>Ga0116204_1001927_pt1 | contig 11477 bp, 13 predicted proteins | sample LakKivwa52mmetaG_FD_94481 | JGI IMG/M metagenome (GOLD analysis project Ga0116204, IMG submission 94481) | Anoxic lake water microbial communities from Lake Kivu, Rwanda to study Microbial Dark Matter (Phase II) - Lake Kivu water 52m metaG | ecosystem: Environmental > Aquatic > Freshwater > Lake... | reverse complement strand
TCTTTCGCTCGCTCAATTTAAAACCTCCTATCTTAATACAGTTATATAACAAAAATAGAGCTATGCATTATACATAACTCTATCCTTTTATTTATGTGTCTGTTTTACTCAAATAGTTTCTTGGTGAAGGTTTTTTATTTTTTTACTTTTTTGGTGGTAATGGGAAAAAGATGGATGTCTTTTTCGCATAAGCTTGAAAATCCTTGTTATCTTTGTATTTCTTTTCAAGAAGTGGGACTCCACTTACAAACAATAAGAGTAATGTGATTAGAAGTGGACCAACAAAACCAATGAATGATAGAAGTTCAAGGGTTGCTATTGAAACAATCCATACACTCCACCACATGAGTGCTTCACCAAAATAATTAGGGTGTCTTGTGTATTTCCATAAACCTGATTGCATGATTTTTCCTTTATTTGCTGGATCTTTTTTAAAGGTTTTGAGTTGAGCATCACCTACAGCTTCAAAATAGAATCCAACAATCCATAAAAGAATACCTATACCTAAAATAACAAATTCCAAGGGTTCACTAACACCCTTTTTTGTTTGCATAGCAAACTGTATGGGTAATGAAATGATATATAGTAAAATACCTTGTAGCATAAAAACTTTAAAAAATGCCTTTAACTTGAGATTTGTTTTCCATTTATTTCGCATATCAACATAGCGATAATCTTCTGGTTTGCTCCAGTTTCGAATGCCAATATAGAAAAACAAACGAAATCCCCATAATAAAACAAGTGCAGTAACTGCTAATGTTAAATAAGTGAAATTTTGAGTATAGATAAGACCGGTTAAAGTAACAACAATAAACCCTAATCCCCAAGCCATATCTGCAAGTCCATTATTTTTTTTAACTTGTGCAATGATGAAAAAGATGACAAAAAAGGTAAATAACGATAAAGCATTGACTAAAAACATTATTTTTCTCCTTTAATATAAGCAACAGCAACAGAACCAATACCAGCGTTCATCGCCACTATCGTTGAAATCTCCATAATATATGTCGGTTTCTTTCCAATGATTTCAACTAATGCTTTTTCATATTGTTCAACACGATCCATCGCTTTTGCATGAACAATCGCATAATGCTCAATACCATGTTGTTGATGAATCTCTTTCATGTGCGCAATGATTTTTTTATCTGCAGTTCTTAAATTAAAACCTTTATCAAAAATGATACCTTCACCATGTTCGTCAATGGAAATAATTGGTTTTAAATTGAGTGCTTGAGCAACCACTTTTTTCGCTTTTTTCAAACGACCTGAACGAATCATATACTTCAATGTTTTGACACTTACTAAGATACGTGATTGAGGTATTGTCTTTTCAACACCTTCAACAACTTTATCAAATGGTAGACCTTGATCAATGAGTTCAGCTGCTTTTAAAACAAGAAGTCCTTCAGCACCTGAGTTTTGTTTTGAATTAATAATTTGAATTCTAGTGTCAGGAAATTTTTTAGCTGCTTCAACAAAGACATTATATGTACCACTCATTTTTTGAGATACAGTTAATACGATGATTTCTTTATAATATGTTGATAGGAAAGAGAATAAGTTCTCTAAAGTCTTTATATTAGGTTGACTTGATGTAGGATAGGTACCTGATTGATCCATGATTTGATAGAAACGTTCATTTCTGATTGTTAACTTATCAAAGTAATTTTGTTCATTAATCATTAGACTTAATGGAACCATATGAATTTGATATTTTTCAATGAGTTCAGATGGTAAATCAGCAATTGAATCTGTGACTAATGCAATCGGATATTTCTTATGATTAGCTGTTTCATATTGTCTTTTCATATCATCAACTTTTTGTTCAATGATTTGAGATTTACCATCATCGAAGTATGAAAAAACATGCTCAGGTGTATCCGTATGAATATGGATACGCACTGTTTTTTGTGTGCCAGCTACAACTAAACTATTACCAAAGATAATCAAATCTTTCTTAATTTGTTCAGGATTGAAGTTTGAACCTCTCACGAGTGCTTCAGTACAGTATCTAAATTCAGAAGCTTCTAAGTGTTCAACGTGCATTTCTTCAACATGTTCTTGAGCTAAATGACTTAAATCAACATCTTCGCCTTTGAGAGCTTTTAAAAAGCCTTCAATAAAATGAACAAATCCTTTAGCTCCAGCATCAACAACTTTGTTTTCTTTTAAAACAGGAAGTAAATCAGGTGTTTTTGATAAATCCTCTTTTAATGATTCATAAGCTTTTGATAAAAGCTCTATAAAATTTTTAGATGCATTTTTAAGCTTATCAAGAGTTTTTGCAAACTGACGCATCAATGTAATCATGGTGCCTTCCACAGGTTTAGAAATGGCACGATACGCATGATTTGATGCATTTTCTACCATTTGGATAAAATCATCTGTTGTTATCTGTTCTGTTTTTACACCTAAAGAAAATCCATAAATGTATTGTGCAAAAATAATACCAGAATTACCCCTAGCTCCAACTATAGCTGCATCAGCAATGGATTGCATGGTTTCTTCACTTGTTTGTCCAAGTCTTGATTTTTCAATAATCGTTGTCATCATAGATGCAAGATTAGATCCTGTGTCCCCATCTGGAACAGGAAAAACGTTTATTGCATTTAATCCATTTTTTTCTTGAATGACATTTTTCGCGCCAATCATAAAAGATTTGTAAATAAGTTCATTCGTCAACATCAAATTAGACATAAATAGTTAGTCTCCTTTAAAAGAATAAGTTATAGAGTAAAAATGTGACCGTACTTGTTGATGCACCTAAAAAAGTACCCCAAGCAAGATCAATAATTGTAATTTGAATTGGCCAATCCTTTAAAGTTGCTAAATTGGTTAAATCATAAGTTGCATAAGTGATGAAACCAAAAATCGCACCTGTCAATAAAACTTTCCAAACTGAAGCATCCGGTCCTACATGTGGTAATAAAACAAAGTAAACAAGACCAGCAATAAATAGTAAATAGAATATGATTGCTGCATACCAATTTACATCTTGTTTGAGTAGATGTCCAATTTGCTTCTGGTATAAGTCTTTAGCAATGATTCCTAACCATATTAAATCAATCGCAAAGAATACAATAAAGGCAATTCCATATAGTTTTAGAAATGTCATAAAATATCACTCTCCATACCATAAATTATACCATTTTACATTATAAAATAAACAAATATACATCGTATATCGAAAAACTTAATCAAAGATTAATCAAAAAATTACCACAGGCATCTTCATATAATCAAATGAGATTCTATGTTATAATATGTATGATTTAGGAGGTAATATTCATGATTTTAGTAAGACATCATAATGAAGGTCAATTAAAACCTTATTTCTATTTTGCACTTGAAGAATATGTCTTAACCCATCTTCTAAAAGATGATGAAACATACTTTTTTACATGGGAAATACACGGTGTAGTTATTGGAAAGAATCAAGTGATTGAAAATGAAGTAAATCTCGAGTATTTAAAAGAGCATAAAATAGATGTTTATCGCAGACCTACTGGTGGTGGATGCGTTTATGCAGATCATCGAAACACGATGTTTTCTATTGTTACTAAAAGAGCAAATAAAGAGTTTACTTTTAAAACATATTTATCTAAAATAATAGATTCTATGAAGTTGTTAGGTATTCATATTGAATTTAGTGGTCGCAACGACTTACTTTTTGAAGGAAAGAAAATTTCAGGAAATGCTTTTTTACAAAATAAATATGGTATGCTCATGCATGGTACATTTTTATACGATTGTGACTTAGAGACGATGGTACGTGCAATTACTCCTAGTGATGAGAAATTAGTATCTAAAGGTATTGATTCTGTTCGCTCAAGAGTCACTAATTTGAAACCCTACCTAAATGGTTTATCACAGGAACAACTCATCAAACATTTTGAAAACACCTTAACCAATCAAACCTATCATTTATCAAATGAAGAAGTAGCAATCATCAAAGAAATGGCTAAAAAATATGAAACCAAAGAATGGATTTACAAAAAACAACCAGCCTATACAAAAGTATTGAAGAAACGAATACCTGGAGGTTTGTTTGAGATAAAACTTGACCTAGATGAGGGAATCATCAAACAATTAGTGATACAAGGCGATTTTTTTGATAAAGAATCACTAACACCTTTTCAAGATGCTTTTAAAGATCAACCTTATGAACGTGCTGTTATTTCAAGTATATTAGAAAAACATAAAATAGAAAACTACATCTTAGATGCAACAACTGAATCATTTTATGAACTTTTATGTGAAGGAATCATTATTGATTAATAACATAGATATAAATTGATTAATTATAGCGCTTTTCATGTTTTTTTGTTAAAATATAAGAGAAAGCGAAAGGTGGTACCGCTATGAAAGAAAAGAAGCAAAAAGAAGTCAAAGCGAAAAAGGTTAAAGAGACTGAAGTGATCGAAGAAAAAGAAGAAAAAAAACAAAAAGTAAAAAAAGTTAAAGAACCTAAAGTTAAAGAAGAAAAAACACCTAAAACTAAACCACAAAAAACACCTAAAGTGAAACAACCTAAAGGCATTAAAAACAGAGAAAAATGGACGAAAAAATATTTTAAAAAATTTGCTGGTCGTTCTAAAGACTCTTATGAGTTAATGCTTTATGAAGACTATGAACACGCAATTGATCGAGCTCATAAGCTTTTAAGCATCACTCAACAAGACTATACAAAACCAGTCATTATAACTATTCCTGATGCTTTTGGAACAAAAGATCGAGTAACTTATCGTTTGGATAAAAAACCAGATGGTACACATACGCTCTTATTCGATCAAGCACTCGTTACCATCTTATTTTTTGGTGAAGAAGCTCTATACTATTATCAAGTCAATGTAGATCATCGTAATGGTCATCACGCTTATGATAAAGCAGGAGAATTCAGCTATTTTGATGTGGTTCATATCGAAACATCACTGGCATATGATCAAGTCGATAAACCTAAATTTATTACACTTGACTTATCGATTGGTTTATCGGATGGTCAAAAAATTTCCCTTCACTTGAGAAACCACCGTATCCATGATCACTATGATTTACCTGATGTTTTAACCAAAGAAGAACAAGATATACTCAACTTATTAAAGGATAAAGTCCGTCAAAGTAGACAAGTTTAAAGAGCCCCTCAAGGGGTTTTTTAAAATGATGATTTTTGATTGACTTATGTTCGTTTATTTTGTATAATATTTTCGTTGAGGTGATATGATGAATATTTCTATCCATGAATTAAAAGAAAAGACCTCACTTGACTTCATCTGCCAGTTTAAGAACGAGATTGAACAAACACCTGATATTTTATCCATTCAACCAGTCAACGTTCATTTAGGGATTCGATTTGAAAAAGATGAAGTATATCTCCAGTTTAACATTGATTGTCATATGGAACTTGCATGTTCGAAGACATTAAAACCAGTCCCATACCATATGCAATTCGATGAAACACTTATCTTTGGAGATCATGAAGATTGTGATTTTCCGCTAACTGATCCATTACATTTATCGGAAATCATTTACGGACTTATTGTGTCCGAAAAACCTTATACCATCTATCATCCAGATGCAAAAGACATTACTTTTGAAAAAGAGAATAGTCCACATCCTGCATTTGCTGAATTAGATAAGACTTTCAAAAAATAGGAGGTGAACAGATGGCTGTTCCATTTAGAAGAACGGGTAAAACTGCGAAGAGAAAGAGAAGAACACACTTCAAGTTAACTGCTCCAGCATTAGTTGTTTGCCCACAGACAGGTGAATTTACACTTCCACACCGTGTAACACCAAACAGTGGTTATTACAAAGGACAACAAGTTTTAACCAAGAAGGAATCCAAACAGGATTAAGAAGGGTGCTTAAGGCACCTTTTTCTTTTCATAAAATAGGCAATTAATGGTAATATAATGATAAGGAAGAAGTGAGTATATGAAACATGTAACAGTATTATTAGATGAAGCAATATCCTATTTAAATATAAAGCCAAATGGTATATATGTTGATGGCACTTTAGGTGGAGCAGGTCATTCTTTAGAGATTCTAAAAAGACTTAATCAAGGATATTTATATGCATTTGATCAAGATGACTACGCCATCAATTTTGCAAAAGAACGATTAAAAGATTATACCAATTTTAAGATTATAAAAAGTAATTTTAGGTATTTAAAACAGAAGTTGGCAGAAGAAGGTATTCATCAAATCGATGGATTACTACTTGATTTAGGTTTATCATCTTTTCAAATAGATGATGAGACAAGAGGGTTCACTTATTTAAAGAATACATCGCTAGATATGCGTATGGATCAGTCACAAACTACAACAGCCGAAACGATTCTAAACACGTATTCTGTCGATGATTTAGCTAAAATATTCTTTGTTTACGGTGAAGAAAAAAACGGTTATAAAATTGCTCATAAAGTAGTGAATAATCGCCCTATTAAGACAACTATGGACCTTGTAAAAATTACTGATATCGTGAATAAAAATGAAAAAGGGCATAGTGCAAAGCGTGTTTTCCAAGCTTTAAGGATTGCAGTGAATGATGAACTCCATGTTTTAGAAGATGTCCTTAAAGATTCACTCGAATTACTTAAACCTGATGGAAGGTTGGTTGTCATTACATTCCATTCATTAGAAGATCGCATCGTGAAGCATTTCTTTAAGGAAGAAAGTACTGTCTATATTCCAAAGAATCTACCTATTAAAGATATTGAATCTGATTTAGAAGTATTAACCAAAAAACCAATATATCCATCACAAGAAGAAATGGATCGAAATTCTCGAAGTAAATCTGCAAAGCTTCGTGCATTAAGGAGAAAAGGATGAAAATAGCACTGATTGCCCATGATAAAAAAAAGAGTGAACTCTTAGGTTTTGTCCAAAAGCATTTAGATGTGTTTTCAAAACATCAACTTTACGCAACTGGAACTACCGGTTCAATCTTAGTTGAACATACAGGATTGAAGATTAGTTTAAAAAAATCTGGTCCACTTGGTGGAGATCAAGAAATTGGATCGATGATTGCTAATGGTAAAATTGACCTTGTTATTTTTTTTAGAGACCCTTTAACTGCTCAACCTCATGAACCAGATGTTTCTGCACTTCTTCGATTAAGTGATGTTTATCAAGTCCCTATAGCAACCCATATTCAATCTGCAGAATTGTTTATGAGTGCTCTTGAGAAAAAATAAAAGTAGATTGCTCTACTTTTTTATTTTCTCTTTTTAGTTGCTGAGATAATGATTCTAATATACTCTAATTCTAAATCCTTAAATGCAGGATGTGCAGATACAAAATCGAAGATATCTGGACTGTTAACTTCCGTAATCTCATTCGTATCTTTATTCATGATGTGGATATGAGAATCTGCACTATGCATTGGATTTCCAAGAGCTAAATCGTAATACTTTGTGTCATTGATATATATTTCAACAACAATTTTATTTTCAATTAAAAACTCTAAGTTGTTATATATGGTTGATACATTGTAAAAACCACGACTCGCTAAAGCCTTTTGAATTTCTTTAAACGTCAAATGTTGATTTTCTAATATTTCAATCATCGCTTTTCTACTTTTTGTTAAGCGCATGTTACTTGTGCGTATTTTGTTGAAATAACGTTCTTTTAATTCCATACGATCACTCCTCTTGGAGAAACTTATATATTATCTATGTATATACATAGTCATTATATCAATATTTATAAATCATTTAAAGAAAAACGCTTGAAACCATCCATGAATTCCTTCTAAATGAGATATCATCTCATCGAGACATATGATATAATTAAATAGGTGATGAAATGGTAATCGTTTTTGGTGGTTCTTTTAATCCTCCGACACGTGCACATCTAGAAATAATTAAGAAACTGTTGGATACCTATAGGGACTCAACTGTTTTAGTCTTACCTGTTGGGAATGATTATAAAAAAAGCGAACTCATTGACTTTAAACATCGATTTGAAATGTTAAAGGTATTAACAAAAAGATTAGACCGTGTCATTATATCTGATCTAGAAGCTCATAAAACATATAATGGAACACTTGGTAGTTTAGATGAACTTTCAAAAACATATCAAGAATTATGCTTTGTCACAGGTGCAGATAATCTTAATCAATTTCATACATGGATAAACTATGAGAAATTATTAAAATCTTATCCATTTCTAATTATGACTCGCAAATCAGGCTTATCAAAAGCAGAAGCTGAAAAAATGTTTGAAGCATATGAACATTATTTCACTTATATCCCTTTTGAAATGGATGTTCAATCGAGTGATATTCGAAAGAATATTGATAAACATCAAAAAGACTTAACCGAAGAAGTCTTAGCGTATATTCAAGAAAATCATTTATATGGAGTGTAATTATGTTTAAAAATGGATTTTTAAAAGTTTCAGCTGCAACTCCAAAAATCTCTGTTGGTGATATACAAACGAATAAAAAAGTCATCCTTGATGTGCTTGAACAAACAACATCATCAATGATTGTATTTCCAGAGTTAACACTCACAGGTTATACAGCAAGTGATCTTTTTTACCAAGAATCATTTATTGATGAAGCGAAAAAAGCACTTCATGAAATCACTGAAGAAACCAATTATCAAGGTGTCTTTATTTTAGGCGTTCCCCTTGATTTAAATGGTATTTTATATAATTGTGCAGTCATCATTCAAAAAAAGAAAATCTTAGGGATTGTTCCAAAGCATTATTTACCTAATTACCATGAATTCTACGAGAAAAGATGGTTTCATTCAGGATATAAAACATCAATGAAGTCCATTCGACTATTTGGTGAGCAAATACCATTTGGCTATCTGATTTTTGAAGATGCAGATCATGGCATCCGTTTTGGTGTTGAAATATGTCAGGATGTATGGGCAACCTATAGTCCAAGTGATGACATGAGTCTTGCAGGTGCTAATCTATTTTTTAACCTATCTGCTTCAACGGAACGTGTGGGTAAACAAAGTGTTCGTAAAAATCTTGTTTTAGATCATTCAAGAAAACAAATGGCAGCTTATGTATATACAAGCACAGGTCATTTTGAATCGACTTCTGAAGTCGTTTACTCAAGCCATAAGTTGATTTCAACCATGGGTTCACTTGTTGCAGAAAGTGCTCCATTTGAAAATGAATCATCGATATTAACAGCTGATGTTGATATTTATGCAATTAATTATCAAAAGAGACAAGATAGTACTTATCGTGATATGCATATGCACATTCAAAACCAATATCAAATTGTTTCATTCGTAGTCGAGGAAACAGATGATTTTATGTTTGAAAATCCTCTTTCACAAAAGCCATTTATACCAACTCCTTATCAAGAAGCAGATCTCGTTTTAGCTAATCAACTTCAAGTATTAGGACTCATGAAACGTATTGAATCACTTCCTGAATCCAGTAGAAAAATTGTAATTGGTATTTCAGGAGGTCTCGATTCAGCATTAGCACTTCTTGTCAGTCATCAAGCGATGCAAAAACTAGGATATTCGAGTAAAGATATTATTGCTGTAACTATGCCATCGCATGCAACATCTAAAAAAACAAAAAATGCAGCCATTAAACTCATGGAAGCAATCGGATGTACAGCATTAGAAATACCTATTGGAAAATCAGTTGATCTTCATTTGAAATCGATATCTCATGAAGATAAAGATATCACCTATGAAAATGCACAAGCTAGAATTCGTACACTTGTCTTAATGGATTTAGCAAATAAACATGGTGGATTTGTTTTAGGAACAGGTGATTTATCTGAGATTGCTTTAGGTTGGATGACTTATAATGGTGATCAAATGAGTATGTATGCAGTCAATGCAGGATTACCAAAAACATGGGTTCAATTACTCATTGAATATCATGCTAATCATCAATACAAAGAAATCAAGAGTTTATTATTATCCATTCGCAATGCACCAATCACTCCTGAACTTCTTGAACATCAAGATACAGAAAAATCAATAGGTCGTTACGATGTGAATGATTTTATATTATATTATCATTTGGACCAAGGTGCAGATGAAAAGAAAATTGAATGGCTTGTTCAAGAAGCTTTTGACTTTGAAAAAGATGAAGCTCGCACTTATGTGAATCGCTTCTTTAAGCGTTTTTACAGCCAACAGTTTAAGCGTCAAACACTTCCTGAAGGACCTAAAATACTTAATATTAGTTTATCTCCTCGAGGCCAGTATCGTATGCCAAGTGATGTAAAAAGAAAGTGATGTTATGAATAAAAAGAAAGTTATTATCGGATTAAGCGGTGGTGTGGATTCAAGCGTCGCAGCTTATCTTTTGATTAAAGATGGATATGATGTGGAAGCTGTTTTTATGCGTAACTGGGATTCAGCAACCAATCAAGACATCTATGGAAATCCAAAAGCATATGATGACATATGCGAACAAGAACAAGATTATCAAGATGCAAAAAAAGTTGCCGATACATTAGGTATTGTTTTACATAAAGTCGATTTCATTGAAGACTACTGGGATCGTGTTTTTTCATACTTTTTAGATGAGTATAAAAAAAATAGAACACCTAATCCAGATGTCTTATGCAATAATGAAATCAAATTTAAAGCATTTGTGGATTATGCTAAAAAATTTAATCCTGATTATATTGCCATGGGGCATTATGCTCAAATTGACAATTCTGGTGAGTACCCCAAATTACTTAGAGCATTTGATGAAAACAAGGATCAAACCTATTTTCTATCTCAACTTAGAGAAGATCAATTAAGACATGTTTTATTCCCTATTGGTCACCTTGATAAAAAAGAGGTTAGAAAAATAGCTTTAGAACAACATTTAATTACAGCAACCAAAAAAGATTCAACAGGTATCTGTTTTATCGGTGAAAGACATTTTAATGACTTTTTATCAAACTATCTTCCTGCTCAACCAGGAGATATGCGACAACTTGATGGGACTTATATTAAAAAGCATCAAGGACTTATGAACTATACGATTGGTCAACGCAAGGGACTAGGTATAGGTGGTTCTAAAAATGAGCATAGTGCATGGTATGTTGTTGGAAAAGATCTAGCTACAAACACTCTATTTGTTGAACCAGATGAAAACCATCTCCATTTATATTCTGATGAAGCGATTATCACCGATGTGATATGGCGTGGACCAAAACTCAGTGGAAAAATGACTGCTAAATTTAGATATCGTCAAAAAGATCATGAAGTTGATGTTGAGTGGTTAGATGAACAGACTGTTCGTGTTTTATATCCTCAAAAAATTAAAGCTGTCACTCCAGGTCAAGTCTGCGCATTTTATCAAAATGAAGTCTGTCTTGGTGCAGGATTCATTCAAGAAGCATATATGGATAAAATCAAGAGACTCTATAGTTAAAAGGAACACAGTTCCTTTTTTTTTCTGACCTTTGGTGAAAAAAGTTGATAGACTTATCTATTCTCCAAAATATCAGTTATACCTTTGTCATTTAAATATGTTTCGTATTTAAT
>Ga0116204_1001926_pt1 | contig 11477 bp, 10 predicted proteins | sample LakKivwa52mmetaG_FD_94481 | JGI IMG/M metagenome (GOLD analysis project Ga0116204, IMG submission 94481) | Anoxic lake water microbial communities from Lake Kivu, Rwanda to study Microbial Dark Matter (Phase II) - Lake Kivu water 52m metaG | ecosystem: Environmental > Aquatic > Freshwater > Lake... | reverse complement strand
TTTCCTGATGAGATGGACGCACTTAATCGCCTGAGTCATTCGAACTGGTTTGTTTCTGATGATCCTTTCTTCATCATCAGGAAAACAGAATCACTCCCACCTGAAGGGTTTGTGATTCAAACTCTACCGAATCGTTTGATTATAGAGTATTCAGACGCGAATGGTCGTCGCTATGGACTCGATACCTTATCGCAACTCATCGATGTTGATCACGCAAGTTATCCCATTTGTGAAATCAAAGATTGGCCTTCGGTACCAGTTCGAGGCTATATGCTGGATATTTCACGGAATAAAATCCCCTTACTTTCCACGTTGAAAGAAGTTGTTGACCACTGTCGTCAACTCCGCTTGAATCACCTTCAACTTTATGTCGAAGGGAAATCCTTAGAAATTCAATCGTTAAAGGAACACTTTCAAGACCAACCACTATTCTTAAACGAATATCTTGAGTTAGAAGACTATGCCAAAAAACGAGGGATTGACCTGGTAGGGAATATGAATACCTTTGGTCATATGACCGATTGGTTAGCAGATCCTTCCTTTTCTTTTCTTGCGGAGTGTCCCGAGGGGTTTATTCAATGGGGCTTTCCTTTTCCACCTTCAACCTTAAACCCCCTTCACCCCCAATCATACCCTTTTGTTCAACAACTATTAGAAGGGTTACTCCCCTATTCTTCCTCGCATTATTTCAATATTAATGGCGATGAGCCGTTTGAACTAGGTCGAGGATTTTCAAAAGCTGCCTGTGAACAACATGGAAGAGGCAACGTCTATGCATCGTTTATGAATCCGGTTATCGATTTCATTCATCAAGCAAGAAAACGTCCGATGATGTGGGCAGATGTTGTTTTTGAGCACCCTGAGATGATTAACACCTTCCATGATGTTAGCTTTGTCGATTGGGGCTATGAACATCATCATCCCTTTGAAGAACGTGCCGCATTCTTACATTCCAAGCAAAAATCCTTTTTCTTAGCTCCAGGAACCTCCTCTTGGAATGCATTAGCTGGTCGTTTGAAAAATGCCCTTCAAAACATCCAAAAAGCAGTTGTTGTAGCCCTTAGTAGTCAAGCGGAAGGACTCTTATTAACCGATTGGGGTGATTTTGGTCATCTTCAGTTTCCGAGCGCTAGTGCGATTGCCTTAACATCCTTTTCCCTTCATGCTTATCAAGGATACCCTGATGAAGAAATGGTTCAAAAACTCACGACAACCATTTTCTTTGAACAAGCAGCAGAACTCTATTTGATTTGGCATCGTTTAGGATCATTGGTTGAACTTGAACGAATCTATGTTCCCAATGGAACCGTCCTTTTCCGTAGTTTTCAGTTTGTTGATCCCGATGAAAATCATCCGATTGCCTTACGTCAAGCGATTTGGAAACAAGAAGTTAGTAAAACTCCATTATCGGCTCAAAGTCAAGAACAACTCCAGAAAGCCTTACTTGATCTTGAGAATCAAGTATCAACCCTTGATTTCCAATCACCTAGTCTTCGCCTTATTCAAGCAGAAACTTTACAGACGATTCGCTTGCTACAAATTGCGCTTGCTTCCCATGCGTATCTTGTGAACCAACAAGGGAAAGAATCGATTCCTCCTATTTTACAAAAAATCGAAGAAGCCATCCACATGCACCGCGTCTGTTGGTTAAAACGGAACAAATCTTCGAATCTCGAAAAAACATTATCAAGATTGAACGGACTCCACGCAATATTATCCAATGACCTATGATATAATGAGTTTTAGGGGGTGAAGGTATGGACAATCAAGCATTACTCAAAGAAGCATTGCAACTCATGGAACTACGACACTTTGATCAAGCATTGCCTTTATTAAAAAAATTAGCAAAGAAAAACCAAGTCGATAGCCTCTATCATCTAGGTTATTTAGCCTTTCATGGGTATGCGATGGAGAAAAACCCAAAACTCGCCTTTGAATCGCTACAAAAGGCAGCCTTAGAGCTCCATGTCAAAGCAATGTATTATCTGGGTCGTTGTTATGAACAAGGGTTTGGAGTCGAACAAAACTATGAGAAAGCCATGGAGTACTACACTGCAGCAGGTACAAAAGGGTATGATGATGCAATTTTACGAGCTGCATTCATCCATGATCAGGGGTATCTAGGTAACCGAAAACGTCAAGTTGCTTTACAAATGTATGTTGAACTTTCTAAGAAGAACCATCCTTATGCAACCTACCAAATCGGCATGGCATATCTTCATGGAGATGGGGTTCAAAAAAGTGCGGAGAACGCTTATTCTTGGTTAAATAAAGCCCTCTCTCTTGGTAGTGTTGATGCAATGAACCAGTTTCGGGTGTTAGGAACTAAAAGTAAAGACGACCATCGTAGTAAAGAAGATGTCTTTGTCATAGGCAAAAACTATTATGATGAAGAGGATTATCTCGCTTCCATGGTGTATCTAGAAATTGCTAGTCAAGAAGGAATCATTGAAGCTTATATTCTTTTAGCTCGTGCTCTTTTGAAAGCGAAAAAAGACCTGTCCAAAGCCTTTGAGTACTTCTTAAAAGCCGCCAATCATAACCACAGCGAGGCGATGATGGAAGTAGCCCATGCCTATGAAGCAGGATTAGGAGTTCCTTCCAGTGCCTTACAAGCTGCCTTTTGGTTGGAGAAAGCATTGAAAGAAGCGCATCCACGAGCACAAGCGGAACTTCGTCAATTAAGGGGGTATTAACATGGCAGAATATACACCCAAACAACTCAATGATTTAGGTGAAGCCTATTTCACAGGGGTGGGAAAAACCCAAAATAAAGAAATGGCATATACCTATTTTAAACAAGCTGCAGATTTAGATAATCCGATAGGACATCACAATATTGGCCGTTATTTCCTCGATAAAGGGGATTATAAAAGTGCTCTGGATGCTTTTACAAAAGCAAAAAGTTATCGTTATATTCCTAGTTATCTAGCCATCGCAATGATGTATAAAGAGGGAACTGGTTTCAAGAAGAATAAGAAAAAAGCATTCAAAATATATGAAGAAGCCGCTCAAAATCAAGATGTTGATAGTTATCTTGCTTTGGCATCTTGTTATGAAACCGGGTATGGAACCAAAAAATCAATCGAGAAAGCGAAAATCTATTATCAAAAGGCTGTCGATTTAAACCATCCCTTTGCAATGTATAAACTAGCAACGTTCTATGAACAAGATCTCAAAGATAAAACTAAACAAGATCAAGCCTTTGAACTTTATGAAAAAGCAAGCCAACAAGGCGAAGTTCATTCCTTAAAACGCTTAATTGCGATATATGACAAAGGTTCGATTCCACTACTAAAAAAGAAATCCCAACATTATCGTCAAGAGATGGTGTTTTATTACACCGAACTCTTAGCCAAACAAGATGATCTTGACGCTTTAATCACCGTTGCCAACCGCTATTTTGAAGGTTCACAAATAACCCCCAAAAACTATGAAAAAGCGTATCAATACTATTCTCTACTTGCTAAACAAAATCATGAAATTGGTTATTTTGGGTTAGGCTGCCTGTACCTCTACGGATTTGGAGTGAAACCTAATCTCGAACGATCGAAAGAGTGCTTTGAACGGGCCCAACTAAAGGGTCACATTTTAGCGATGACTCGATTAGGAGATTACTATCGTCTCACTGCGAAACAAACGAGTGATTATGAAATGGCAAAAGACTGGTATTTGAAAGCAGCGAAAAGTAATGAACCAGAAGCTTTAATCAACTTAGGACTCCTTCATTATCGTCAACAAATTGATCAAAGTAATTCGACATTAGCCTTGCAATACTTTGAAACAGCCCTCAAGAAAGGTGCCCTCACTGCTCATTATTGGCTAGGGGTTTTATACCAAAAAGGAGAAGGTGTAGCGAAAAATAGTGAACTAGCGAAAAAGCACTTTGAAAAAGCGATTCAGGCAGGAAATGTTGGGGCTAAGTATAAGCTAGCAACCATGTTACTCGAATGGAGTGAACAACCAAAACTAAAAGCGAAAGCAAAAATGGTGATGTTACAATCCATGCATGAGTACTTTCTAGCCTATGCCATTGATCCCCAAAGCAATCCCGCCAATCAAATGACAGCGATGACAGAGTTGGCGAGAAACTTTGAACAAGGCAGAGGAACCGAACTCAATTTCCGAGCTGCACGATATTGGTATGAATTTGCAAGTATGAAAGGCGACGGGAACGCCATGGTTTGGATGTATCAAACACTCAAAACCAAAGAAGCGAGTGTAGCTTGGGATTGGCTCAAAAAAGCTTCTGAAAAAGAAGATGCACCGGAAGCTTCCTATCAAATGGGACTCGTCTATCAGTATGGGTTTCAACCCTTTGTTTCCGTGGATTTGAAGCAAGCGAAAAAGTGGTTTGAGCAAGCAGCGAAGAAGCAACATCCCCAAGCGATTGCAACCCTGTTAATCCTATAAAACCAAGCGAGGAACTTCCCTCGCTTTTTTTCAAGGCGTTTTCAGTCAAAGCCTTGAAAAGGAAAAATGAATACGATACAATGATGGATAGGAAACGGAGGAGAATTCATGTTATTAGCAGTAGATCAAGTGAAAGAAGCCTGGTGGTTGTATCTTATGGGACTCGGAGTCGCCCTTTTTATTATCAGCGGGTCATTGTATTTTGCTTTTTCAGCGTATAAGAAAAGCAAAGAATTGGGTATGGACCGCGCGATGATTAAACGGACAGTCATTAGTTCGATTACCTTCTCGATATTACCTTCTATTGGCATCTTTATCGGCGTAATCACTATGGCTGGATTATTAGGAATTCCGCTTCCTTGGATTCGTTTATCCGTTATTGGGGCATTGCATTATGAGTTAATGGCCGCAAGCGTCGCAGCGGAAGGGATTACCCTGATGACATTAACAACTCAAGACTTTGTGACGATCGCATTTGTGATGACGATTTCGATTTTATGGGGTCCGATTTTCGCTTTGATATTCTTCAAGAAGTATCAAACGAAAGTGATTGATCGTGCCACCACATCGAAACAAGGGGGCTTTGGCAAGGTTTTATTCGATGCGTTCTTCATCGGGTTAATCTTGGCTTTCTTCGGCGATGCGTTTTCGAAGATTTTTCAATACAGTGTTCGAATTGTAGAAAACGGAGTGTATCTCGTAGACTCGTTGGGAGAACCAATCTATCAAGATTTAAAAACGATTGTACCCGTGATTGTCTTCTTCGTTGCATTCCTTGCGAATGCGGGGTTTGAGTTCCTTAGTAAAAAGTTCAAGTGGCGGTGGTTGGAAAACTTCCAATTAGCATTATCGATGATCATTGCAATGGTCGTCGCTGTATTATTTGGGCTAGGAGGAATCTACTAATGAATCGTACGTATAATGATCTTATGCATCGAATGGGTCGGATTTTTACGATGATTGGGTTAATCATTTTATTAGGAATTCCCGTTTTAATCAGTTTATTTTCTGGTGTAGCACCGAATTATTCAATGATGTTACAAGGTATCTTAGCTTTATCGATTCTGTATTTACCTGGTGGAATCGTTGAAGTAACCACGTATTCTCCCGTACTGGGAACCAGCGCGACCTATTTAGCTTTCATTACGGGAAATCTAGCCAATTTAAAAATTCCTTGCGTGTTAAATGCCAGAACCTTAGCAAAAACAGAAATTGGGACAGAAGCAAACGAAGTGATATCTACTTTGGCTGTCGCATTTAGTTCGATTACAACCATTGTTATTATGGCCATTGGTGTTTTATTACTCGCTCCATTGCGTCCCATCTTAACCAATGAAGTTCTAGCACCTGCTTTTAACTGGGTGGTTCCAGCTTTGTTTGGAGCTCTCGGGTATCAATATTTTAAAAAGAACCCGAAGATTATCCTTGCTCCTTTGGTGTTCATCGTTATCCTTGCCATTGTATCGCCTTCTTTCATTCAAAGAAATCTTCCGATTGTGATTGTTTTAAGTGCGATTGTGGCGGTATTATGGGCGAAATTGCTACATGGGAAGAACTATATTTAGGAGGTTCCTATGGAATATGTTTGGTATGGTCTCATCGTGCTTATTGGAGTGGTTGTGCTCTTACTTACCATCGCCTCCATTCGAGCAGTATGGTTAGAAGTATCTCCAGTGAAAGTCGAAGTTCCTTCTATTGATCCTCATCAACGGGATCTGTACGGCTTACGGCTAGCAAAACTATTACAAGAAAAGACGTTAAGCCATCGGGAAGGACAAAGCATTGAACCCTTTTTGCGCCTTCAAAGTCATCTGAAAGAATTTTTTCCTACTTTGTTTCGTCAAGTGGAAGAACAGGTCTTTCCAAGTGGCGCTTTTGTATGGAAATGGAAAGGGATTGACCCGGTAGCGAAACCTTTGGTGATTATGGCTCACCAAGACGTTGTCCCTGCAGAAGAATCTGGATGGAGTTATCCCCCGTTTGGTGGCGTGATTGAACATCATACGCTCTATGGACGAGGAGCGATGGATACTAAGAATACCTTGTTTGCCTTCTTACAAGCGGCAGAAGAGCTTGCGGAAAGTGGCTTCCAACCCGAGGTAACCATTTATTTTTGTTCATCGACCGATGAAGAAATTTCTGGTGGTGGGGCGAAGACAACCGTGGAATGGTTAAAGGTTCAAAATATTGAACCTGCGATTGTTTTAGATGAAGGGGGCGCTGTTATTTCTCAAGCACTACCTACCGCTTCCAAACCGCTCGCTCTCATTGGGATTTTAGAAAAAGGATATGTCAACTTCCGGGTGGTTGCACGCTCAGCTGGGGGACATGCGAGCATGCCTAAAAAAAACTCTCCGCTCGCGAGACTTGCAAAATTTATGGTTGCGATTGAAAAGAAGTATCCTTTAAAAACGCAAATGATGCCAGAGGTTCAAAAACTATTTGAAACCGCAGCTCCTTCCATGAGTTTCTTATATCGGTTCTTGTTTGGGAACATGTGGTTATTTAAAGGATTGCTTACCCGATTGCTTCCAAAAATCAATCCCTATGGTAGAGCATTGTTATCTACCACTATAGCCTTTACCATGATCAAGGGGAGTGAAGCCGAAAATGTAATTCCGAGTGAAGCGGTTTTAACATGTAATGTTCGTACACATCCCAATCAAGGAATTGACTCTACCAAAAAAGCTTTGGATCGAATTGCCAAAAAATACCAATTAGAATTGTGTGTGGATGAAGGGCGCGATGCTTCCATGAAAACCAATACAGGACATCCTGGCTATCAATACCTATCCTCCATTATTCATAAACAATATTCAGACGCACTCGTGAGCCCCTATATTATGTTAGGGGGAACCGATTCGCGAGAATATTGTGCAATCTCTGATTGCGTATTGCGCTTTTCGCCGATGCGAACAACCAATGAGGAATTAAAGAAGATTCATGGGATTGATGAATCGATTAATCTTAATGAACTCGCACAAACCGTTTTATTCTTCAAGACTTACATCCAAGAATATCACCCCTAGGAGGCCACTATGATTTACCCTACACGAGACTTCGAAAAAGCCTCATGCCGCGATGCGGCAATTGACAAAGTTGAATTAATTAACTTATTCGATATCATTGAAGAAAAACAATATAATATCCACTCGATGGTGCTTTTACGTGATGGAGCGAAGATTTTTGATGTTTATGCGGATAGTTTCGGACCAAATACGAGAGAAGAAATCTATTCCATTTCGAAATCGTTCACCTCGATTGCCATTGGTATCTGTCAAGACCTGGGGTATCTTACCTTGGATCAAAGCGCATATTCATTCTTCCGTGATCAAGTGAAACATCCAATCGAGGGCGCACAACAGATTACGATTAGACATTTATTAACCATGACTGTGGGTCATTCAAAAGATTATTTATTTGAAGCGAATCCAAAACAATCGCTCATCGAAACCTTTTTTTCCTTGCCACTTGAACATGAAGTGGGTACTTATTTTGTTTATAATAACTTTGCTACTTATATGTTATCCGCGATTGTATCACGAGTTACTGGAAAAACTTTAAATGATTTTCTCGATGAAGTCTTATACCACAAGATTGGGATTGTCAAACCAATATGGAAAGAATATCAAGGCATCTCGATTGGGGCATATGGATTGGCTCTCGGCGCATTGGATTTAGCTCGATTTGGTCATCTATTATTATCGGAAGGAACGTGGAAAGGCGAGCAAATTGTATCCCGTGCTTACATCCGCGAAGCAACAGCAAACCACATCTCAACATCTCACGTGGAGAACCCCAAGGATCGTTATGGGTATGGTTATCAATTTTGGATGAATGACTTTCAAGATTATCGTGCAGCCGGTCTCTATAAGCAATACATTGTTATTAACAAGGAGTTCAATTGTGTCTTTGTTGTTCAAGCTTATGAAGATCGAGAACTTTTAGATTTATTTACTACCCATATCCTCGGAGGTTTTATGAAAGGATGGCAATATACCTATCATTCCTTACGAGATGTTTTATATCGCTTTCATATCCAATCAAAACCACGAATTGAAACTGAAAAACAAAATCGAACAGAAGGGCAATAGCCCTTTTTGTTTTCGGCATCTTTCATAGACAAATAACGGCTCTTTTGGTATAATACATGGAGTAAAAGAAATCGAGGAAACCGATCTATGCTTTTCTATAAAATTCGCAAAACCCCCTATCGGTATACAAAACCTCCGCATAGTCTGGGCTTCATTTTTTATGAAATCCAGCTTTTTTTGGTTTTCATCCTCAGTACCATTAAACATCTAGAAGCCGCACATGACGCGGTATTCCACTTTCATTCGATTGATTTCGTCCCATTGGGAGTGACAAAAAGACAACCGTTGGAGGCAATTTATGCAAATTGGTCAATTTAATCGACTTCGTGTCTTACGCGAATCAGACATTGCTTATGTTCTAACGGATGGGACTCAAGAAGTCTTTCTTCATAAGAAAGAAGCATTAAAACCTTATGCCAACAACGAAGAGATCGAAGTCTTTTTGTATGTGGATAACATTGGTCGAATCACCGCTTCCACAAAAAATCCACTCGCAACCATCGACCATCCAGGATGGTTACAAGTTGTTAGTATTCAACATCAATATGGAGCGTTTTTACATTATGGGATGGTAAAAGATGGGCTTCTGTCGAAAGACGACCTCCCGCTTCAAATAGAAAAATGGCCCCATGTGAATGATTGGATTTTTTGTCAGTTAAAAGAAAAGAAAAATCATTTATTTGTCAAACAAGTCGCGCGTAAAATGGTACGTGAAACACTACAACCCCAAACAACACTCGCGGTAAAAACCACGGTTGAAGCAATTGTTTGTTATTTTTTGAGCGATGGACTTGTTTTATTCACGAAAGAAGGCCATGAACTATTTGTTCACTATAATCAAACCCGAAAAGACTACCGCTTAGGCGAAACCGTCGAAGCACGGATTTTATCGGTTCATGACAATCACGAATATGTCGCATCCCTTATCGGTCAAAAGGAAACGATGTTTGATGTCGACAGTCAACGAATCTTAGAATATCTACAGCATCACAATGGGCAAATGCGATTTACCGACCGTTCCAGCCCTGAAGACATTCAAGCCGCCTTTCGGATGAGCAAAGGAGCTTTTAAACGAGCGTTAGGAACGCTTTATAAAGCTGGCTTGATTCTTCTAAATGAAGAAACAACCCAATTAAAAACGTAAAGGAGTGAAATATCATGGGAAGAGCTCATGAAGTACGGAAAGTAGCAATGCTCAAAACGAGCTTAATGAAATCAAAAATCTATTCCCGATTTGGGAAAGAGATTTATATGGCAGCGAAAACAGGTGGTCCAGATATTGATACCAACCTATCCCTAAAAAAGATTATTGAAAAAGCAAAAGCAGCACAAGTACCTAGTGATGTCATTAAACGGAACATCGATAAAGCTAAAGGCGGCGGTGGGGAAGATTATTTTCCTGTTCGATATGAAGGATTCGGACCCGGTGGTTCGACGATTATCGTTGAAGCGATGACAGATAATGTCAATCGGACCTTTGGCGAAGTACGTTCTTGTTTTACAAAAACCGGAGGAAAACTTGGCGTCGCAGGTAGTGTCATTCACGGTTATCGTTATGTTAGTTTGTTTGTATTTAGTGGAATTTCAGAAGATGAAACCTTAGAAGCTCTCATCGGGGCAGAAGTCGAAGTCGAAGACCTTCAAAGTGATGAGGATGTCATCACCGTCATTGCTTCCTCCACGCAACTTGATTTAATCAAGGAAACTCTACTTGGAGTCAATCCAGAGATTGAGATTTTTGAAGAAAAAGTCACCTATTTGCCCAATGAAACCGTCGAGTTAGACGAAGATGATTACCCTAAGTTTCAACGCTTTATTCAAATGACCGATGAGTTGGATGATGTCCAAGAAGTCTTTCATAATATTCAAAACATCGCCGAGGAAAGCGAGTAGAAAAGAGCAGGAATCCTGCTTTTTTTACTTCTTATAGAGACATGATTTGAAGAAAACATGATATAATTATATAGAGGTGACTTTATGAATCTGCCAAATCGATTAACCCTACTCCGCATCTTTTTTATTCCCGTGATGATTTTGTTATATCTTTTTTTTCGTCAAGATCACGACTGGTTATTTCCTGTTCTAGGGGTGTTATTTTTGATTGCATCGTTTACCGATTTCTTGGACGGATATTTAGCCAGAAAATATAATTTAGTTACCACATTTGGAAAGTTTATCGATCCTCTTGCAGATAAATTGCTTGTCATTAGTAGCCTCTTACTACTAAGCGACTATACGATTCGGTTCGGTGGATTACAAATGCCAGTGTGGGTTGTCATCCTCGTGGTAGCGCGAGAGTTAATTGTAACATCGATTCGTCTCGTTGCTGTTTCTGAAGGTCGCGTGATCGCTGCATCCAACTTAGGAAAAGCGAAAACCTTTGTGACGATGATTACCATCCTGTACTATTTTTTCCTCATTCCTTACCAAGGAGAAGTGATTGTCATAATTGGATATATCCTCGTTGGAATCTTCACTGTCCTGACGATTTATTCTGGCTTCGATTATTTTTGGGCGAATCGTCAATCGATTTTAAAAACAAAATAAAGAATCTATTCGGTTCTAACGTACTATGTATATGAATATTGGAGGCTACTATGATAGATGAAAAACGACGTAAAAGTTTAGAAGCAGCAATGAAAGAAATCGAAAAAGAATACGGCAAAGGCGCAGTTATGATTTTAGGGGAAGCTGAAATGAATCGAGCAATCGAATCGATTTCCTCTGGATCGATTGCTTTAGACGCAGCACTTGGGGTAGGTGGATATCCCAAGGGAAGAATTATTGAAATCTTTGGACCTGAATCTTCAGGAAAAACCACATTCGCACTTCATGCCATCGCTGAAGTGCAAAAGTTGGGCGGATACGCAGCTTTTATTGACGCAGAGCACGCTTTAGATCCGATTTATGCGAAAGCCCTAGGGGTTGATGTCGACTCGCTGATTTTATCGCAACCCGATACCGGCGAAC
>Ga0116204_1001924_pt1 | contig 11478 bp, 9 predicted proteins | sample LakKivwa52mmetaG_FD_94481 | JGI IMG/M metagenome (GOLD analysis project Ga0116204, IMG submission 94481) | Anoxic lake water microbial communities from Lake Kivu, Rwanda to study Microbial Dark Matter (Phase II) - Lake Kivu water 52m metaG | ecosystem: Environmental > Aquatic > Freshwater > Lake ... | reverse complement strand
CTCCACCCGCATCCTTTCCGCAGCGACGAGACCCGTCCGGAGTCTTTCGATCCGGTCGAGGAGCAGCCGGCGGGCGAGAAACCGGTTCAGCGTCTGGGATCGTTCCTGCTGGCATTTAACCGACAGTCCGGTAGGCAGATGGACGAGATGGACACAGGAAGAGGTTTTGTTGACTTTCTGGCCGCCGGGGCCCGAGGAACGGATGAAGGTTTCGCGGAATTCCTCCTCCCGGACACCGAGGCTCGCCATTCGCTGCCGGAGCGCTGTTTCTTTTTCCGGGGGAATCATCATCTCTTTAAGGGCTGTTCAAAAATGCCCGAATGCAAGGCCTCCGAAATCCTGAGGAGTGAGACGTACGTTATCTGTACGTTGCAACGACGAAGGATGAGGGAACGCCGCAGGTGGGCGTTTTTCAACAGCCCGTTACAGGGAATAGATCTCATCCTCGATCATATGTATCCAGTTCTGCCGGAGGATCTCCCGCGCCGAGTCGATCTTGTCCACCCCGAGGATGACGATCGTTTCTTTGCCGATCCGGTTGATCGTCGTATAGAGGTAAAGAATGTTGATTTCTGCCTTGGCCAGGGGTTTGAGTATGGCATTCATACCGCCGGGGTGAAGCGGCACCTCGGCGGCAAGAACCGGAGTGAGTTCATAATTGAAGCCAAAGCTCTCCAGGACCGTCGCCGCCCTTTCGGGGTCGCTGACGACCATCCGCACGGTGCTGTTTTCCGCGGCGCTGGCGGCGAGGAGGGCCTTCGCGGTGATGTCCTCCTTGTCGAGGATATTTGTCAGCCGGGCAAGGGAGCCCGGTACGTTGCCCAAAAGGACGGAGATTTGCTTGACTGCCATATCAGGTCGACGCCTCAACGTATTCAAATCCGGCCGAAAAGGCCTTGTGATTGATCTCGATGATCGATTTCTTCTTCCCTCCCATGACCTCCACCATGCTGTTCAAATAGATATCGGGCGGTACGAGACCGGTCACCTTCAGGAAAGCGCCCATCATGACTGTATTGACGATGCGAAGATTCCCCAGCTTTTCGGCCATCTCCGAAGCGGGGATTTTGAAGATCCGGACATCGTGGCGAGAGGGATTGACGGCGATGATGGAGGAATTCAGGAGAAGAGTGCCTCCCGATGCCACACGATTCTGAAACGTAAAGAGAGAGGGGGTGTTGAGGACCACGAGGTGGTCCGGCTTCGAGGCAATGGGCGAGGCGATTTCATCGTCCGAAACGGCGACGGTGCAGTTGGCTGTACCTCCCCGGACCTCCGCCCCGTAGGCCGGCAGAAAAGTCACCTGATACCCGGCGCTCATCGCGCCGTGGGCGAGCGTGAAGCCCATCATGAGGACGCCCTGACCGCCGAAACCGGAGAATATGGTCTTCACTATCATGGCGTTTGCTCCCCCTTCCGCCGTTTCACCTCAGGGAGGTCTTTCATGACGCCGAGGGGGAATTCCTTTGTCATCACCTCATCGATCCAGCGGCATGACTCGACCGGCGTCATCTTCCAGTTCGTCGGACAGGGGGAGAGGATCTCGACAAGGGAAAATCCCTGACCGTCGATCTGGTACTGGAATGCCTTCCGAATCGATTTTTTCGTCTTGAGGATGCTGGCCGGGGAGTTGACCTTGCACCGCTCGATGTATGTCGTCCCCGGAAGCTGGGAAAAGATTTCGGATATGCGAATGGGATGGCCGTCCAGAAGGGGTTCCCGCCCCGCAGGCGACGTGGTGGTTTTCTGACTCAGGAGGGAGGTCGGGGCCATCTGCCCGCCGGTCATCCCGTAGACGGCGTTGTTGATGAAAATGATGGTGATATTTTCCCCCCGGTTGGCCGCATGAAAACTCTCCGCGATGCCGATGGCGGCGAGGTCTCCGTCCCCCTGGTAGCAAAAGACGACTCGATCCGGGAGGACCCGCTTCATCCCCGTGGCCATCGCCGGCCCCCGACCGTGCTGCGCCTCGATCATGTCGACATCGAAATAGTTGTAAGCCAGCACGGCGCATCCCGCCGGCAGGACGCCAATCGCGATGCCCCGGATGTCGAGCTCATCGATCACTTCGGCGATCAGCCGGTGGGCGATGCTGTGACCGCATCCCGCACAGTAGTGAAAGATGGCGTTCTTCATGCTTTTGGGTCTTTCAAAAACCTTCTTCATTTTCCTGTCCTTGTAGCCCTCTTCTCTTATGCCATTTGCCGGTAACGGCGCCGGGCGGCGACTAATAGTGTTCGATAATCCCCTGTTTCCGGTCATACTGGCGCATGACGACATTGGCGAGCTCCACGGGAGTCGGCACCACCCCGCCGGGGCGGCCGTGGAAACCGACCCGGGCATGGCCCTGGAGGGCCAGCCGCACATCCTCCAGCATCTGTCCGGTGCTCATTTCAAAAACGAGAAAATTTTCAAATGTCTTTGCCATGTCGCGCAGCTCGTTTTCAGGGAACGGCCAGAGGGTGATGGGCCGGAAAAGGCCGGCCCGAATTCCCGCTTCGCGGAGCCGTTTGATGGCCCCCTTGGCGATCCGGGCAGCCGTTCCATAAGCGACGAGGATGAGCTCCGCATCTTCCGTCCTGTAAAGCTCATGGCGCGTTTCGTTTTTTGCGATCACCCGGTATTTTCTCTCCAGCGTCCAGTTGTGTTCTTCCATATCCAGGGGGTCGAGGATCAGTCCGCGAATGATCATGCTCTTACCTTTTCCTGCGCCACGCATCATGTAGCTCTCTGGATAGATCCGCGCCCCGGGTTCTTTAAAGACCACCGGTTCCATCATCTGGCCCATCATGCCGTCGGCCAGGATCATGACCGGCGTCCGGTAGCGATCGGCGAGATCAAAGGCGTCCATGGTCAGGTCCGCCATTTCCTGCGCCGTTGCCGGACCCAGGACGATGGTCCGGTAATCTCCATGACCGCCTCCCCGCGTAGCCTGGAAGTAATCCCCCTGGGCCGGGGAGATGTTTCCCAGCCCGGGTCCTCCCCGCATCATGTTGACGATCACGGCGGGAAGCTGACAGGCCGCCATGGAGGAGATCCCTTCCTGCTTGAGGGAAATCCCCGGGCTCGAGGACGAGGTCATGGACCGGGCGCCTGCCGCGCTCGCCCCGGCCACCACGTGGATGGCTGCGATCTCGCTTTCCGACTGGATAAAAATGCCGCCTTCGACCTCGCGCAGACGCTCCGACATGTATTCGGGAATTTCATTCTGAGGGGTGATGGGATAACCGGCATAAAAACGGCACCCCGCCCGGACGGCGGCTTCCCCGATGACCTTGTTTCCCTGCATCAATACTTTATTCACGGTAAACCTCGATCGCGATATCCGGGCAGGCGATCGCGCACAGGGTGCACCCCGTGCACTCTTCCCCTTCTTCTTTAAAGTGTGCCGGACGGTATCCCCGGGAATTATACTCCCGGGAGGGGGTGATCAGACCCTTTTTGCATGCCTGGATGCATAGATGGCATTCCTTACAGAGTTCCTTGTCGATGGTGATATATCCCTTCAACTCCCGATTCTCCTCGAATGGACGACGGATTTTTCTTTTCGGCGATCTTCCGTCGGCTATGTTCGCTTGCGCGTTCCCGCACATGGCGGGAATGCAAGGCAATGACTCAGTGTACTGTGGGTTTCTTACGCATCTTGGTCAGAAAGTCAAGATGAAATAAAGCATGGGAGAAACTATTTCTCCGGATCATGCAGAATGATCACCTCGTAAAAAGTCTTGAAAGTGACGAAAATGGGACGGCTTCGTAAAAAGTCCGCAGGCAAGGCGCGCGAATCTTGAGGAGTGAGGCGTACTTTGGCGTAAGCCGCAATGACGAATGATGAAGCGTAACGCAGCATCCGGACTTTTTACGAAGCCGTCTGAATGACATGATCATAATTCGTACAAAGGCCATGATCAGAGTCATTGCCACCCCCTCCCGGATGGTGTTATAAAGAGAAAAGCTTAATGCGCCCGTGTGTTGCGGAGGGCTGCGGGGTGCGGAAATATTTCAGTGATCCACAAGAGGTGCGCAATCATGTCCGAAACCATGAAAATCCTTCTTATGGTCCTGCTCGCCATCGGGACCCTCATTCTTACCTTCCGTATCACCGGCTGGAAGATGAGAAGGGCCGGCGATTTCATCCTCCGGGACCTGAAGGAGAAGAAGGCATTCGATCCGGTCTCTGCGGTTGAACTCCCTTACTGCAAGAATTCCCTGTTCCACGTCGGCTTGCGGGACTACCGGCCCAAAGCGCTGAACGCACTCTTGGAGAACGGCGTCGTCCGGGTGCTGGAGGGGGACCGATATTACCTGCGCGAAGGCCACAAACTGACCGGAACGGGAGGTGGAACGGCGGCATAGCGAAAGGCGATCCGAAGCCCTGCAACACCGTCCGGACATCGCATTCCGGCATGGCGGGCCGTTTGTTTCCTCGCGGTTTTCCCTTTCAGTTGCCTCTTAAATACATGTTACCGAAGGGGGAGAGATTTTAGGTTAGGTTGACTTATAAAAACCGATTCTTTCGTTGGCGATGCGTTTTACGGATGGGCAGAATAAGATCCATATATTTTTCTTGACAAATATTTCATTGACTGGATAGGTATCCTCATGATCATGGTTCCGATTTTTGCTCCTATCCTTTTCAACCTGAAGTTTGATCCCCTGTGGGTGGGGCTGGTGGTCTGCGTCAGCCTGCAGATATCGTTCCTGTCACCGCCTTTTGCATACTCCATCTTCTACCTGAAGGGGATTGCGCCGGAGATCCCCCTCACGGACATCTACCGGGGGATTGTGCCTTTTGTCCTCCTTCAGGTCTTGATCACAGTGCTTTGCATCGTGTTCCCCGGTCTGGTACTCTGGCTGCCGAGGGTGTTGTCACACTGAGCGTCCATGTATCATTGGTGAGAAACGAAGCTGGACTAAAAAAACAAACATGAGAACCTGAACGAGCGAGGAGAGAGAAATGCCAAAGGCAATAATCACTGCTGCAATCACCGGCAGCATCCACACCCCAACCATGAGCCCCCATCTGCCCATTACGCCGAAGGAGATTGCGAATGAGGCAGTGAGGGCACACGAGGCCGGAGCAGCCGTGGCCCACATCCACGTGCGGGACCCCCAGACAGGGGCCCCTTCTGTCTCCGTAGACCTTTACAGGGAGGTGATCGCCGATATCAAGTCCCGATGCAATATGGTTTTGTGCCTCAGCACCGGCGGCGGGCTGGGCATGACTGCGGAGCAGCGGGCAGTATCGGTGCGGGAGTTCAAGCCGGAGCTGGGCTCGCTCAACTTCGGCTCCATCAACTTCGCCCTGTTTCCACAGCTCTCACGGTACAAGGAGTGGAAGTTTCCCTGGGAACCTCAGTATATCGGCATGACCGAGGACTTCATCTTTCCCAACACCTTCAAGACCCTCAGGGAGTTCTGCAGTTTCTTCAGGGAGAGCGGGACCAAACCCGAGATCGAGATCTACGACGTGGGCATGATCAACAACGTGGCTCACATGATCGAGGCCGGTCATCTCCGGAAGCCGGTTTACCTGCAGTTCGTCCTGGGGATACTCGGGGCTATCCAGCCCTCGCTGGAAAACGTGATGTTCCTCTATCAGACGGCGCGAGCTGCCATAGGGGACTTCCAATGGTCCGTGTGTGCTGCGGGCCGCCATCAGATGAACATGTGCAACATGGCTCTCCTCATGGGCGGGAATGTACGGGTGGGCCTTGAAGACAGCCTCTATCTGGAAAAGGGCCCTTTTCCAGATAGAGGCTGTCTTCAAGGCCCACCCGTACATTCCCGCCCATGAGGAGAGCCATGTTGCACATGTTCATCTGATGGCGGCCCGCAGCACACACGGACCATTGGAAGTCCCCTATGGCAGCTCGCGCCGTCTGATAGAGGAACATCACGTTTTCCAGCGAGGGCTGGATAGCCCCGAGTATCCCCAGGACGAACTGCAGGTAAACCGGCTTCCGGAGATGACCGGCCTCGATCATGTGAGCCACGTTGTTGATCATGCCCACGTCGTAGATCTCGATCTCGGGTTTGGTCCCGCTCTCCCTGAAGAAACTGCAGAACTCCCTGAGGGTCTTGAAGGTGTTGGGAAAGATGAAGTCCTCGGTCATGCCGATATACTGAGGTTCCCAGGGAAACTTCCACTCCTTGTACCGTGAGAGCTGTGGAAACAGGGCGAAGTTGATGGAGCCGAAGTTGAGCGAGCCCAGCTCCGGCTTGAACTCCCGCACCGATACTGCCCGCTGCTCCGCAGTCATGCCCAGCCCGCCGCCGGTGCTGAGGCACAAAACCATATTGCATCGGGACTTGATATCGGCGATCACCTCCCTGTAAAGGTCTACGGAGACAGAAGGGGCCCCTGTCTGGGGGTCCCGCACGTGGATGTGGGCCACGGCTGCTCCGGCCTCGTGTGCCCTCACTGCCTCATTCGCAATCTCCTTCGGCGTAATGGGCAGATGGGGGCTCATGGTTGGGGTGTGGATGCTGCCGGTGATTGCAGCAGTGATTATTGCCTTTGGCATTTCTCTCTCCTCGCTCGTTCAGGTTCTCATGTTTGTTTTTTTAGTCCAGCTTCGTTTCTCACCAATGATACATGGACGCTCAGTGTGACAACACCCTCGGCAGCCAGAGTACCAGACCGGGGAACACGATGCAAAGCACTGTGATCAAGACCTGAAGGAGGACAAAAGGCACAATCCCCCGGTAGATGTCCGTGAGGGGGATCTCCGGCGCAATCCCCTTCAGGTAGAAGATGGAGTATGCAAAAGGCGGTGACAGGAACGATATCTGCAGGCTGACGCAGACCACCAGCCCCACCCACAGGGGATCAAACTTCAGGTTGAAAAGGATAGGAGCAAAAATCGGAACCATGATCATGAGGATACCTATCCAGTCAATGAAATATTTGTCAAGAAAAATATATGGATCTTATTCTGCCCATCCGTAAAACGCATCGCCAACGAAAGAATCGGTTTTTATAAGTCAACCTAACCTAAAATCTCTCCCCCTTCGGTAACATGTATTTAAGAGGCAACTGAAAGGGAAAACCGCGAGGAAACAAACGGCCCGCCATGCCGGAATGCGATGTCCGGACGGTGTTGCAGGGCTTCGGATCGCCTTTCGCTATGCCGCCGTTCCACCTCCCGTTCCGGTCAGTTTGTGGCCTTCGCGCAGGTAATATCGGTCCCCCTCCAGCACCCGGACGACGCCGTTCTCCAAGAGTGCGTTCAGCGCTTTGGGCCGGTAGTCCCGCAAGCCGACGTGGAACAGGGAATTCTTGCAGTAAGGGAGTTCAACCGCAGAGACCGGATCGAATGCCTTCTTCTCCTTCAGGTCCCGGAGGATGAAATCGCCGGCCCTTCTCATCTTCCAGCCGGTGATACGGAAGGTAAGAATGAGGGTCCCGATGGCGAGCAGGACCATAAGAAGGATTTTCATGGTTTCGGACATGATTGCGCACCTCTTGTGGATCACTGAAATATTTCCGCACCCCGCAGCCCTCCGCAACACACGGGCGCATTAAGCTTTTCTCTTTATAACACCATCCGGGAGGGGGTGGCAATGACTCTGATCATGGCCTTTGTACGAATTATGATCATGTCATTCAGACGGCTTCGTAAAAAGTCCGGATGCTGCGTTACGCTTCATCATTCGTCATTGCGGCTTACGCCAAAGTACGCCTCACTCCTCAAGATTCGCGCGCCTTGCCTGCGGACTTTTTACGAAGCCGTCCCATTTTCGTCACTTTCAAGACTTTTTACGAGGTGATCATTCTGCATGATCCGGAGAAATAGTTTCTCCCATGCTTTATTTCATCTTGACTTTCTGACCAAGATGCGTAAGAAACCCACAGTACACTGAGTCATTGCCTTGCATTCCCGCCATGTGCGGGAACGCGCAAGCGAACATAGCCGACGGAAGATCGCCGAAAAGAAAAATCCGTCGTCCATTCGAGGAGAATCGGGAGTTGAAGGGATATATCACCATCGACAAGGAACTCTGTAAGGAATGCCATCTATGCATCCAGGCATGCAAAAAGGGTCTGATCACCCCCTCCCGGGAGTATAATTCCCGGGGATACCGTCCGGCACACTTTAAAGAAGAAGGGGAAGAGTGCACGGGGTGCACCCTGTGCGCGATCGCCTGCCCGGATATCGCGATCGAGGTTTACCGTGAATAAAGTATTGATGCAGGGAAACAAGGTCATCGGGGAAGCCGCCGTCCGGGCGGGGTGCCGTTTTTATGCCGGTTATCCCATCACCCCTCAGAATGAAATTCCCGAATACATGTCGGAGCGTCTGCGCGAGGTCGAAGGCGGCATTTTTATCCAGTCGGAAAGCGAGATCGCAGCCATCCACGTGGTGGCCGGGGCGAGCGCGGCAGGCGCCCGGTCCATGACCTCGTCCTCGAGCCCGGGGATTTCCCTCAAGCAGGAAGGGATCTCCTCCATGGCGGCCTGTCAGCTTCCCGCCGTGATCGTCAACATGATGCGGGGAGGACCCGGGCTGGGAAACATCTCCCCGGCCCAGGGGGATTACTTCCAGGCTACGCGGGGAGGCGGTCATGGAGATTACCGGACCATCGTCCTGGGTCCGGCAACGGCGCAGGAAATGGCGGACCTGACCATGGACGCCTTTGATCTCGCCGATCGCTACCGGACGCCGGTCATGATCCTGGCCGACGGCATGATGGGCCAGATGATGGAACCGGTGGTCTTTAAAGAACCCGGGGCGCGGATCTATCCAGAGAGCTACATGATGCGTGGCGCAGGAAAAGGTAAGAGCATGATCATTCGCGGACTGATCCTCGACCCCCTGGATATGGAAGAACACAACTGGACGCTGGAGAGAAAATACCGGGTGATCGCAAAAAACGAAACGCGCCATGAGCTTTACAGGACGGAAGATGCGGAGCTCATCCTCGTCGCTTATGGAACGGCTGCCCGGATCGCCAAGGGGGCCATCAAACGGCTCCGCGAAGCGGGAATTCGGGCCGGCCTTTTCCGGCCCATCACCCTCTGGCCGTTCCCTGAAAACGAGCTGCGCGACATGGCAAAGACATTTGAAAATTTTCTCGTTTTTGAAATGAGCACCGGACAGATGCTGGAGGATGTGCGGCTGGCCCTCCAGGGCCATGCCCGGGTCGGTTTCCACGGCCGCCCCGGCGGGGTGGTGCCGACTCCCGTGGAGCTCGCCAATGTCGTCATGCGCCAGTATGACCGGAAACAGGGGATTATCGAACACTATTAGTCGCCGCCCGGCGCCGTTACCGGCAAATGGCATAAGAGAAGAGGGCTACAAGGACAGGAAAATGAAGAAGGTTTTTGAAAGACCCAAAAGCATGAAGAACGCCATCTTTCACTACTGTGCGGGATGCGGTCACAGCATCGCCCACCGGCTGATCGCCGAAGTGATCGATGAGCTCGACATCCGGGGCATCGCGATTGGCGTCCTGCCGGCGGGATGCGCCGTGCTGGCTTACAACTATTTCGATGTCGACATGATCGAGGCGCAGCACGGTCGGGGGCCGGCGATGGCCACGGGGATGAAGCGGGTCCTCCCGGATCGAGTCGTCTTTTGCTACCAGGGGGACGGAGACCTCGCCGCCATCGGCATCGCGGAGAGTTTTCATGCGGCCAACCGGGGGGAAAATATCACCATCATTTTCATCAACAACGCCGTCTACGGGATGACCGGCGGGCAGATGGCCCCGACCTCCCTCCTGAGTCAGAAAACCACCACGTCGCCTGCGGGGCGGGAACCCCTTCTGGACGGCCATCCCATTCGCATATCCGAAATCTTTTCCCAGCTTCCGGGGACGACATACATCGAGCGGTGCAAGGTCAACTCCCCGGCCAGCATCCTCAAGACGAAAAAATCGATTCGGAAGGCATTCCAGTACCAGATCGACGGTCAGGGATTTTCCCTTGTCGAGATCCTCTCCCCCTGTCCGACGAACTGGAAGATGACGCCGGTCGAGTCATGCCGCTGGATCGATGAGGTGATGACAAAGGAATTCCCCCTCGGCGTCATGAAAGACCTCCCTGAGGTGAAACGGCGGAAGGGGGAGCAAACGCCATGATAGTGAAGACCATATTCTCCGGTTTCGGCGGTCAGGGCGTCCTCATGATGGGCTTCACGCTCGCCCACGGCGCGATGAGCGCCGGGTATCAGGTGACTTTTCTGCCGGCCTACGGGGCGGAGGTCCGGGGAGGTACAGCCAACTGCACCGTCGCCGTTTCGGACGATGAAATCGCCTCGCCCATTGCCTCGAAGCCGGACCACCTCGTGGTCCTCAACACCCCCTCTCTCTTTACGTTTCAGAATCGTGTGGCATCGGGAGGCACTCTTCTCCTGAATTCCTCCATCATCGCCGTCAATCCCTCTCGCCACGATGTCCGGATCTTCAAAATCCCCGCTTCGGAGATGGCCGAAAAGCTGGGGAATCTTCGCATCGTCAATACAGTCATGATGGGCGCTTTCCTGAAGGTGACCGGTCTCGTACCGCCCGATATCTATTTGAACAGCATGGTGGAGGTCATGGGAGGGAAGAAGAAATCGATCATCGAGATCAATCACAAGGCCTTTTCGGCCGGATTTGAATACGTTGAGGCGTCGACCTGATATGGCAGTCAAGCAAATCTCCGTCCTTTTGGGCAACGTACCGGGCTCCCTTGCCCGGCTGACAAATATCCTCGACAAGGAGGACATCACCGCGAAGGCCCTCCTCGCCGCCAGCGCCGCGGAAAACAGCACCGTGCGGATGGTCGTCAGCGACCCCGAAAGGGCGGCGACGGTCCTGGAGAGCTTTGGCTTCAATTATGAACTCACTCCGGTTCTTGCCGCCGAGGTGCCGCTTCACCCCGGCGGTATGAATGCCATACTCAAACCCCTGGCCAAGGCAGAAATCAACATTCTTTACCTCTATACGACGATCAACCGGATCGGCAAAGAAACGATCGTCATCCTCGGGGTGGACAAGATCGACTCGGCGCGGGAGATCCTCCGGCAGAACTGGATACATATGATCGAGGATGAGATCTATTCCCTGTAACGGGCTGTTGAAAAACGCCCACCTGCGGCGTTCCCTCATCCTTCGTCGTTGCAACGTACAGATAACGTACGTCTCACTCCTCAGGATTTCGGAGGCCTTGCATTCGGGCATTTTTGAACAGCCCTTAAAGAGATGATGATTCCCCCGGAAAAAGAAACAGCGCTCCGGCAGCGAATGGCGAGCCTCGGTGTCCGGGAGGAGGAATTCCGCGAAACCTTCATCCGTTCCTCGGGCCCCGGCGGCCAGAAAGTCAACAAAACCTCTTCCTGTGTCCATCTCGTCCATCTGCCTACCGGACTGTCGGTTAAATGCCAGCAGGAACGATCCCAGACGCTGAACCGGTTTCTCGCCCGCCGGCTGCTCCTCGACCGGATCGAAAGACTCCGGACGGGTCTCGTCGCTGCGGAAAGGATGCGGGTGGAG
>Ga0116204_1001922_pt1 | contig 11495 bp, 12 predicted proteins | sample LakKivwa52mmetaG_FD_94481 | JGI IMG/M metagenome (GOLD analysis project Ga0116204, IMG submission 94481) | Anoxic lake water microbial communities from Lake Kivu, Rwanda to study Microbial Dark Matter (Phase II) - Lake Kivu water 52m metaG | ecosystem: Environmental > Aquatic > Freshwater > Lake... | reverse complement strand
GCCTGCTTCCTCCAGACACCACTTCGCAGTGACGCCCTTGCTCTTGGCTAATGGTTGGTGCAATCAACCTCCATAAGGGTCTTTCACCCTCTAGTCAACGCCCATGCTGGGCGCACAACAAAATGGGCGCGGCTTTCAAAGCCGCGCCCATTTTTACCCAAACCCCAGCCCCCGCTCCTTAAGCGAAACCCAGCGTCCCTGGCCGATGACCAGGTGGTCAAGCACATCCACATCCAGCATTTTCCCTGCCTGGACAATTGCCCGGGTCAGCGCCACATCATCCGGGCTGGGAGTGGGGTCGCCGCTGGGGTGATTGTGAATGACAATCAACGCTGAAGCGTTCTTGCGAATGGCCTCTCGGAAGACTTCCCCCACGCGAACTTGCGCCGAACTGGCCGAACCGCGATAGAGGTCTGTCACTTCCAAAACCCGATTGCGGCGGTCGAGCAGCATCACCCGCAAGTGTTCCTGCTCTAACGCCGCCATTTCGTACATGACCAGCGCCGCGGCATCTGCCGGGGAGTTGATGGTTGGGCGCTCGTCGGGCGATTCGAGGGTCAGCCGCCGCCCCAATTCGATGGCCGCTTTGAGTTGGGCCGCCTTGGCCTCGCCAATCCCATGCTGGTTGATTAAATCGACAAAGGGCGCGCGATGGATGCCCGCAATCCCGCCAAATTTTTGCAGCAGTCGCTGCCCCATTTGCACGGCGTTTTCACCCGTCACGCCAACCCGCAGCAGGATTGCAATCAATTCTGCGTTTGAGAGCGCTTGCGGTCCCAGCGAGGCCAGCCGTTCGCGCGGACGGTCTGATTCGTGCAAATCGGTGATACGGTAGGCGGGTTTGGAGTTGTTTTCGGCCATAGGACAGCCTTTCAATAGGATAAAGGTATTTTACAATAAAAAGATCTCTGTTTCCCGCCAGTTTCAGGTGACAGCGAACGCAAAACTGCTGTAAAATTATCTCATCATGAATACAAACCCCAAACCTCGTAAAGTTGCCGGTTTTTTGCTATTCGCCGCGGGTATCCTGTTCGGTGTTTTACTTGTTGGCGGCCTGATTTGGTCAGATGTCGAGGCTGTTTTTTACGGCTTGCCACACCTTACCAACGATACATTCAACGGGTTATATTGCCCGCCCTTGATGACGCGTTCCGAAACTGCCAACCTGCGGGTGACAGTGCGTAATGAAACCGACAGACCAATAGCGCCGCTGGTACGGGTCGAAATCAGCGCTCCGGGTGTCATGTCCTCCAGCCGGGAAAAAACCCCGGTAATGGAACCCGGGCAGAGCGCGACCCTGGAATGGCCGGTTTCAGAAGAAAATATCGACCTGAATTTCTTCATTTTTGCAAAGGCTTTTCGTTATCCTGATTACCGAACCCGGCTTGCAGAAGACACCTGCGGCATCCTTGTCCTGAATGTCCCCTTTATCAACGGAAGCACACTGCTGGCGCTCTGGCTGGGCGTGAGTATCCTGGGCACCCTGGCAGGGCTATGGATTCTGGAAAAGCACGACACCGTTGTTGTCCATAGGGCCGGTATGCTGGCAGGCTTTCGGACGTTGGCCATTGCTGTGTTGATTGGGGTTATTATGGGCATACAAGGCGCCTGGTTTCCCGGTATCGCAGTTCTGGTGATGATCACCTTGCTCATCATCGTGCTCCTGTATTTTTCGTTCGTTCACTAATGCCTCGAGATATCTCGCAAACAAAAAGCAGGGCGGGACTTTTTAGTCCCGCCCTGCTTTTTGTTAATTTCCTACGCAATCATCTCCAGGCTGGTATCCCATAGCCGCACTGCCAAAGCCTGGTCATAGGATGCCGGATCTGAATCCACCGGCTGCTTGTCAACAAAATACTTCCCACTCAGGCCTTCCACTTCGATAGATGAAGCCAGGTAAATGCCGGTTGAAGCGCCCTCGTCGGCTGTCTTGGCAATCGGTGAGATGAGTTTCATCGCCAGGCTCATCAATGTGCCATTGTTCCTGCCAAAACCCGACGCTACAAACCCGGGGTGCATTGCGTTGGCAGTAACCCCCTTGCCTGTCAGTCTGCGGGTCAATTCGTAGGTAAACAAGATGTTCATCAGTTTGGAACGACCGTAGGCCGTCCACCCGCTATATGATTTTTCGCCTTGCAAGTCATCGAAATCGATAACCTGTCCGCGATGGGCGTCTGAAGAAACATTGATGACGCGCGCCGGGGCGCTGGCCTTTAACACATCCAGCAGCAGGTTGGTCAGGTGAAAATAGTTCAGGTGGTTGAGGGCAAAGGTCATTTCCAGGCCATCTCCTGAAAGACGCCTGCTCATGTAAATTGCCCCGGCATTGTTGATTAACACATCCAGGCGGGTACGGCGTTTCTTGAACTCATGCGCAGTTAACTGAACCCCAGCATGGATGGACAGATCTGCCAGGATGGTGTCGATGTTCTGGTTGCCGGTCTGGTTCCTGATTTGCTCGGCCACCGTTGCCAGTTTGGCCGAATTACGCCCAACCAGGGTGACATGCGCCCCCTTGCCAGCCAGTTCGCGCGCCATCGCCAACCCAATCCCGGAGGTAGCGCCCGTTATGAGTATTGTTTTTCCTTGCATAGACGCAAGCATCAACGCTCCTCGGTTTTTGCAAGCCAGTCCAGGGCTTCATCCAATGAATCAAACACGTTAAACTTAAGTTCCCCAACGACCTTTGAAAAAGCAAACAACAAGTGCCGGCGATACCCGCTTACGCCAACAACCGCCCGCCTTTTGATATACTGGTTCGTTACTTTGACCAGTTCAACCAGGTGCCTGATAATATCTTCGTTTGCCAGCGTGCCTTCGACATACGAGATGGACAGGACAGAATGCGCAGGCCGTCCGGCCAATTCCTGCTTGATGGCCTCGCATTCTGCCGCTATTTCAGCGGAATTGCTACCGCGATGCGAAAAATTTGCAATGAAAATCTGGTTTCCTTTGTGCGCCAGCCAGTATGATTTCATCTTGTGCCCTCCGCCGTATTCGCCTGCGCCCCAACCAACCATTCGAGCGCTTTTTCCCTGCTGTCGAATGCGACAACAGGCGTTCCCCCGGTTACGTTTGAAAATGTGGTGATGAAAAACCGACTGGGGCCGCTCAACCCAAGCAGGGCGCGCTTGATAACCGAGCGATTGGAGCGCGGCACCAGCTTGCGCATCACGTTCAAGTTGGCAAAAGTCGGTTCGCTTCCCTCGAAATTGACCAGCACCAGCACCGACTTGAGCGGCTCTGCGGCAATCGTCGAAATTGCCTGCTCCACTTCAGCCTGGAGGGCTGCGTGGTCATCGCCAAACCCGGAGTAGTCGGCGTAAAAAATGGGCTTACCCTGATGTTCCATCCAATGTGATTTCATGGGGCTATTACCTGCGAAAATTATAGCATCAAAACTGGATTACCAGCCACTTTGCGACAGCAATTCTCGATGTGGATAAGACTCTCCACATCGAGAATTGCTGCGTTTACGAAGGCACTATCTCATTCTTCCAGGTGATAGGTATGGTACAAGTTCTGGCAGGGGTTCCCCCATGCAATGTGCATCTCGCGTGCCGTCAGGTCGAACACCATCGCGTTGATAGTTTTCTCACGGTCGAGCGGCTGGCGAACATCGACGGCGTGATTGCAAATCGAATTGGAAAAATTCACATGGTCTTTTTGGATGGCTTGCAGTGTCTTAATGGTGTGAATCTCGCTCTGGCGCAGCAGCCTGCGGGCGCGCAAGAAACGCACCCGCGAGGAAATCAATTCTTCGGGTTCCGCCTCCACTTCCTTCATCTTTTGCGCCTGGTAATGGTTGGTATGCACCATAATCCCATCTTCGGCGTAAACAATATCGAAGCGGCGCGCCGAAACTTCCACCGAATAGATTTCGCCGCTCTCATGAACGATCACATGGTTGTACCCGGCGGCGCGGTGCGGCACAATCGCCCTGCGAATAGCCCCGGCGGGAGTCTTGGAAGATAGCACCGCCCGTCCCACCACAATGCGCGGAATGCCAATGCGCGAATCATTCGGGTACACGGAATCGATTAACTGCGCAATTCCGTATGCGTTAAAGCCAATGTTTGGCAACAGGCCGCCATAACTCATTGCCAGGAAGGGCGGCTCGTTATTCGGTTTGGCATGGACGACATACACATCATCTTCATCCTCGGGAATCCAATCTTCATTGTGCGCCGCCAGCACATGACCATCGGCAGTGCGTTCCTCGTTAATTGCCATGCTGGTACAGCGTGTCAGGTGCAGCGCATCCGAAGTAACCGCCTCCATCGCATTCAGCACCACCACATCCTCAAACAAAACGTTGCCGCCCTCGGCAATTCCCTGCATCTCATCCACATACTGTGGATACCGCTCCTGAGCAAAGGGCAGGTACTTGCGCGCCTGGATGGTGGCCCCGGCCCAGGTCAGTTCAAGTTGTGGGTAAGCATCGGATAACAATTGACGCGCATTTTCAATGCTATGCTTCACCTGTGCGCGCATGGCCTCGCCAATCTGGCGGCCCATATCACGGTGAGAACCCAAAACGCGAACGAGCGGCACCGGGTCGGAATGAATGGGTGTGTTATAGGGATTATTCGGTTGATTCGACATGCTTGCTCTCCAAAAAACAATTGATGTCCAGATTGTACCATCCTGCCAGGTAAAAAAAGCTCCCGCCCATCGAAGGGCGGGAGCCAGGATATAAACGATGTTGCGGGTTAGAACGTTTCAGCGGGCGGAGCGGACTCCACTGAAGCCTGCGCCGCCGTTATCGAGAGCGGACGCGTCCCGAAACGGGTTAGGAACACTGCCCCCAGCGAAACCAGGCTCAGCAGGCTGGGGACGACCCAGCCCAAGCAGAGAATCATCCCAAAACCGTTCGCTACCAGGTGCAGCAGGAAAGTCCCCAACCCAGCCGAAAACGGCAAAGGAAGCTCAGTCTTGAGCGCACTCGCCAGCCGCAGGCCGATTTCGGTCCCCAGCCCAACCCAGCCAAAGACCACCGCGGATGCAAAGATGACCGAGATTCCGATAATCATCGGGACGGTCAGGAACAACGTCACAATCAGCGCACTGAACAGCGCCAACGCCACAAGCGCGGTGATAAAGAGCAGGATGCTCCCCAGTCCCATAGCGCCGGCCCAGGCCGGCTGGGAGGGAATGGCCTCGCCCACGCGGCGCGTCTGCTGCGGCAGGAACAAAACCAACAGCGCGGCTAGCAGCCCGAATCCCAAAGATTGGGCGAAAAGATTGAGGACATTGCCGAAGAAGCCCCATACACTATCGAAAATGACGGCTGGCCGGGGGACTTCAGGCGTAACGATGACTTCCGGCGTGGCAGCCGACGGTTTTTTCGGATTATTGAGAATGCCGCCATCAACCCGCGCGCCTTCTGCGCGATTAATAGGCGCGCCGACTGTGACGAGGTTGCCAAAAATATGGGCATCTGAGCCTAAACTGACCGCCCCTCCGACCACAAGCATATCGCCACGCACTTCCCCTTCGACGGCCAGGCTGCCGCCAATCAGTATGACTGACCCAGTGACAATTGCATCCTGTTCAATCGTGACCGAGCCGCCAAATACGACCAAGTCGCCCTGGAAGGTTTCACCGCTTGTCAAAAGAACGCTTTCACCGAAAAACGGTCCGTCGTCAAGGCCCTTCGCCTGGACGACACCCAATGGCAAGAAGAGCAGCGCAGCCAGCAGGCATAAAGTGGCAAATTTCAATATACTTTTCATGATGCTTACTCCTTCAGCCCTAAGCGGCTGACTTTGCAAATTGAGCAACCCTGCGGGCAGATGCTTTCAACCCAAAACTTAAACCAAAGAACAGGGCCAACGCGACAATCCAGGCATAATCTGGGATGAAGGCCCCGGCGACATTGAGCAGGGTCAACCCGACCGCGCTCACCGTACGAACCACGATTGCGATATAAACCAGGTTGCTGACCCACAGTGTGAACAGCTGCTCTGGGCCCAAAGCAAGATAGGGCAAAAAGGGAAGCAGAACCACCACAAGCGCGCCCATCCCTGCCAGCGCCAACAGGAATATGCCTATCACCGAGCGCCTGCGCTGGGACGCTCGCTGCGCTGCCAGCCGTTCCTGGAAACGCAGGGCAAACCCCCGGGGTGGTGCGACGACTGGCGCGGCGCGTAATGCCAGGTTGGCGCGCGCCAAAACAGCGCAATCGGGACAACTACGCAAGTGAATCCGCAGGTCGCGTTCCTGTTCAGGGGTTAGCCGCTCATCATCGAGCAACCACTGTTCATAATGCTGGTGAGCCATAAGGCATCCTTTCCACGCGAGTTTCAGGAGATTGGGCCGTGAGCATGCGGGCCACTGCTTTGCGCGCCCGGTGCAGGCGGCTTTTAACCGCGCTGACGGTTAGATTCAAACTCCCGGCAATCTCCACTTCCGAGAAGTCGTACCAATAACGCAACACTATCGCAGCCCGGTCGGTGGCATCCAGCCCGCGTAGGGCCGCCTGGATACCTTCCTGCTCCTCCCGGCGGATGGCTTCCCGCTCTGGGTCGATGGCGTCCATATCGGGCAGTTCGGTGGGCCGGTCATCATCCTCTCGTTCGGCATCCAGCGAAAAGATGACAAACCGGCGGCGGCGCAGGCGGTCGATGCAGTGATGGGCGGCGATGGACAGCAGCCAGGTCGCAAAGGGGCGCTGGCGGTCATAGCGCGAGAGATTCTGGTACGCCCGCAGGAAACTTTCCTGGGCTGCATCCTCCGCCGCTTCAGGCTCACCCAACATGCGATAGCATAGATTAAAGACCGGGGTCTGGTAGTGTTCTACCAGCCGGGTAAACGCCTCGTCGTTTCCTTGTTGGGCCTGGAGTATCCAGGTCTGTTCCTCGTTCACGGGTTCTCCTGTCGGTCGTTCTGCACAAATCTACGCAGGTGGGTGTAGAAGGTTGCAGAATCAATCATCCAAATAAAAAACAAAACCGTAAGATGAAATTGTAATCCTTTCCGGGGAAATCGGGCGAAACCACGCGTTAAAAAACGCGTCATAATTGGTGATATATGTCACTGCTATTTTCATTCAGCGTCACTTATACTTAATGTAGTGCCAATTCGCCCGTTGATAACTTGCCTGGATTTATTGAAAGGTGGAAAGCGTGATTAACCTGTCTGAGTTGCGAGTATTTGTCACTGCCGCAGAGGAGTTGAACTTCAGCCGGGCGGCGCAACGACTGAACCTTTCCCAATCGGCAGTCAGCCAAAATATCCAGTCTGTTGAGCGCGCTTATGGCGTTGAATTATTTATCCGGCATGGGCGCTCGGTGCAACTAAGCGAAACCGGGCGAGCCATTCTACCCATTGCGCGCGGGATTCTTAATTCGACCCGCGTCTTGGAAGATTCACTCATCAACGCCAGGGGAGAAGTTTCGGGCGGGCTTTCGATTGGCTGCGCCACCACTTGTGGTCGTTATTTTGTTCCAAACTTGCTGGCCTCCTTCCAGGGAAAATACCCGCACGTGCGCACCCGTGTTATGCAAACCGACCGCCCGCAAGTTATCGAGGGCGTGTTGACCCAGGCTTTTGACCTGGGTATTGTGGGACGGAAAACCGAACACCGCGACATCGAAAGCCAGCCGTTGTTCGAAGACCGGGTGATTATGATTGTGCCGGCCAAACATCCCTGGGCCAACCGTGATCAGGTCAGCCCGCAGGAAGTGCTTGAGCAACCCTTTATCAGCCGCGAGAACAGTTCGGGAACCCACCAGGTGTTATTTGACCAGTTGCGGCAGCACGGCATCGAACCGGAAAACCTGAACGTCGTCACCGAACTGGGCGATGCAGAGGCGGTCGAAATGGCAGTAGAAAAAGGAATCGGCATTACCTTCATCTCGGAAGTTATGGCCGCTCGCAGCCTGGCGCTAGGCCGCGTCAAAAAGATTTCGGTAGAAGGCTTTAGCCTGACCCAGCAAATTTACCTGGTTCGCCGCAAATCGGAGACGTTTACCAGGGTGGAAACCCGCTTTTGGGATTTCGTGCAGCAAAACCGCGAAACCCTGGCCGCAGAATTGCTCTACAACCTGGCAAATGTGACTCCCGGTTGAAAACTTATGCTACACTTATCCCATGAAAGAGATAAGTTTCACAATGCGGTGATTTTCCTGCTGGGCAGGAAATGACCGCATTTTTGTTTCCATTCCCCGTAACGCGGAATTCATTCCGCTATCGCGGGGCCATGCCAATGGAAAGGACAGGATATGCTGACGCTCGCCGAAAAAATACTTTTTGCCATTGCTGTGCTGGTCTCGCTCTACTTCACCTGGCAAGGGGTGCAGCGTATCATCAGGAATATTTCTGGCGGACAGGGTAAACCGGATTGGCGCCTGGCCTGGCAGCGACTTGCGAGTGTGCTCGTCAAGGTGGGGTTGTTCCAGCCTGTCTTCCGCTTCCGGCTGGGTCCGAGCATTGCGCATGCTTTGATTGGATGGAGTTTCATCAGCCTGGCGCTGGTCGATTTGACCGATCCAATATACGCTTACACTGGTATCCGTGTTTTCGACCACCTTGGAATCGTCGGCAACTTATACAAATTACTGGCCGATATGGCAAATTTGGCCGTGCTGGCGGCCATGCTCATCATGGTTGTGCGCCGTTTTGCTTTTCGGCCCGCCAATTTATCGACGCGGGAATCAACACTCCTGCATCCGAAGGCACGATTTGGCATTAAACGAGATTCGGCGATCGTGGCGTTGTTCATTCTTAGCGCCAATACCGGCCGCTTGTTCATGACGGTCTTCCACATTGCGGGAGCGGGAGAACCTTCCAGTTGGGAACCGTTCGCTTCAACGGTGGCAGGCTTCGTTTCCGGCTGGGGGCCGCAGGCCATCCAAATAGGAGAACATGTTGCCTTTTGGGTTTACATGGGCGCCATCCTGGCTTTCCTGCCCTATTTCCCCCACTCCAAACACATTCACATGTTCTTTGCCCCGCTGAATTTTGCGCTGAAACCGGAGCGCAAGTCGATTGGGCAATTGGGCTACATCAACCTGGAGGATGAGTCGCTCGAACAATTTGGCGCGGCCACGCTGAAGGATCTGGCCTGGAACCAGGTGATGGATAGCTACGCCTGCATCATGTGCTTTCGCTGCCAGGAGGTTTGCCCGGCCTATAACACCGGCAAGCTGCTCAGTCCGGCGGCGCTGGAAATCAACAAACGCTATCACCTAAATTATGGCGGCGGGCTGGATGTGGATTTGAAAACGCTGATTTCGGAGGAGGCGGTTTGGGGCTGTACCTCGTGCGGGGCATGTGTGGATATTTGCCCGGTGGGCAACGAGCCGATGCGCGATATTCTCGAAATCCGCCGCAACCTGTCGATGATGGAAAGCGCCTTCCCGAAGCAGTTGGAAACGGCCTTCAGGGGCATGGAACGCAACAGCAACCCCTGGAACATTTCACAGGCTGATCGGATGAAGTGGGCAGCCGGGCTAAACGTTCCAACGATTGAGCAAAACCCGGAACCTGAGATTTTGTGGTGGGTGGGCTGCGCCCCGGCCACCGATGCGCGCGCGCAGAAAACCGCCTGCGCTTTTGCCGAGATTTTGGACGCGGCCGAGGTCAATTTTGCGGTGTTGGGCAAAAATGAGCAATGCACCGGCGATGCGGCCCGCCGCGCCGGGCGCGAGGACATTTTCTTTGGGCTGGCCTCGGCCAATGTGGAGATTTTGAACGAACTTTCTCCCAAACGGATTGTCACTACCTGCCCGCATTGCCTGCATACGCTCAAGAACGAGTACCCGGCGTTTGGCGGGAATTACGAGGTGATTCACCATACACAACTAATTAACGAGCTGATTGGCAATGGCAGGCTGGTGTTCGACAAGGCGTTATTCGATACTCGAAATTCGGAAAAATCATCCCAGTTATCGAATTCCGAATCTCGCATATCGAGTATCACTTTCCATGACCCATGCTATCTTGGACGGCATAACAGGATAACCGGGGAACCGCGCAACATCTTGAAAGCCGCTGGCGCATTAACCATTGAAATGCCGCGTCACGCCGAAAAATCGTTCTGTTGTGGCGCGGGTGGGGCGCAGATGTGGAAAGAAGAAGAACCCGGCACGGGACGGGTGAACCAGACCCGTTTTGCCGAGGCCAGGTCGACGGGCGCAGAAACGATTGCCGTGGGTTGCCCGTTCTGCCTGGCAATGCTGACGGATGCCTCGAAAGCCGATGGTGGGCAACTTAATGTGATGGATGTCGCAGAAATCGTTGCCAAACGTCTTAAGAATTGACAAACGAAGGTGCTATACTGATTTTATAAATCCAATTTCAAGAATTATCCCTGTTACCTGGTCAATTACAAATAAAATCATTTGCTGAGTGATGTGTTTAGCCGGTCAATTCAATTTGCCAAGTGAGGTGCCTATGCAATTAGCTCGCAAGTTCCTGCTGGCCGGGGCCTTTGTCCTGGCCCTGGCCGGGGTGCTGCTGGCAGCCAGTTCTGTTCACGGGAGGGCTTACCAGGCTGCCAGCCCAGCGGATTTGATTCCGGGGAATGCCAATCAAACCGAGAGCGAGGTTCCCATCCCGGCCAAAGAACCCTGTCTGCATTGCCATATCCAGGGAGAGCACACCAATCTCTGGACGCCAACGGCACGCTGGCTGGTGTTTGGCACGCTGGGACTGGTCTTCGTTTTTGGTTTTTACCAATCAGTCTCGATTTGGACCCAGCGCAAACCTTTCAAACCTTTGTGGACCCGTGCTTACGAATGGGTGGATGATCGCTTCAAAATCGCCAAACCGCTCAATGACATCCTGAAAAAGCCCGTACCCAGTTTTGCCCGCTGGTGGTGGTACTGCCTGGGGGGAATCACGTTTTTCCTGTTTGTTATCCAGGCCACCACCGGCATCCTGTTGGCTTTTTATTACAAACCGACGGCGGCCGAGGCCTACGCCAGCATCCAGTTCATTGAAAATGAAGTCCGTTTTGGGGCTGCCATTCGCGCCATTCATCACTGGTCGGCCAACGGCATGATTGCGATGTGCGTTGCTCACATGCTCCGCGTCTTCATCATGGGCGCCTACCGCAAACCGCGCGAGTTGAACTGGGTCAGTGGCGTGCTCCTGCTGGTGCTGACCCTGGCGTTTGGCTTCACCGGCTACCTGTTGCCCTGGGACCAGCGCGCTTTCTGGGCGACCACAGTCGGCACGGAGATTGCGGGTGCTGTCCCAGCAGTGGGAACGCTCGTGCTGATTTACCTGCGTGACGGCTGGGGAGTGACTGAAGCCACGCTGGGCCGTTTCTATGCCCTGCATGTTTTCATCATTCCGATCGCAACAGTTGCCTTTATGGGCGTTCATTTCTTGATGGTGCGCGCCACCGGCGTCAAACGCCCGCTCTAGTGCCCGGCATTTATAAAGATGTAGGGTCAATATGGCTGTTTCAGGCGGTTTTCACCCTACATTCTTAGGTAGTCCGGGTACTAGTGCCCGGCATTTATAAAGATGTAGGGTCAATATGG
>Ga0116204_1001921_pt1 | contig 11496 bp, 10 predicted proteins | sample LakKivwa52mmetaG_FD_94481 | JGI IMG/M metagenome (GOLD analysis project Ga0116204, IMG submission 94481) | Anoxic lake water microbial communities from Lake Kivu, Rwanda to study Microbial Dark Matter (Phase II) - Lake Kivu water 52m metaG | ecosystem: Environmental > Aquatic > Freshwater > Lake... | reverse complement strand
TGTATTCCTTTGTGGTACTTAGTGATAGCCTTAGTGATCCTTTGTGGTAAAAAAATTATTAACCACAAAGTCGCACAAAGGATTACACAAAGGGTCACAAAGTTCATAAATTAATCAGGTTAGTTAAACCTGAGATTTATTTTTAAAGATTTTGGATTTTGCAGTTACAATTGATTTGGCAGATATATCAGATAGCTCTTTAGATTCCTTTAAGAGAAATTCGGTAGCTTCATTTTCATCAATCATTCCGGAGAAGATGATGAGTTTTATCCAATAATGTGATTCCCGAAGTTCTTTAAGCACAATTTGCATTTTATGGATAAAATCTGCTCTGCTTTCTGCTGCTCTCGCTTCCTCGTAATTTGCTCCTGCAGATGATCCCGATCGAAAAAGCTGACCATAAATATGTCGACCGGAATAGGTCTTACACAGTTGTTTTTCGATTTTAATAATGCCAATAACGAAATTCAAAAAACGTTTCGATAGATCATCAGGAAAACTTTCCATCACTTTCTATATTTTATTGTTTTGCATTTTGCTATTTGCATTTTGCTATTTGCATTTTGCATTTAAATCACCCATCCCCATCTTTCAGCTTCTTAAATATCTCATGACAAACCCACGCGTCAGTAGCAGCATACAACTTCTGTTCCTCACTCAACTGATCTGCCTCCCAGTTGGTTACCTGCTGCCGTTTTGATATGCGGAATCCGAGCACGATGGCTGCAAGCTTCTTAAGCCCTGAGCTTTTAATGCCATACTCCTTCACCAGTTTCTGGAGATCGACAAAACCTTCAGGTTCAAACTTCCTGACATGTTTCAGGTACCTGATATCATCATGTATTGCAACACCTGCCTTGATCACCCCCGGATCGGCCAGTATATCGACAAGCTCCTGCGGTATGCCGATTTTATTTATCCTGAATAGGCATGCGAAACCGGATGTGGAGAGCTGTATCAGTGAAACCTTGTTTTTCCTCCCTTTCCTGAACGAAGGTCTTGTTTCGGTATCAAAGCCAAGTATCTTATGTTTACGGAGGCGTGGCAAAACTTTGCCAAAGGTTTTCATGTTATCAACAACCACAATTTCGCCTTTAAACCACGACAGTTCATAATTGAACAGTTCCCCGGCCTCTATCTCTTCACGGTATTTATTCTTCGTCATCCCCTCTGAACTCTTTTTGCCTTTTTGAAATGAACCACTCCGAGGTATCACGTGTTTGCGCATCTTCATCCTCACGGGGTTCCGCTCTTCCTGTCTCCCCGCCCGAATATACGAACCTGTGGATCTCCCTGAGAGCATTCAACAGTTTCTGTCCCCAGATATTTTCAAAGTTCATCCTGCATTCCCATACTGCATCATTCATCACTTCCCTCGTGCCGGTCTGGTAGAGGAGCAGGAAATCTTTCATATCCTGGTACAGATCTGTCATGTCTTCCGCGATGCTGGACCTGATAACGGTACCGGGTTCATTTATCCTGTCATCATGCAGGTCGAGGTACTCATCAGCCGTGCCGGACTTTTCCTGGAACATTTTATGAATCCTGTTCCAGTCGGATTCAGTGACAAACTTCTCATTACCGTCTTCGAAAACCGGTTCCAGTGCAGGAAGAAGGGATGCTTTAAGGTAGAGAAGAGGGAGTATCCGCTGGAGGATTCTCAGTATCTCATCTCCTTTTATGCCGCCTCCATGCTCGGCATACTTGCAGAATTCGTTTGCCACCGCAACAAATTCAACAACACTCCTTGAATAAACTGGATCTCTGTTCTTGTCCATCATTTCCGGAATCAGACAGCAAAAGTAGACAATTATCCCGAAAAGAGATCAGGCTCCTTCCAGGAGAGCAGGTGCTTGTCGTCCATCACCAGCTTATTATGATCGAGCAACCAGCGGATAACCTTTATTACTTTATCCTCAGGCATCCCCACCCTGCTTACAAGCTCACGGGCATCATATTTCCGGCCGCCAAGCAGCTCCTTTATTTCTTCAAGTATCAGGTCGAATTCGTATTTGCTCAGATCAAGCTCGTTTCTTTCGCGGCAAACATCGCAATTCCCGCACCTGTCGGGTTCTTCTCCGAAATAATCGAGCAGTACCACCGACCTGCACCTTGTATTATAATCTGCAAAATCGATAATTTTGTTCACTCTCAGAATATGCTTTTCCCTCACATGCAGGTAATTATCAGGCGATATCAACAGGGCTTTTCTTTCAAGCCTCTCCTCGGTGAAAATGACCAGGGCTGTTTTCTTTCCTGGTATATAGCTTATTATCTTAAGGGTCGAAAGCTTAACCAGGTATCTGTAAACCGCATCGCGGGATGTCCCTGATTTTTTTGCAAGCGCATCCTCGTTTATTGCCACGAACTCTGTGAACATTCCCGTATATGATCTCAGCAGGAGCTTGATGAATCCATCGAACGCCTCGTTAGCCACCTGGAATTTGTAGAGGTCATCACGGCCGACGAGGAAATGGATCCTTGAAGGATTATTGATCTCTTCTGTGAATTCAAGGTATCCTTCCCGCTGAAGGAAGTTCAGGCTGTTGTATGTTTCGATGACAGGAAGCCTGTAACGGGAAACGAAATCATACATATTGAAGTCAAAGACATTGTCCTTGCCTGAGCCCTGGGGAACCTGGAGAAAGTTGCAGAGAGCCTCATAAACATCCTTTATTTTCTCAACGGGAGGGAATTTACGCCTTACAGAGTCCTCAAGCCTTTTCTTATCCGCAGGTGAATAAAGAAGCACGGCGAAAGCAGGCTTGTTATCACGGCCTGCCCGTCCCGTCTCCTGGAAATATTCCTCAATTGATTCGGGTATGTCCCAGTGGATGACAAACCGCACATCGGCTTTGTCAATACCCATTCCGAATGCATTGGTGGCAACGATCACCCGTGACTGTCCTGTCGTCCATGCCGCCTGTTTTTTATCCCTCAGCTCGGAAGGAAGGCCTGCATGGTAAAAATCCGCGCTTATTCCGTCAGCCACAAGCATCTCTGCAACTTCCTTGCTTCTTTTCCTGCTTCTTACGTAGACTATGCCGCTGCCTTTTACCTTACGAAGAGTCTTAACCAGGTATGTCCCCTTATCCTCCACCCTTCGTACAAGGTATGAGATGTTCCTGCGTTCAAAGCTTGTACGAAGAACATTTTTCTCCCTGAACCCGAGCTTCTGTATGATGTCGTCAATAACCGGGGGTGTTGCTGATGCCGTTAGTGCGAGAAACGGCACCTTGCCGGAGATCAGGTCGCGGATAGTTGCAATTTTGAGGTATGACGGCCTGAAGTCATAACCCCACTGTGAAATGCAGTGTGCTTCATCAACAGCGACAAGGTTAAGGTTCAGGCGCGGCAGCCTTGTCTGAAATATCCTTGTTGATATCCTTTCTGGGGAGATGTAGAGGAACTTGTAATCGCCATAGATGCTGTTTTCAAGTGCGATATCGATCTCCTCTGCCGACATGCCCGAATGTATTGCCAGCGACCTGATCTCAAGCGAATTAAGACGGTTGACCTGGTCTTTCATCAGGGCAATCAGGGGTGTAATTACCAGACAGATCCCTTCATTCACCAGGGCCGGCACCTGGAAGGTAATTGATTTACCTCCTCCTGTGGGCATCAGCCCAAGGGTATCCTTCCCTTCCGCAACGGATCTTATAATATCTTCCTGCAGCGGCTTAAACGAGGTGAATCCCCAGTACTTTGTCAGTACCTGCCTGTATGGATCTATATTCATTTCACTGACATCTGAATACAAATGTACTAACTGTTATCTGTATTAAGAATTCTGATAATTGTTTGTGTCAGTGTTTTGGGGAAAAATTTTTCGTAATTTGCGCAGCAAAACTTAAAATCCTGTCCGATGTCATTCATTGAAGATAAAATCCTGTATGAAGGTTTAACATTCGACGATGTTTTGATCATTCCTTCGTACTCTGAAGTGCTTCCCCGGGAAGTCGACCTGAGCTCCGGTTTCACGAGAAATATCCCGTTAAACACTCCTCTGGTCTCTGCAGCCATGGACACCGTGACCGAAGATGACCTGGCCATTGCCATTGCCAGGGAGGGAGGGATAGGTGTCATCCATAAGAACATGAGCATCGAACGGCAGGCCACACAGGTAAAAAGAGTGAAAAGAGCCGAAAACGTCATGATCCTGGATCCTATTACCATCGGACTGGATGCCACAGTAGCAGATGCCATGAGCCTGATGAAAGAATACGGTATAGGCGGAATACCCGTGATTGACAGCGAGAGGGTACTGAAAGGGATAGTCACCAACAGGGATCTTCGTTTTGAGAGTAACCGGAAACGGAAAATCACCGAGGTGATGACTACGAAGCTCATCACAACCAATCATGAGACAAATCTTGATGAAGCTGCAAGGATACTGAGAAAACACAAGATTGAAAAGCTCCCCATGATTGATGAGCAGGGAAAACTGACAGGACTTATCACATACAAGGACATAACCAAGACAAAAGACAGACCCGGTTCATGCAAGGACGATAAAGGAAGACTGAGGGTTGCCGGCGCTGTCGGCATTGCCGGCGACACTATGGAGAGAGCTGCGGCGCTGGTAAGTTCAAACGTTGATGCCATTGTGATAGACACAGCTCATGCTCATTCCAGGAATGTTATAAGGATACTTAAGGATCTGAAGAAGAATTACCCCCAGACAGATGTCGTTGTTGGCAATATTGCCACGGCCGACGCAGCCAGAAGGCTGGTAAGCGAAGGCGCCGATGCAGTAAAAGTTGGCATTGGACCCGGATCGATCTGCACAACCAGGGTGATTGCCGGAGTGGGAATACCCCAGCTTTCGGCAATATATAATGTCGCAAAAGCCATTGAAGGATCCGGGATACCGGTTATTGCTGACGGGGGAATCAGGTACTCTGGAGATATCATCAAGGCAATAGCTGCCGGAGCCGATTCGATCATGGCAGGATCTCTCTTTGCCGGAGTGGAGGAATCACCCGGTGAAACAATAATCTACAACGGACGCAAGTTCAAGGCATACCGGGGTATGGGTTCCATTGAGGCCATGCAGCAGGGATCAAAGGACAGGTACTTCCAGGATATGGAGGATGATATTCAGAAGCTTGTTCCGGAAGGTATTGCGGCAAGAGTGCCTTACAAGGGCACCCTTTCAGAAGTGATATACCAGATGACCGGAGGCCTCAGGGCAGGAATGGGATATGCCGGAGCCAGGAACATAAGCATACTCAAAAGAGATTCGAGGTTCGTCAGAATAACCGGTTCAGGGATCATTGAAAGCCATCCTCACGATGTTTCAATAACCAGGGAATCTCCGAACTACAGCAGAAAAACCATAGACTAACAGGCATCTGATGAAAGCAGGAACATCAATGTTGGCTCTATCATTGCTGCTGCCTGTTATCTGCCAGGCTCAGGATCTGAATGACAGGATACTGCTGACAGTTGCAGGTTCAGATGTCCCGGCAGGTGAATTCATAAGAATGTTCAGTAAAAGCAAAGAACCTGGCAGGGCTTCTGATATTGACGAATACCTGCAGCAGTATATAATATTCAAAATGAAGGTGGCTGACGCAGTCCGCGGGGGATATGACACAACAAAGGCATTCAGGAGTGAGCTCAGCGGTTACCGGAACCAGCTTGCCCAGAGCTACCTCACCGACAGTGAGGCAAAGGAAAAGCTGCTTCAGAAGACCTACCAGAGATCACTGACCGAAATAAACGCCTGGCATATTCTTGTCAACTGTCCTGCAGGGGCCTTACCTGATGACACACTGGCTGCATGGCAAAAAGCTGCAGGGATAAAAGAGAGAATTGTAAAGGGAGAGCCTTTCGAAGAGGTTGCCCGGGGAACATCAGATGATCCGTCAGTTAAGATCAACGGCGGGAATCTCGGTTATTTCACCGTCTTCCAGATGATAATGCCGTTTGAAGATGCAGCATACAGCCTCAGGAAAGGAGCAATATCAGATCCTGTAAGAACGTCATACGGTTATCATGTCATCAAAATAGCAGATAAAAGGCCGTCAAAAGGCAAGCTACTGACTGCCCATATCATGAAAGCTGCTCCTCCCGGAACAGATGATAAAGAGTTAAAGGAGGCAGAGGAGGAGATAAACAGTATCTACCGTGAACTGAAATCCGGAGCTTCGTTCAGCGAGCTTGCCCGGAAATATTCCGATCACAGGGAATCGGCAGCCGCCGGCGGAAAACTAAACTGGTTCGGAACAGGCGAGATCATCACCGACTTCTCTGAAGCTGCATTCAATATCGCCGATACAGGTCACTATACCGCCCCGGTCCGGACACCCTATGCATGGCATATCATTAAGCTGCTCGACAGGAAGCCTCACGGCTCATATGAAGAGACAAGATCATACCTTGAAAGCAGGCTTAACCAGTCATACCTCAATTCATACAGCAGGAAATCATTGGTCGATAAGCTGAAGAAGGAATATAAATTCAGGATCAGCCAGGCAGCCTATAACTGGTTTGTAGCAAATACCGATACCCTGATCATTGACGGACTGGCAAAATATAACAGGGAAACCATGCCGTCAGGCAACCTCTATACATTTTCCGGCGGGCACCTTACAACAGGAGAGTTTGCCGCGTATCTCGAAAGAAGGGGTTCCATGATAGCCACAGATGATCCGGAGTTTTTTATCAGACAGTCGTTTGATGCAAGGGTATCAGATCAGATTATTAAATACGAAGACTCTTTGCTTGAAGATAAATACCCTGATTTCAGGTACCTGATGAAGGAGTTCCACGACGGTATCCTTCTGTTTGAGATATCAGGCAAAAAGGTGTGGAACAGGGTAATTGAAGACAGTGCCGGCTTAAGGAACTATTACTCGCATCATAAGCATGAATATCTGACCCGAAGAGGGATTCTGGCAAAAATTTATACTCTGAGAGATCCGGACAAGGAGAAAGCATTCAACAAGACATTTAAAAAATATTCCCGTAAAAAGGGAACCGATGAGCTGATGAGAGCGAAGTTCAACAGTAACGGAGATTCGCTTCTTGTCATCACGGAAGGGAAATGGTTTGAGGGTGACTATCCTGAACTCAACGGGACAGAATGGAAATCCGGTGTGAAATACAGAAAGATGAACAATCTCCCGTCCATAATAGTGATCACGAAAGTACTTGAACCGGAGCCTTTCCCTTTTGAAGAGGTCAGGGGCGAGATGATGACAGGGTATCAGGATTACCTCGAGAAAGAGTGGGTGGAGCAATTAAAGGGCAAATACAACGTTAAAACTGATGAATCAGTTCTGGCTGAAGTTAAAAAGAGTCTGGGCGATGAATAGGATACTTGTTATTTTTTTATCTGTACTGCTGTCAGCCGGATGCAGCAGATCAAGGAGTGATCCCAAAAGAATAGCTGTAGCGCGTGCCGGCGATGCATTTCTTTATGTTGACCAGATCCCGTCCCTGATCCGTCCGGGAACATCACCTGCCGACAGCGTTGCTATTATTCATAATTATATCAACAGGTGGGCAAGGAAAGAGTTCATCTTCCGGAAAGCAAAGGACAATCTCTCTCCCGTCCTCAATAAAGAGATTGACAACCAGCTTGAAGAGACAAGGGCTAACCTTGTGATATACCAGTACCAGCGGCAGATGATACTGGAAAGAATGGATACGGTGATCTCTTTAAATGATATGGAGGGTTACTATACTGAGAATATGAACAATTTTGTCCTTGCTTCAAATATCATCAAGGCGCTGTTCATAAAACTGCCTCCTGAAACACCAAATATGAACAGGATCAGGTTTCTGGCCCGTTCAAATGAACAGAAAGACCTGCAGGAACTCGAATCGATCTGTTACCAGTTTGCAGACAAATTTGATGATTTCAATGAGGAATGGATCCCTTTTGACAGGCTTTCGGTTGAGCTTCCCCAGGAAATCAGGAATGAAGAGAGCTTTCTCAGGCGAACGACCTTCTATGAAGCGGCAGACTCAGTTTTTTTATACTTTATAACCATAAGGGATTACAGGCTGAGATCAACCGTGGCTCCCTTTGAATATGTAAGGGAAGACATTAAAAGAATAATCTGGAATAACCGCAGGCTTCAGTTCATCCAGAATCTTGAGAATGACATATATAACGATGCACTTAAGGAAAACGGGTTAACCATATTTAATAAATGATCCAAATGGAAAAAGGGAAAAGGTTAATGATGGCACTGGCAGGTGTAATGGCATGGGGGTTATCTGCTTTACAGGCCCAGGTGCTGGTTGAATCAGTGGCAGCTATTGTGGGGAACGAGGTGGTTTATCTTTCCGATGTGGAAAACCTGGTGATTGACCTGAAAAGAAACGGCAACAGGCTGCCCTCTGAGCAGCAGAGATGTATTGTGCTGAATGAGCTTCTCGTCTCCAGGCTCTTTCTCGACCAGGCAAGGATCGACAGCATAACTGTTTCGCAGGATGCAGTTGAGGGTGAGGTAACCATGAATATAAACAGTGCCATTCAGAGAGCGGGCAGTGAAAAAGCGCTGGAGGAATATTTTGACAAGAGCATGGTGGAAATCCGCAGGGACATAAGAAAAGCTCTCATGGAGCAGGAGACTATCAGGGAAGTGCAATCAAAAATTGCAAAGAACATTTCTGTAACTCCAAACCAGGTAAGGAGATTTTTTTCAGACATCCCTAAAGACTCCCTGCCGGTCATCCCGGCAAGAGTTCAGCTGAGTATCATCCAGCTTGATCCTCCGGGGAATGAGGAGAATAAGGCCGAAGCAAGGCAGAGGCTGCTTGACCTCAGGAGTGAGATCCTTGCAGGCAAGAGCTTTAATGTGCTTGCTGTAATGTACTCGGAAGATCCCGGAACTGCAAGAAACGGCGGTGAGCTCGGATACACGGTAAAAGGTTCACTTGAAAAGGAATATGGAGATGCCGCATTCAGCCTCAACAAGAACCAGGTTTCAAGAATAGTTGAAACAAGATACGGGTTTCATATCATCCAGCTTATCGATCGTAACGGCGATCTCATAAATACCCGGCATATACTTATTAAGCCCAGGGTAAAACCCGACCAGACTGCCAGGGCGATCTCAAAACTCGACAGCCTTGCTAACATCATCCGGAAAGACAGTATCACCTTTGAAACCGCGGCCAGGATGTTTTCAAGTCATAAGGACAGCCGGATCAACGGGGGTAAGCTGGTCAGTTCAAATCCTTCGGAACGGATCACATGGTTCGCTCTTGAAGAGCTTAATCCCGAAATGTATGTGAAGGTAAGAGATATGAAGCAGGGTGAAATATCGGAAGCATTTCGCACAACTGATGAAGACGGGAACACTGTTTTCAGGATTGTAAGGCTGGATAACGAAATACCGGCCCACAGGGCAAACCTGAAAGATGATTATGAACTTATGTACATGGCAGCTCTTCAGGATGCAAGGTCAAAAGCTTACAGGAAATGGATCGACAAAAAGATTACCAACACCTACATCAAAATAAGCGGTGAACTGGAATCATGCGAGTTTCTCAAAGAAGGATGGCTGAAATAAAACATCACCGATACCCGGTTCTCATTACTCTCATCCGGTATTCCCAATTGTTGCTTCTATGCCTGTTGTTCGCGCAGGTCGCCCGGACACAGGATAAGCAACCGGAAAAAAAGAAGCCCAGGAAAATAGAAATCCTGAATGCCGACCTCTGGGAGGTTAACGAGAAAATCGACCGGGACCTCCAGCAACTCAAGGGAAATGTCCGCCTGAAGCATAATGATGTGTACATGTCCTGCGACAGCGCTTACTACTATCAGAAAAAAAACCAGGTAAGAGCTTTCGGAAGGATCCATATTGAGCAGGGTGACACTCTCCACCTCTTTGGCGATTACCTTTTTTACGACGGCACAAGCGAATTCGCTTACGTTCAGCATAATGTGAAACTGGTTGACCGGGAGACAAACCTCTTTACCGATGCCGTGACATACGATTTCAACATTGAGGTCGCACGCTACAACAACGGGGGAAAAATCATCAATGGCGATAATACGCTTACAAGTGTCATCGGGATATATTATGTCGCAAAGGATCTGTTTCATTTCAAGGACAGTGTTAAAATCGTCAATCCCGACTATATCATGACCGCTGATACGATGGACTACAATACAGAATCGGAAACTGCACTTTTCACGGGACCTTCAGAACTGACAGGCGACAGCCTGTACCTGTATTGCGAAAGAGGCTGGTATGATACCAAAAATGATATTACCAGGATATGGAAGAACGCTCTTATTGATAACAGGAAGCAGGTTGTGAGGGGTGACTCGCTTTATTACGAAAATGGAACGGGGTTCGGAGAATCCTTCGGGAATATCAGCATCACTGACACAACCGACAACATTATCGTAAAGGGTAATTATGCGTGGTATTACAAGGATCCTGAAAGATTCCTGGTCACCGACAGGGCTCTGTTCATCCAGGTATCTGACGGTGATTCGCTTTTCCTTCATTCGGACACGCTCAGAGCCATAACAGTCTCCGATACTTCAGGTTTGAGTTACAGGCTGATGAGCGCCTATTACAAATGCAGGATCTTCAGCAAGGATATTCAGGCCAGGTGCGATTCCCTCTCCTACTCGTTCCGCGATTCAGTTATCAGATTATATGAAAAACCTGTAATATGGTCGGAGGAAAACCAGCTGACTTCTGATTCCATGGCGGTATTCACTAAAAACAGGAAGAGCGACAGAATGGAACTGTATAACGGCGCCTTCGTAGTGAGCCAGGTTGACAGCATGAGGTTCAATCAGACCAGGGGAAGGTCGCTGATCGGCTATTTCAGAGATAATGAGCTTTACAAAATCAGCATTTCCGGGAACGGGGAATCGATATATTACCTGGTTGAGGATGACGGGATTGTCGGTATCAATAAAGCCAGATCTGCACGTATGGAGATTTTCGTGGAAGACGGCAAGGTGAGGGAGATCATCGAATACCAGCAACCCGAAGGGGTAATAGATCCGCCCTCGGGTACACCTCAGTCCGATACGCACCTGGACGGATTCATCTGGCTTGACAGCCTGAGACCAAAAAAAATGGAGGATATATTCAGAAGATGATAACCACAGTAACACGGGTTTAAGAACAGTGAAACTCTGTTTAAACTCAGTGTGACTTCTGTGGTAAAAAAAATATTTCTTCGCTCCTTAATATTCGTCTTCGTTGAAGAAGAAGTCGTCCTTGCTTGGATAGTCGGGCCAGATATCCTCGATACTTTCATATATGTCACCCTCATCCTCAATTTCCTGAAGATTCTCAATCACTTCCATAGGGGCACCTGATCTTATGGCAAAATCAATCAGCTCATCTTTGGTGGCGGGCCATGGAGCATCTTCAAGCTTTGATGCTAATTCAAGTGTCCAATACATCTGCTGACCTTTATGTTTTTAACAAAGTGTGCAAATATATATAATATTTTTAATTATAAACAAGTGCATTTTCAAAGTTTCTCATCCCTTCGGAC
>Ga0116204_1001918_pt1 | contig 11503 bp, 11 predicted proteins | sample LakKivwa52mmetaG_FD_94481 | JGI IMG/M metagenome (GOLD analysis project Ga0116204, IMG submission 94481) | Anoxic lake water microbial communities from Lake Kivu, Rwanda to study Microbial Dark Matter (Phase II) - Lake Kivu water 52m metaG | ecosystem: Environmental > Aquatic > Freshwater > Lake... | reverse complement strand
CAAGCTCGTAACGGTGCTCAACACATTCCCTGATACCGACATAGAAATCCAGGGACATACCGACGATACCGGAACTGAAGAGTATAACCAGACCTTATCGGAAAGAAGAGCCGGGGCAGTATCAGCCTATCTGAAAGAGAAGGGGATAACTGCACAAAGGGTAACAACCAAAGGCTTTGGTGAGCTTATGCCGAAATATGATAACAAAACAACTGAAGGGAGGACACAAAACCGCAGGGTTGAGTTCCTGATCACTGCAAACGAAAAAATGAAAGCTGATGCTGCAAAGGAAGCAGGACAATAGCTTAATTACAATGTAATCTGTAAAGGCTGTCGTAAAAATGGCAGCCTTTATTACCTCATTTCCCTTATCACCCGGCCCCTGCTAAGCACAGCCACACTCTGGTTTGGTTTGAGGCTGATTGTCACTGATTCCACCAGGGGTTCGCAAACCAGGGTGTCAGAGATCCATTCAATGAGGAAATTTGCACCATTACCGCTTTTATCCTCATAAGGCACATAAAAATCGGTTGTGGCAAGCGGTCCCAGCAGGATGTTACCTTCGGTCAAGAAATCAAACACGGGTTCACCCATTTTATTGAAGAACAGAGCTGTGGTAATAGTTATCGGGAAAGTGAGGTCGGTATTGTGAACAGCTACAAATGCACTCATATCAAACGCCTCCATTCCCACAATATGGTATGGCACATTTGAGTATACCGGCATATAAAGAAGCTGTCCCCTGAGCTTTGGCGTTGAAACTTCATCCCGTAAGATAAATGCATGATCAAAAGGTCCTGTAAAAGGCAAGGGTTCAGGTCTTTTCACCGGTTCATCGGCACAGGCTGATATCAACGGAAGAAGGATGACAAGAATAAATGATTTTTTCATAATGAAACCACAGATTACTTTAGTTTAACCTTTAAATATAAGAGATAATACCGAATTAAAATGTGAATCCGGCAACTACATACATATGCTTCAGGTCGGGATTGAAAATCAGCTGACCGGTAACTGGGATATTGAAACAATCGGTGACCTTGATTGTTCTCTTTGTCCCCAACCCGATGTTGCATATTGCAAACCTGTCTTTCCCGTCAGTCGTATTCAGAGTATGCCAGCCGTCGCCTGCCCCCACAAAGAGGCTGAAGGAATCGAAAGAATACCTGATCTCAATGTATTTATCACCTCCCTTTGATCCGATAATGCCAGATCTATTAATGACATAACCGGCATTCAGTTCCAGACTCTTTACAGTGAATCCCAGGTTTATCTCAAACGCATGGCTGCCGGTTGTATCAGAAAGGTCGAAAAAATCCATGTCGGGATAATAGTAATCGTTGATTCCCGCCGAAAATCCGGCAGGAAGGGAAAATGAGACATAAAGATCCGTCTCCTGGTAACCCGAAAAATCGAATGAACCCCATGCACCCGCAGTAAAAAAACCTGAATTGAACTCCAGTCTTGGCTGTATGGCAGGACCGGATCCGCATTTTGTACCCCGCCATATATAGCTGCTGAAGATATCAGCCCCGGCATTGAAAGGAGACCGGTTTTCATCCTGGGAAAAGAGGCCCGGGAATAACATCAATGCAAAAAGCAGCACAAATGAATACTTCCTGTACATTATCCAGCCGGGAATCAAATTATTACCAGTCCAAGTTAATGAATTTATATGAGAAAATTATTGCTCAGGAACTCCCGGAACCCTCACCTAAGCCGGTCGTTGAATGAAAAAATAAAACAAAACAGGGTATCCGTTATAACGTTGCTTTTATCAGCTTGAGATTTGTTTCAATACCATCAAGATATATGACAGTCCATGCCATAATATTTGTAACATTATGATGAACCAGGGACGGGATATCCTGATCCTTCACCCTGAGATCCAGTATTGCAGGCAGGGATTTTGCCAGGTCTTCGCATCCGGGCGTGTTCTCAGCCTCTTTAAGCAGGGCTTTCATGCTTAGATCGAGCTTATCTCCGGGACGGGCATATCCGGTTGTCAGTAATACATCAACAGCCGCATCGCGTGAATCAGGTCTGTACAGGTCCCGGGCATAATCTTCCCATTCCCGGGTTGAGGTACGCTCAGCAGTAAGGATCAGATCCTTATATTCACCGACAACATTCAATACATCATCTATTTTTTGAACTACAGCTGTCTTTGATTCACCCTCGGGAATCTGATCCAGAGCCTTCTCAACACTGTTATAATGACGTGACAGGTTAAAACTGTCATGAAGCATGTCCCTGGAAACATTGAGGGCCAGCAGTGCAGAAAAAACAGAATTCAGCGCCAGAAGGAAAAGAACAAAAACAGTATTGTAGATATTAAAGTTCCTGTTTTTCGAAACAGTAATGATGAAAACCGGCAGAAATACCACGTACGGGAAAATAAGTCCTACGGTCAGTATAGTACCTGCGTAAGGCCAGTGCAAAACCTTGAACAGCATTGAGGTGAACACGACAAAGCCGGTCAGCCACGTTACTATGTGAAGCAGTAAATTCTGCTTGTTCCCGTGAGCTTTATAATGATTCATTACAGCCACTGGCAGAAAAAGAAGGACCAGGGAAGTAATCCCGGTTATCAGCATCCAGCCTGCACCCGGCCAGTGGTTTACCTTGAATATTGTACCCAGAAAAATAATCAGGACTGTAACCACACCCAATATGTAAATTTTTTGTTTCATGATCTTGATGTATTTAACAGGTTATTCAGGGTTCGCAACGGCTTTCAGTATCGCAGATTCAACAGCCAGGATGCTGTTCTTGAGAAGCGCAAGGGAATGGAGCCCTGTCATCAGTGTTATAAGTTCATTCTCCGAAACCTTCCCGGGCAGATATCCTGCCGGATCCAGGCGTCGCGAATAATCCTGCAATACCTCTGCAGGAACCAGGCTGGCTAAGTAGTTGCTGTAATCGGTCATCACAGCAGTAAGTTCCTCACGTGTTTTGGCTCCCGGAAGAAGAAAACCTTTTACAGGCTGTGAATTAAATGGCCTGGAGATATTATTGTACTGTATCCGGGGTCCGGTTTCAGTCTGGACGACCTGATCGGTGATTACTACAGGGGCTCCGGGTTTTCCTTCTGCCTGACTGATCATCCTTGATTCAACATCCGCTATAAAACCGAGAATCTCGCTTGTCCTTGAATGAACCTTTTCCATTAAAGGATAGTCAGGTGAATCATGATTATCCGTCATTATTGAATTGCTGTTCCTGAACAGATAGTCATACAAAGCCTGCTGCTGACCCTGGTGAGAATAGTAACCGTTCTGGTATGATTGCTGAAGATTCAGGTTTAAAAGCGCTCCCGGAACAATAATTATTAACAGTCCAAACACAATATAGATGAATTTGGCACTGATATGATCCTCCTCCTTCCATGTGATCCATGTATACCATGGAAAAACAAATCCGCAGAGTATTATCATCCCGATGACCATAAAAGCAGCAGCCAGGGGCCAGTGCTGTATCTTGAAAAGCATGCCTGCCACATAAATTATAAACCCGGCAGCGCCCAGGATATAAACCGGCCTTTTAGCTTTGTTTTCCTGGTCCTGCAGCTTGACTGCAAGCAGTGAGGGTATGAAAAAAACAGCTCCGAAAAGGAGTGCCAGCAGGATAAGAATGCCTGCTGCAGGCCAGTGCTGAACCTTAAATAATGTACCGAGTATAAGAAACATCCCTGCCAGAAATGCCGGGATGAAAAGGAAGAGTCTCTTCCTGCTGTGAGTCTCTTTCCAGAGGACTCCGAGGGCTGAAGGCATAAAGACGAATGCCAGCGTAACAGCCCCGAGGGTTGTCATAGTGCCGGCAAGAGGCCAGTGCTGGATCTTGAATAATGCACCAAAACCAAGCAGCACAGTGCCGACAATGCCTGAAATTTTCATAGTGTTTTTCATGTGTCTGTATTTTGTGTCAACTGCATAGAGTGTCTCTTCCTGGATCTCCTTTAACCTTCGCGATCCTATCTTCTGCTTTACCTTCCTGTATGCCGTAATAAAATCGAGCCCCGACTGCATCTCATATTCCACATCACAGCATATATGATCGATCAGGTCGTCAAGCAGGTGGGAGAAAGTGATCTCCTGCCGGCTGATATCGCGGCTTATCTGGTCGATGTTATGAAGGCTCAGCTCAGGCATAGCTCAGTCCGGTTCCAGGTTGAATTATGCGCTGAAGCGATTCCATATACTCTCTAAGCTCCTCAATTTTTTCAGCCACAACGGAATCTCCCTTCGGGGTGAGGCTGTAGTATATGCGGATGCGGTTATTGAAATTTTCTGATTCGGTGATCAGAACCCCCTCGCTTTCAAGCTTATGGAGAACCGGGTAGAGCGCGCCATAGGTCAGTTTTATCTTGCCGCCGGTAAGCTCTTCCACCCTGCGGGTGATCTCATAGCCGTACATGCGGCCGTTTTCCTTCAAGAGTTTAAGAACTATCGTCTTTAATGATCCTTTTAAAAGTTCACTTGATATCATACTTCTTATATATATATGTCTCTTATATATTGCAAATATAAAATATTAATTTTTAATAATACAAGAATTTTTGAAGAATTTTTTAAAATAATGTTGATTATCCTGAATGTTCCGGGCTAAAGCCCTGATTATAAGATCACTATAAACCCCAGGCTAAAGCCTGGGGTTAGTATGTTCTTTCCCCAGACTATAGTCCTGATGATAGGCGGATTGTCAGGTACTCCAGGTTGAAGCCTGGGGTTAGTATGTTCTTTCCCCAGACTATAGTCCTGATGATAGGCGGATTGTCAGGTACTCCAGGTTGAAGCCTGGGGTTAGTTCTCATCTTTTGCTATAACCCGGATATTTTGCGGAGCAACATATACTATCACTAACCCCGGCCTTCAGGCCGGGGCTGAAAGAGTACCAGTTTGTAAAGGGCTTTAGCCCGGAATTTCTTTCTATATTTAAACCATATTCCACTGATAGAATGAAACCAGAGATAATTATCCATAACTCGATCAGCTTGGACGGCTCCCTGACCGGTTTCATGCCCGATATGGAGCTCCATTACAAAATTGCAGGTGAATATAAGCCCGACGCCCATCTGATAGGCTCTGAGACCATTATCAAAGGAAACGAAATGTTCGGTGAAGGGATCCCCGATGAAACACCTTCCGACTTTGAAAAGCCCTGCAGGAGCGAATCATTGCCCTGGTGGGTGATTGTTGATTCGGGAGGAAAACTGCAGGGAATGCTCCATACCTGCAGGAGATTTGAATACTGCAGGGATGTTATCGTCCTCGTATCTGAAGCAACACCCTCTGACTATATTGATCACCTCAGAGAAAGGAATTACCACTTCATTATTACAGGTAAGGAAAAAGTCGACCTTAAACTGGCGCTCGACAGGCTGTGTGAAAACTTCAGTATCAGCAAAATAGTGACCGATACAGGCAGAGTTCTTGGAAACCTCCTTATTAATATGGGTATCGTGAATGAGGTAAGTCTGCTTATCCATCCTGTCATTATCGGAGAGACATGCTACCCCGTGTTTTCAGAGGTTTCCGGGAATAAAACATTCAGGCTTAAGAAATCGGAACAGTTTGAAAACGGATGTATATGGTTGGTATATAATATTTTACCACGGAGAATTTACACGGAGGTCGATACGGAGTAACACTGTTCTGCATTTATAAAACCACGTTCTCCATTTAAAGCTCCCTGATTTCGGAGGTAAACTTTTTCAGCCACTGAATGTTATGTGAAAAAGAGATGCTGAGCACGAAATTCCATATATCGAAGACATTCGCGGTGACAGGTATGTCGTGTGCAAACTGCGCTGCACGGATAGGTGCTTTTATCAAAACCATACCGGGAGTCGCAGACGGTTCCGTGAATCTAGCTGATAATTCCGCTAAGGTTGAATTCGATCCTGAAATAACCACTCCGGCCGAAATCAGAAAAGCTGTCAGGTCAATTGGCTATGATCTTTTGATTGATGAGGAGAACAGCCAGGCGCTTAAAGAGGAAGCGCAGCAGCAATATCTTAAAAAGATCCGGACCAACCTGATCGGTGCGGCTCTTCTCAGCATACCGCTTGTCGTCATCTCGATGATCCTGATGGACATCCCGTACGCGAACCATATAATGATGTTCCTTGCGACTCCGGTGGTTTTCTGGTTCGGCAGGCAGTTTCCTGCAGGAGCATTCAGGCAGATGAAACACCTCTCGGCAAATATGGATACCCTTGTTGCATTAAGCACAGGCATCGCATTTGTCTACAGCTCACTTGTAACTTTATTTCCTGGTGTTATTGAAAGAGCAGGGATCCCCGGTCATGTTTACTTTGAGACTTCTGCAGTAATAATCACTTTTATTCTGCTGGGAAAAATGCTTGAAGAAAAAGCTAAGGCAAACACAACCTCTGCACTTAAAAAGCTGATAGGTCTCCAGGTCAGGAGAGTCCTGGCAATTATGCCTGACGGTTCACAAAAAGAGATCGCTGTAAGTGATGTGGTCCCCGGAGATATTCTGGTGGTCAGGCCCGGGGATAAGATCCCTGTTGACGGGATCCTGGTTTCAGGCAGCTCATTTGTCGATGAGAGCATGATCACCGGCGAGCCTGTGGCTGTTGAGAAAACAGCTCAGTCAAGAGTATTTACCGGGACAATTAACCAGAAGGGGAGTTTCACAATAAGGGCTGAAAAAACGGGTGATGACACGCTGCTGGCTAACATAATAAAAATGGTAAAGGAAGCACAGGGGAGCAAAGCGCCTGTTCAGCTCCTGGTTGATAAAGTTGCCGGTATCTTCGTCCCGGTTGTAATGGCAATTGCAATTCTGAGCGGAATCGTGTGGTTTCTGTCTGGCGCTGACAATGCGCTGACTCACGGCCTTCTGGCTGTAGTGACTGTCCTGATAATTGCATGTCCCTGTGCACTGGGCCTTGCCACTCCCACAGCCATTATGGTTGGAATAGGCAAAGGCGCCGACAACGGCATTCTCATCAGGGATGCTGAAAGCCTCGAGGTTGCTCACAAAATCAATTCTGTTGTACTCGATAAGACTGGTACAATAACAATGGGCGAACCGGCAGTCAGGGATATCATCTGGAATAAAGATACCGGCATCAAAAAGTCAGGAATGATCCTTCATGCCATCCAGAAACGAAGCGAGCACCCGCTGGCAGAACCTGTTGTGAGGTATCTCGAAAACTCGGGAGTAAAAGGAAACCAGTATGATTTAAATATAGAAAGTATCGCCGGCATGGGGATCAGGGCTGCGGTTGACGGTCAGGAATATTATGTAGGAAACAGAAGACTCCTCGATAATAAGGGTATCCCGGCCGGGGATGAACTGTCAGAAACCGCAGTTAAATGGGAAAAGGAAGGAATTACTGTTTCCTATTTTTCAGACAGCCAGGCAATACTTGCAGTCATTTCTGTTTCCGACAGAATGAAGGAATCCTCACTTGAAGCAGTGAGAGAGCTGCATAAACAGGGTATTGAGGTACACATGGTGACAGGCGACAATAAGGTTTCCGCCAGGTCAATAGCATCAGAAGCAGGTATTGACAGTTTCCTGGGTGAAGCGTTGCCCCGGGACAAACAGGATTATATAAAACATCTCCAGGCAGAGGGCAGGGTGGTTGCGATGGCAGGCGACGGAATAAATGATACCCAGGCTCTTGCACAGGCTGATGTGAGCATTGCCATGGGCAGGGGATCCGACATAGCTATGGATGTTGCCAGGATGACCATAATATCATCCGATCTGAGAAAGATACCCGGGGCGATAAAACTGTCAAAGATGACTGTCAGAACCATCAGGCAGAATCTTTTCTGGGCATTTATATATAATGTGATCGGCATCCCGGTAGCTGCCGGTATATTATTTCCCTTTACGGGCTTCCTTCTGAATCCCATGATCGCCGGCGCCGCGATGGCATTAAGCTCTGTCAGCGTTGTGAGCAACAGCCTCAGGCTGAAACTGAAGAGGCTTTGAAATTAAGTGTAATAATTACACATATTCACGATTGCTTAAAAGAACGGAAAAATTCATTTCTTTGTGTTTGGTTAACATTAATCATAAACCTTGTGACAAAGGAATTAAAGCAGATAAAGCTGTCAAATCCTGCTATTGAAAGGGGGCTCCCTGTCATGAAAGCGCTTCATGTAAGGGCTTCCGTCAGGGAATGGTCGGCGGAAAAGCTTAACCTGCAGGATCTTTCCGACCTGCTGTGGGCAGCAAATGGCATTAACCGGCCTGATGAAGGGAAACGGACTGCTTCATCGTCAACAAATGCGCAGGATATTGATATTTATGCATTTTTTGAAGAGGGAATTTATCTGTACAATGCAGTGGATCATTCCCTGGTACCACAGGCAGCCGGCGACCATCGCGACCTTCCGGGGCTCACAGATGCTCCTGTTAATCTCGTTCTGGTAACTGATATATCAAGATACAGGTACGGTACCGGTGAAGAGAGGATCGGATGGGCAAGGATCAACTGCGGAATAGTATCCCAGAACATTTCGCTCTTCTGTGCCGGAACCGGAATTAAAACCCGTCCCAGGGCCAGCTGTCCGGGCGCGGACAGAATAAGGGAATTACTGAAGCTTAAAGAGAGTCAGCATATCCTGCTGAATCATCCTGTGGGATACTCAAAATGATCATCCTTAAATTTAAGATGCTAAAGATTCAGCTGCCTTTCCAGAGGCAGGTCCTTTTGCTTTGAATACTCAATCATAAACTCATAGGCTCTGGTCTTATCTGCCTTCTCAAGAGGTTCAAGAATAAGTTTAACCGGCTTTTTACCTTTTCTGACTATTGATATATAGAGCCTCCCGAGCAGTATCTTTTCGATTTCCGAATCGGGAACACTTATCTCTTTCAGCCAGTTAAACCATCTGATATTCAATCCATCACCGGATATTTTTATTCCCGCAGGGGTAGTAATGAAAATCATTACAGCAATATAGCCCAAAGTAAGCAGGACTGATTTGAGTATATCCCAGATATCACGCGGTTTAAGAATAATGAAAAACAAAAGCACCAGAACCAGCAGCAAACCCAGCAGCATAACTATCCTTATAATCGGGCGTTTGTTATGCCTGAATATCAGGTTTTCCATAGTCGTAAGTATTATATATCAGGTCACTAACTTATAAAGTTAATCAAAATTATTGAGAAAATCAAGAAGCAGGCCGATTTCAAAACCTTTAGACTGGCCGTAGCGGAGAAGCTTCCCCCTTAGATCAAACTGGTTCCTGGCCCTTATGTGCCTGCGGCGTTTCGTAAGCAGGTCTTTAATGACTGCTGCATATTCTTCATTATCAATGGTTCCCAGGGCTTCCTTTATTATCTCTGACGGTATATTCTTCATTTTGAGGTGAGCGGCGATCTTGATCCGTCCCCATTTGTTAAACCTGAATTTGTCCCTGGCAAAGTAGCCGGCATATCTTCTTTCATCAAGAAACCTTTCCTTAACAAGCGTATGGACTATCCTTAGAGCATCATTATCATTGACACCCCATGCACTGAGCTTTGTCTTAATATCATTAATACAGTATTCGCTTTTTGAGCAGAGAGCCATTGCCTTTGAAAGTGCGGTTTGGTATAGACTGGTGCCCGTCATGTTAAAAGTTGCTGGTTGCTGGTTGCTTGTTGCTGGTTGCTGCTTCACCCGCTGCAGTCCCGTCCCAAGTACTCGGGATCGGGACGAAGGCGGGTTCCTTTCAGGAATCTGTCTTTTCCGTTTATATCCTTAATAATAGTCACATTGGCGTATCCGGCTGAATTAAGAATCTCAGCCACAGGTTTTCCCATAGCTTCATTGATTTCAAAATAGATTTTGCCTCCGGGAGTAAGAATGCTCTCAGCCATTTTAATTATTGCCCGGTAATATAAAAGAGGGTCAGAATCGGGAACAAAGAGGGCTGAATGCGGTTCATTGTCAAGCACATTACTGGCCATTCCGGACTTTTCCGATTCGCGCACATAAGGCGGATTGCTTACAATCATCCCGGCACTTCCAATTTGCCTGAGATCAGGATTGAAGATATCAGTCGTGAGAAATGAGGCTGATGCCTTATTTAGCTTTGCATTCTCTGATGATATTCTGACCGCGTCTTCGGTATTATCAATCCCCGTGACCTTTGCCCCCGGCAGATTTACCGCAAGGGCAACAGCGATGCAGCCGGACCCGGTGCCAACATCGAGAATGGTGCCCCGGAAATCCTTGTTTTCCTTTATTATCAGGTCAACCAGTTCTTCAGTTTCAGGCCTCGGTATTAGCACATCCGGATTAACTTTTATGGTACAGTTGTAAAAACTGGTTTCGCCAAGAATATACTGAAGCGGCTTTCCAAGCTTCAGATCCCTGCAGATTGCAGTTATTCTGATTGAGTCTGTTATTGTTACGGGATATTCGGGGACGGCAAGAACATGCAACCCGGAAACCCCGAAAACAGTCATGATAATAATGGAGGAAAGGGCCTTAACTTCTTCCCGGGGGTACATATCTGCTAGTTCCCTTTCGAGGAATGGTTTTATGTCCTTTATTGTTTGTATATTACTCTCCACTTATCAATTTTTTCAGGTCGTTCATCAAAATTAACATATTCATGGAAATGCTTCAGGATAATGACATAAAATTCATGCGGAGATGCCTAGATCTTGCAGCAAAGGCTGAAGGGATGACATACCCCAACCCCCTTGTTGGTTCGGTCATTGTCCGTGACAATAAAATCATTGGCGAGGGATATCATTTCAGGGCCGGAGAGCCCCATGCAGAGGTTAACGCAATAAATTCCGTCAGGAACAGGGATTTGCTGAAAAACTCGGTAATATATGTTAATCTTGAGCCCTGTTCTCATTACGGCAGGACCCCTCCTTGTGCTGAACTTATTTCTGCCTCCGGAATAAAGAGGGTGGTGATCGGCACAATGGATACAAGCGACAAGGTCGCAGGCAGCGGAATTGCTTTTCTTAATAATGCCGGATGTGAGGTTGTTACGGGAGCTCTTGAGCAGGAATGCAGGTGGATGAACCGGCGCTTTTTTACATTTAATGAGAAGAAGAGACCTTATATTATCCTGAAGTGGGCTCAGAGCGCCGACTGTTATATTGATTATGAACGGGAAAGAAACCCGGCAGTGAAGCCTTTATGGATTACAGGTAATTCCGAAAGAGTCCTGGTGCACAGGTGGAGAGCTTCCGAACAGGCCATACTTGCAGGTGCCGGAACCATAAGGTCTGATGATCCCCAGTTGAATGTACGGTACTGGACAGGCAGTGATCCGGTCAGGGTGATCCTTACAAGGTCGGGAATGCTCGATAAAGAAGCTGCGGTATTTCGAACAAACGGTACAAATATTGTGTTTACCAGGAATACAGAAACCTCTATAACCAATTCAGAAACAGTGAAATTGAACAACAGTACATCTTCAGCTCTTCAGGTTGCCGGGTATCTTCACCAAAAAGGAATTCAATCGGTATTGGTGGAAGGAGGCGCGGAGGTGCTGGATCATTT
>Ga0116204_1001917_pt1 | contig 11505 bp, 10 predicted proteins | sample LakKivwa52mmetaG_FD_94481 | JGI IMG/M metagenome (GOLD analysis project Ga0116204, IMG submission 94481) | Anoxic lake water microbial communities from Lake Kivu, Rwanda to study Microbial Dark Matter (Phase II) - Lake Kivu water 52m metaG | ecosystem: Environmental > Aquatic > Freshwater > Lake... | reverse complement strand
TGTTCATCGGAGAATAATGTGCCGGTAGTAGGAAAGCAGGAAGTTATCATGGCCCGCGAAATGCACTGTATCAGGATTGACCGTTATTATAAAGGTGATGCTGATAATCCGGAGGTAGTGCGCCAGCCCGTAATGTGTCAGCATTGCGACAATGCACCCTGCGAAAATGTTTGTCCGGTTGCGGCTACCACGCACAGCAATGAGGGCTTGAATCAAATGGCCTACAATCGCTGCATAGGAACAAGGTATTGCGCCAATAACTGCCCATATAAGGTACGTCGTTTCAACTTCTTCGATCTTACCGGTGCCGATTCATTTAAAGGTAACCGTTACGATCCTGCGGAAATGACAACCGATTTGCGGCGTATGGTGCTCAATCCGGATGTAACGATCAGGGCCAAAGGTGTCATCGAGAAATGCTCTTTCTGTGTGCAACGTATTCAGGACAAAAAGCTGGATGCAAAAAAAGAAAACCGCATGCTTGCCGATGGAGAAGTTGTTCCCGCTTGTGCGCAGGCTTGTCCGGCCCAGGCCATCGTATTTGGAAACCTGAACGACAAAGAAAGTAAGATCTCCAAATATTTTGCCGACGAACGTAATTATCACCTCCTCGAGGAGATTCATACCCTGCCATCGGTGGGTTATTTGACCAAAGTAAAAAACAAAACCGTATAACTAAATCCTCAAAAGCATGTACGTATCTCCAATCAGAGAGCCGCTCATCAGGGGAGGTAAAACTTACAGCCAGGTGACCAAAGACATAATGGCACCCATGGCCGGAAAACCTTCCATTTACTGGTACATCGGCATAACCATCTCCGGCATTGCCGCCCTTTTCGGAGCCTGGGCTTCCTATATGACTGTTTATCACGGCATAGGAACCTGGGGGCTGAATAAAACCATTGGCTGGGCCTGGGACATTACCAATTTCGTTTGGTGGGTAGGTATCGGTCATGCCGGCACCTTCATTTCAGCGATACTTTTGTTGTTTCGCCAAAAATGGAGAACCAGTATCAACCGCTCAGCCGAAGCTATGACCCTCATCGCCATTGCGTGTGCAGGTTTCTTCCCGACAATTCACATGGGACGCCTGCTTCTGGGTTTCTTTATTTTACCTTACCCCAACACCAGAGAACTCTGGGTAAACTTTAACTCGCCCCTTTTGTGGGACGTGTTTGCGCTTACCACTTATTTCCTTGTTTCACTCGTGTTCTGGTATGTTGGGCTTATCCCCGATATTGGCACAGTGCGCGATAAAGCAAAAAACAAAATCCGCAAAGCAATATACGGATTCCTGAGTTTTGGCTGGACAGGGTCAGCCCGTCATTGGTCGAGACATGAAACAGTAAGTCTTATTTTGGCAGGATTGGCAGCTCCCCTGGTGCTTTCGGTTCATACGATTGTAAGCTTCGACTTTGCCACCTCGGTAATTCCCGGCTGGCACACAACCATATTCCCGCCGTATTTTGTTTCAGGTGCCGTGTTTTCAGGCTTTGCAATGGTGTTAACCTTATTGATTGTAACCCGCAAGGCACTCAATCTTGAGGACTACATCACCATCAACCACATTGAATCAATGAATAAAATCATTATTCTGACCGGTTCAATTGTGGGTATTGCCTACCTGACTGAGTTTTTCGTTGCATGGTATTCAGGTGTTGAGTATGAGCAATATGCGTTTATGAATCGTGCCTTTGGCCCCTATGCATGGGCATACTGGATCATGATGACCTGCAATGTGATTACACCACAGCTATTCTGGTTCAAGAAAATCAGAACCAGTGTGGTAGCCACATTTATCATTTCAATCTTTGTGAATATCGGTATGTGGTTCGAACGTTTTGTGATCGTGGTTACCTCATTACACCGCGACTACCTGCCATCAAGCTGGGCAATGTATAAACCTACATTCGTTGAGGTTGGCCTTTATATCGGCACCTTTGGCCTTTTCTTCACCCTGTTCCTGTTGTTTATCAGAGTATTCCCCGTAATTGCCATTGCCGAAGTTAAAAGCGTGTTAAAATCATCCGGCGACAACAAAAACGATACACATCATGAGTAAATATATTACAGCATATTATAGCGATGAGGTGGACCTTTTAAAAGGCGTTAAACTCATTCGGTCCAAAGGGCTGGAAATAGCAGATGTTCTCACACCTTTTCCGGTACACGGACTTGATTCAGTAATGGGAATGAAGCGTTCGAGGCTCTCAGTTGTTGCATTTGCCGGTGGTGCAATCGGCGCAATATCGGGCTTTGCATTTCAAACATGGGTGTTTACCAGTGCCTATCCGATCAATTTCGGAGGTAAGCCATTGTTCTCAGTACCTTCGTTCATTCCGGTCACTTTCGAGCTTACCGTATTGTTTGCAGCTTTTGCGATGGTCATTGCTTTTTTTATCACCAACAAAATAGGGCCAGGTGCAAAAACCGTAATTCATGATGAACGTATTACCGACGACCGTTTTTTGGTTGTGGTGAAAATGGACGAAACCAAGTCAGATAATGCCCTGAGCATTCTGAAAGAAGCCGGTGCACAAGGAATAACTTTGAAAGGAGAATAAGCCATGGACAAGCAAAAGTTTCAACTAAACTCAAATACACGCAATATCCTGTTTGCGATGATCGGCTTTGGATTGCTGTCGCTTGCCTACGGAATGTTTGGTGGCCCGGGTGCAAAAAGGGTGGCTGCCAGTTTGCTGCTTAACAATATTTATTTCATTCACATCGGACTGGTAGGCTTGTTTTTCGTCACGGTACATGCCATTGCTGAATCAGGCTGGCAGACTAGTATCCAAAGAGTAGGTGAGGCAATGTCGGCATTTATCCCTGTGGGCAGCGTTTTATTGCTCCTTTTATTTGTTCTTGGCGGCATGCCTCTTCTTTTTGAATGGACACACACGGAACATCTCGATGCACTCCTGCTTAAAAAAGTAGCTTACCTCAATGTACCTTTCTTTTATGTACGGTTTTTTATCATCACTGGAGCATGGGTAATTTTATGGTATTTTGTCCGCAAAACCTCGCTTCAGATGGATACCGGTGACCTGAAATATTTTCACCGCATGCGAACCCTGTCGGCGATATTTGTCGTTTTTCTTGCGCTTTCAACAGTTGTTGCCTCCTGGGACTGGCTCATGTCAATTGACGCACACTGGTTTAGCACGCTTTATGGATGGTATGTTTTCAGCAGTATGCTGGCAGCCGGTATCGCGCTGTATATCATCTTACTCTTTTTACTTAAGCAGATGGGTTATATGCAGCATGTGAATGTTGAGCATATACACGATCTGGGCAAGTACCTCTTTGGTTTTAGTATTTTCTGGGCTTACCTGTGGATTTCGCAATACCTGCTCATCTGGTACGCCAACATTCCGGAAGAAACAGTTTATTTTTATGTGCGCCAGAAGTACTTCCCCAACTTATTTTATGTAAACCTTATTTTGAACTTCGTTATTCCTTTCCTCGCACTGATGACACGCAATTCAAAACGCACTTTTGCAGTTTTGGTTCCCGTATCGGTAATTGTTTTCATTGGTCACTGGGTTGATCTTTATCAAATGATTACCCCGGGTGTTGTTGGCGGTGAAGAAGCAGGAATCGGTTTACTCGAAATCGGATTAACAATTGGGTATCTGGGATTGTTTTTCCTGGTAACATTCTTCAGCCTTTCCAAGGCTCCGCTTGTACCCGAAAAGCACCCATTCCACAAAGAAAGTCTTGAGTATCACACCAATTACTAAAATGAAATCAGGCCTTAATGTTATTGAAACAACATTGCCGGGCCACTTCAATAAAACGGAAACACAATGAAGAAAATAAGCATATTACTCATTGCCGGACTACTGGTTTTTGCGGGTAGTTCGTGTAACCGCGACAAAAACCACCCGGGATATACCTTTTTCCCGGATATGGCCGACTCAAGAGCCTACGAAACCTACACCGAAAATCCAGTATTCGAGAATGGCAAAACCTTGCGGATGCCGGCTGAGGGTACCATACCACGAGGGGTGACTCCTTATCCATTCAAAGCAAAATCCTTTGAGGATCAGCAAAAGGCAGGTTTGGAGCTTTCCAATCCAATCGCGCTGGATGAGCAGGCCCTGGCCGCAGGTAAAGCACAGTACGACATTTACTGCAAAATTTGTCATGGAGCCGAAGGTAAAGGCGACGGGCATCTTTACACCAGTAAATTGTTTGCTGCAAAACCTACCTCGCTGGTTGAAGACTATGTAAAAAATAAACCGGATGGCGAAATCTATCATGTCATTACGGTAGGCTCTCTTTCCGGCTTAATGGGACCTCATGGCGGACAAATCCTTCCTGAAAACAGATGGAAAATTATCCACTATATGCGGACACTTGCCAATTAAACAGGGAGGCCTTTCGCTGATTTCACTTGAACCCTTATTAAAACCTCCCTATTAGCGGAGGTTTTATTTTAATACTACTATGAAGATTTCCAAAGGCTGCATAGCCACCGTAAAGTATTCCGTACTGAACGCCAAAACTGGCCAAACTTTGCAGCAGTCGCCGGCTCAGGGTCAGGCGCTGCTTTTTGGCTATGATTTGCTGATTGATGCATTTGAGCATCATCTTAGCGGTTTGCAGCAAGGACAGCTTTTCAGCTTTGAAAGTACAGCCAATCAAGCTTATGGCCCTCGGGATCCCAATGCTGTGGTCAAGCTGCATATCTCAGTTTTTCATGACGAAAAGGGCGACGTTGACACCGAAGCCCTGCAGATCGGACATGTTTTTCCAATGGCTGACAAACATGGTAATCGTCATTATGGAAAAGTGATGGCCATTGAAAATGAAAGTGTTACCATGGATTTTAATCATCCTCTTGCAGGCTTCGATCTCATATTTCAAGGCGAAATACTTCAGGTGCGACTCGCCAATGACAATGAGCTGCCACAGGAAAACAACAGCAGTAGCGATCATCATCCAACTGAGCCTCAGCAAAAATCTATCTTTGAAAATTAATTCACTTCTTATGAAAGTTTTCGCCTCAATAGTATTATTTGCATTACTAACAGCCTGTGGAACAGGAGGTATCCAATCTGAAACAAAAGATGCAAACATTAAGCTTAGCGACTCTATGCTAACTGACTATCAAAGTCAGGCAAAAGAAATCATCAGCGCAAGTTTTGGGGCGCTCAGCAAGCAACTGATGGATGCAATTTCAAAAGGTGGAACATCCTATGCCGTGGCATTCTGCAATCTGGAAGCGCTTAGTATAACTGATTCACTCAGCGAAGTGTACCATGCTGAAATCAAACGCCTTGCTTTGAAAAACAGAAATCCGGTCAACAATCCTGATGAAAGTGAAGCGCTGCTGCTTCGGCTGATGGAAGATCGTATCAGCAAAGGTTTAAATCCGGGCGACACAATTGTAGTAAACAACAATTATGTAACCTACTATGCGCCAATACTTACGGCAGCAGCATGTCTGCAATGTCATGGCAAGACAGGGGAACACATTCAGCCCGAAACCTTGCAAATAATTCAAGAAAAATATCCCGATGACAAAGCCGTTGGTTTTCAACTGAACGATCTTCGTGGCATGTGGCAAATTCGCATAAACAAATAAAAAATGAGCGATCCCTGTATTCACTGCGGAACCGACTGCGGCAACAGCCCTGTCGTTTGGAACGATTTACACTTTTGTTGCCATGGTTGCAAAACAGTGTATCAAATACTGAACGAAAAAGAACTCACCCATTATTATGAAATACAACCTATGTCGGGCATCCGCATCGACACAGGACAGGGAACCCGAAAATTTGCTTTTCTCGATAACGAAGAAATCAGCCAGAAACTGATTGACTTTTCTGATGGGTCAACCTCAAGGGTTAAATTTTTTATTCCGGTAATTCATTGTGCTTCGTGCATTTGGCTACTCGAACATCTGGACACACTTCATCCCGGAATCAGCTATTCCAGCGTCAACTTTCCTAAAAAAGAGTTGCACATAACCTTTAAAAACGACCAGATTACGCTGCGGCAACTGGCCGAAATGCTGGCATCCATTCACTATGCCCCTGAAATTACCCTTGAACATCTCGAAGGATCAAAAGTTACCAAAACAAACCGTAGCCTGCTGCTGAAGTTCGGAATTGCCTCATTCAGTTTTTTAAATATTATGATGTACAGCTTTCCGGAATATGTGCCGGGAGGTGATTTGCTGGAAAAAGATTTTAAACATGTTTTTGGCTGGCTGAGTTTTGTACTCATTTTACCGGTTGTTTTTTACAGTGCTTCTGATTATTACCTCTCAGCCTGGAAAGGAATAAAGCATCGTATAATCAGCATCGACACCCCTATCACACTGGGCATCATTGCATTGTTTCTTCAAAGTTCCTATGAAGTTTTCACCGGCAACGGAATCGGCTATATGGATTCGTTGGCTGGATTGCTGTTTTTCCTGCTTATTGGCAAATGGTATCAGGGCAAAACGTATCAGGCTCTTTCGTTTGAACGGGATTATAAATCCTATTTTCCGGTGGCAGTTACTGTTGTTCGCGAAGGAACCGAGACGATCATCCCCATAAGAAACCTTCAAAAAGGGGATCATATGCTTATCAGAAATCAGGAATTAGTTCCGGCTGATGCATATATTATTGAAGGCAATGGAAACATAGATTACTCTTTTGTAACCGGTGAGGCATTGCCGGTTCAACGGGCCGAAGGCGATTTTATTTATGCTGGTGGGCGACAAGTGGGAAGCTCGTTACTCCTGAAGGTTGAAAAAGAAGTGGAACAAAGCTATCTGACACAACTCTGGAACCAAAGCGGTGTAAAAAACGAATCACACTCGTTGAATACACACATCAATCAGATCAGTCACTACTTTACGATTATTGTATTGGTCATCGCATTTTCATCGTTAATTTACTGGATACTTACTGATAGTGTTTCAACCGCAGTGTACGTTTTTGCATCGGTGCTCATCATTGCCTGCCCTTGCGCGCTTGCGCTGACAGTTCCATTTACTTTCGGAAGTACGATAAGGGTATTTGGCAGAAATGGGTTCTACCTTAAAAAAACTGATGTGGTAGAAGATCTTCATAAAACCGATACAATTGTTTTTGATAAAACAGGCACAATCACACTGAACAGGAGCATTAAAACACAATACAACGGTACTGCACTTTCCGCCGATGAGCAGTTTATGCTGGCATCTGTGGTAAAACAATCGAGCCACCCACTCAGCAACGCACTTTATGAGTTTCTGGGCATCAATGCAGTAAAAAACCCTGACCAATATGATGAAATACCCGGTCTTGGAATTTCGGCTACCATTGATGGAACTCGAATCTCCATTGGCTCTTCGCAGTTTGTAGCAGGCACCAATCAGTTGGAAAACATGACCGAAAGCAGGGTTTATATATCCTTGTCCGGCGAAGTTAAGGGCTATTTTGCCTTTACGAATGTATACCGTGACGGGCTAAGAGAAGCAATTGACAAGCTTTCACAGCATTATGAACTACACCTGATTTCGGGGGATAACAATGCTGAAGAATCCAGATTGAGGGAGCTCTTCGGCTCAGCAGCTCAATTAAGATTTCAGCAATCGCCCACTGAAAAGAAGTCCTATATCGAAAAACTGAAAAGCGAAGGAAAAAAAGTGCTGATGATTGGCGATGGTCTGAACGATGCCGGTGCTTTGTCAGCCAGTCAGGTTGGAATAAGCATTGCTGATGATGTTTTCAGCTTCAGTCCGGCCTGCGATGCAATCCTTGATGCATCAAAATTCGGAAAACTTCATAAGCTGATCAGGTTTACCCGCTCAAGCTTCAGGGTGGTCAGATTGAGCTTTGTCATTTCCTTCTTTTACAATGTAATTGGTTTATCGTTTGCAGTAAGCGCTAATCTTTCGCCCCTGATAGCTGCTATTTTAATGCCCCTAAGTTCAGTTTCGGTGGTAGCTTTTGCCACATTTATGGTTGCAATGGCTGCAAAAATCCGGCTGAACTAATTATGAGCCTGCTAAGGCATTCAAAGGTAGAAATTTAAGATTTTATTTTGAATTATTCCAAATAAAGATAAGTTGTTTTTACTAAGTAATGATTTTCTACATTTGTGATTGAAACTGTAAACAAGCACCTTATTGCCTGAATGAGCGCCATTATTTTTTTAATAGTATTAGGCATTATAGTTGCCGGTGGTTTTCTGATTGCATTTATTTGGGCAGTTAGAAGCGGCCAATACGATGATGACTACTCCCCTTCAGTGCGAATGTTGTTTGAGAACAAAAAAACTGATCAGGACGCCAAAACCGAAGAACCAGAATCCAAAAACAATAATTGATTAAACGTAACTTTATGGAGCTACAAAAGTTTACCTATGACAACAGGTTGGCACGCATGTTTATGTTTGCCACCATTTTGTGGGGACTTGTCGGCATGCTTGTGGGTTTGATTATCGCCCTGCAGCTGATCTTTCCTACTATGATTACCGATGTGGCATGGCTTTCCTTCGGAAGGCTGCGTCCCTTGCACACCAATGCTGTAATTTTTGCCTTTGTTGGGAATGGCATGTTTACCGGCATTTATTACTCAACTCCGCGCTTGCTTAAAACACCTATGTTCAGCGAGTTGTTGGGGAAAATTCACTTTTGGGGGTGGCAGCTGATAATTATAGCAGCAGCCATTACACTGCCTCTCGGTTTTACAGTTGGTAAAGAGTATGCCGAACTTGAATGGCCTATTGACATTGCTATTGCAGCAGTTTGGGTTGTATTTGGTTTAAACCTGATCATGACTACCATCAAGCGCCGCACCAAGCACATTTACGTTGCAATATGGTTTTATATCGCCACTTTTGTAACGGTAGCAGTGTTGCACATTGTAAACTCCATCAATATTCCTGTTTCTTTTCTAAAGAGCTATCCTGTTTATGCCGGAATTCAAGATGCCTTGGTTCAGTGGTGGTATGGGCATAATGCTGTTGCATTTTTCCTCACTACACCCTACCTTGGATTGATGTATTATTTTGTTCCGAAAGCAGCTAACCGGCCAGTATATTCCTACAAGCTCTCCATCATTCACTTTTGGGCGCTTATATTCTTATATATTTGGGCAGGACCTCACCATTTGCTGTATTCATCGCTGCCCGACTGGGCTCAGGCATTGGGCGTAGTATTCTCAGTAATGCTTATCGCGCCATCATGGGGAGGTATGATCAATGGATTGCTAACGCTTCGCGGGGTTTGGGACAAAGTTCGCGAAAGCGCTGTTTTGAAGATGTTTGTAGTGGGCATTACCGCCTACGGTATGGCAACATTTGAAGGCCCGCTGCTTTCTTTAAAAAGCGTTAATGCACTCAGCCATTTTACCGACTGGACCATTGCACACGTGCACATTGGTGCATTGGGATGGAATGGAATGATAACATTCGGAATGCTGTACTGGCTGATGCCAAGGCTGTTTAATACCAAACTTTTCAGCGAAAAATTAGCCAATACCCACTTTTGGCTTGCCACTACCGGTATGTTGTTTTTTGCCATCCCACTCTATTTTGCCGGTTTCACTCAAAGCCTCATGTGGAAAGAGTTTACCGAAGAAGGATACCTGAAATATCCAAACCTCATCGAAACCGTAGTGCAGATATTACCTATGTATTATATCCGTGCTTTTGGTGGCCTGCTGTATATTTCGGGAGTCATCATTATGATTTATAACCTGCTAAAAACAGCCAAAGCAGGACAATTTGTTGCAACCGAAGAGGATCAGGCACCGGCAATGGACAAGAGTTTGTTGCTCAAGGACAAAGGCCACCGCAAAATTGAAGGAAAACCTGTATTGTTTACTATCCTTGCGTTAGTAGCAATTTTGATCGGAGGTATCGTTGAATTCGTTCCCATGTTTATGGTCAAATCCAATGTTCCGGCAATTGCTAGCGTGCAGCCCTATACCCCACTCGAATTGCAGGGTCGCGATATTTATATTCGTGAGGGTTGTTATAACTGCCATAGTCAAATGGTTCGTCCATTCCGTTCGGAAGTTGAGCGCTATGGCGACTATACCAAAGCCGGTGAAACCGTTTACGACCACCCTTTCCAATTTGGATCGAAACGCACCGGACCTGATTTGGCGCGTGCCGGTGTGCAGGGAAGTCTGGTTAATAAACCCAATGCCTGGCATTACAACCATTTCCTTGATCCGCAAAAGCTGATCCCGCAATCAATCATGCCACCCTATCCGTGGCTGATCCGCAATGACTTAAACATCAGCAATACGCCTAAAAAGATCAGGGTAATGCAGCAGCTGGGAGTTCCTTACCCTGAGGGATATGCAGAAAAAGCCATTGACGACCTGAAGGCGCAGGCAGCACTGATTGCTCAAGACCTCAGAAACAACGGAATTGAAATTGACGATAACAAAGAGGTTATTGCGCTTATTGCCTACATACAAAGGCTTGGTACTGACATCCATAAATCGAGTGCAAGAGCATCAGGAAATTAGCCCATATCATGAAGATCGTAACAAAAACTCTGGAGGGAATTGCTGATATTCAAATATTTCCAATCATCGGACTGATCATCTTCTTCAGCTTCTTTGTGCTGCTGATCATCCATGTGATCCGGATCAGCAGTCAGGATATTGAAACATTCAGCCATTTACCCCTCGATGAAAACGATCATCAGAATGAAAGTAGTGAGCCAAACCTTTAAAATTATTGAACAATGACACAGGAAAATCAAAATAAAATGCAGCATGATGCTGATTATGAATATGATACACTAACCAATAAGCGTTTTCTTAAAGATCATGAATACGATGGAATCCGTGAGCTCGACAATGAAATGCCGTCATGGTTTGTATGGTTATTTGTAGTTACCATTATTTTTTCGCTGATCTACCTCGTACGCCTTTGGGTGTTTCGCTCGGACGACCTTTATCAGGGCAAAGAGTTTGAAAAGGAAATGGCACAAGCCAGGGCTGCAACTCCGGCACCAGGCGCCGAAACCTTCCAGCTCGTTTTGCTGACTGACAAAACTTCGCTTGCCAATGGCAAAGACACATGGACAAAGCTCTGCGCGGTTTGCCATCTGGTAGATGGTGGTGGACTTGTAGGGCCTAATATGACCGACAATTACTGGATACACGGCAACACTATCGATGACCTGTTTGCGCTGGTAACCAACGGAGTACCCGAAAAAGGGATGATTCCATACAAAGATCAGCTCTCACCACGTCAGCGTCTCGAAGTTTCCAGCTATATCCTTAACGAGCTGGTTGGCTCAACACCTGCCAATCCAAAAGCTCCCGAAGGTGAACTTATGGAGTAATGATTCTTTGCAAAACTGTTGATCGGTTTATTACAAGACTATAACTTAATGTCTTATCCTCCCTGATATTTCGGGGGGGATAAGCTTTTTTTACAGATAAAATCTTCTTGAATGGAAACGCCAAACCCAAACAATTCCGAAGGTAAAGGCTCCTTCCGCGATAGTATTTCCACCGTGGATGACGATGGTAAAAGAGTATGGATCTATCC
>Ga0116204_1001915_pt1 | contig 11511 bp, 12 predicted proteins | sample LakKivwa52mmetaG_FD_94481 | JGI IMG/M metagenome (GOLD analysis project Ga0116204, IMG submission 94481) | Anoxic lake water microbial communities from Lake Kivu, Rwanda to study Microbial Dark Matter (Phase II) - Lake Kivu water 52m metaG | ecosystem: Environmental > Aquatic > Freshwater > Lake... | reverse complement strand
GGCTCAAAGGAGTTCAAAATCTATGATGATCAAGGTTTTAGTAGCTGATGACGATAGCACCTTTTGCTTATTGGTATGCGACTTACTCAAGAGAGAGGGATACGATGCGCTTAGTGCTCAAAATGTAGAGCAGTGCTATCGCACCTTGAAGGAAAACGACATCCAAATCTTGATGCTGGATATGTGTTTTCCGGCTTTGCAAGATGGTTTTGGCGTTCTTGATACGGTTCGCCAGGAATTTCCAAACATTGTAGTATTGATGATTTCCGGTGAGGGCAATATCCCCGATGCTGTCAATGCCATCAAAAACGGCGCTACCGATTTTATTGAAAAACCGATTGCACCGGAACATCTGCTTTTGCGGTTGCATGCAGTTGTCACTCGCTTCAAGATGGAGGCACAGATCAGAGAGCTTTCCCATAGTGCCATTGGTATGATAAGTGCCTCAAGCGCGATGCGAAAAGTATATGACGACGTAATCCGTGCCTCAAAGTATGATTGTCCGGTCTTGGTTTCCGGTGAAACAGGAGTTGGCAAAGAATTGGTAGCTAGAGCAATACACCGTTTGAGCGATTGTAAAAACCGAGAATTGGTGGTTATCAATTGCGGAGCAATACCCAAGGAACTCTTTGAATCTGAACTCTTTGGACATGAAGCAGGTGCTTTTACGGGTGCCAATAAAGCCAAGAAAGGCTATTTTGAACACGCTCATGGTGCTGCAGTTTTCCTCGATGAGGTAAGCGAATTACCCTTGGAGGTCCAAGTAAAACTGCTACGCGTACTATCCGAAAAAGAGATCCAAAAGGTTGGCGGTAAAGTGCAAAAAGTTGAGGTGCGCGTGTTCAGTGCAACCAATAGAGATTTGAAGCAATTGGTGGACGAAGGGCTCTTTCGCGAAGACCTTTACTATCGCTTGAACACGATCAATATCCACGTTCCTCCGCTGCGTGAACGCAAGGAAGACGTTTTGCCTCTTGCCACCCATTTCATCAATCAAGTATGTGCCGAAAACAGTATTGCTCCACTAAATATCCAAGCTCAAGCACAAAATTGGCTCCTCGAACAAGACTGGCGAGGCAATGTAAGAGAGCTCAAAAACGTGATCTACCGTGGTGTCGTCTTTGCTGCCGGCGAGCAGATTACGGTTAGTAGTCTCCAACAAAAGGACATCACTGAAACTGATGATGATGATGATATCTCCCTACGCTTGGCTTTGCGAAGATACGAACGCAATTATATCTTGGAGACCCTCAAAACCAATGATTTCAATGTTCCGATTACCGCCAAAGTCCTAAACATGGATAAGTCCAATCTCTTCAAAAGGATCAAGGCTTTGGGAATAGATCTTCGTACCAAGAGTTAAAAAGAAAATTATCGGCACGACAGATACCCATTCCGCTTTTCTATGCGCATCCATGCCTTCTGATATGCGCTGGAGATGTGGGGGTTATAGCGCCGTAAATCCCCTCTATATCAATGGAATAGTCTGCAGAACTGATTAAGCGTGAAGGATGTTTTCTTTGCCAATATGTTGTGGTCTTGAGAGGTGATATTGTCTGCGTTTGCGACTTGAACGCGATTTCTTTTTTTTATCTCTTTGGGTAAGAAACAATAGCGATATTAGCGGCAGGAACCCATCCGCCAATGCCATTGGGTAGGCTGATCAGAAGCCATCCGGGACGCTCCTGTTCGATTTTGACGATCAGAGCCTCATGGATACTAAAAAGGCGATTGTACTCATTCCCTGCTCCATCCAGGGCATCCGTTTCTGCTACGATTACTACTCCTTTTTGAGGGTTTAGCATTCGTTTGTATTTACTCATCAAAAGTGCTGAGGTAGCGATAAAGATGAAGCCACAAATAATTAAAAGCAGGATGGGCAAACCCTTTTCTCTATCCGGAGGGTAGTGGAAAAACCAATGCAAGCAGAGAGCCAAGAGCAGTAAAAGAATGAGTGTAATGAGACTCAACCTATTGATATTTAGAAAGTTGTAGATGTTTAAGAAGACCTTGACAAGATAGGCTGTTTCGGGGTAGAGAGCTTTGTCTCGGCTCTTATCAATAATGTATTCTAGGTTTTCTTGGGAGAGTTTATGGTCGGAATCGATATTCAAAGCCATAAGCAAGTATCTGCTAGCCAAACCGCTTTTGCCAAGCCGATAATGACATACTGCGATATTGTAAAACAGGTCTGCATTGATGATCCCCTGTCTTTCCATTTGTTGATATTCACGGAGTTTTGTGCCATAGTCTGGGGTGGGGGTATTTGTAGTATTCTGTGTCCATCCGAGCTGAGAGAGTAGCAATAGAATCAAGACCAATAGTAGCCGTTTCATTTCTTTCTCGCGCTTTTGTTTTTGAGCATGGCAAAGTCTTTGACGATTGTCGTGAGTATTGCCAGGTCCTTTTCAATGATCACTGGGTCTGTCTCAATGGGGCTATAGCGTTGCCTTTCACAGCTATCCATAAAACGTTTGAGCCGATCCAACAAGTCCGCAGCAATCTGTGCTTCCGCAAGTTGTTGGAGTTTCTCGGGATTGGAAAGCCGGTTTGAGATTTTAAATTTTTCTGCCAGAAAGCGCATAATACCGGTTTCGGCGAGGCAGTAAAAATCTTTGTTGCCATTGCGGGCAGCATCTTGAGCGGCTTGCAGATGAGTTTTAAGGATCTTTGCAGCGCGAAAATCGGCATACAAAAGGGGATCGGAAAAACGTAGGTTTCGCTTTCGAGCCATGTGATATGAGATGCCAAGGCATACCAAAACGGCACAGCTCAAAAGCCAATACCACCAAGTATGAACTAGTATTGTCGTATTTGCAAAGCGCTTATCTGATAGCAAGTCATTAAACTTCAGTGCCCGTCCCCGTTGGAAGAAATTGGTGAAATAGGAAAAGACATTGGCAGGTTTGACGTTGATCTCGGTGCGTTTGATTTCATAGCTGCGATAGGCTTTAAGAACTGGATCAAACCAATTGAAAACCAAAGCTGGAAGGACGTAGCTTCCCTTTTCTTGAGGAATGATAGTATAAATCAGATTGCGTCTGCCTTGAATACCGGCTTTCAAATTGTCTGTAACCAAAGGAGCGGAAATCTGGAGTCCGGGGCTTTTACCAAAGAGAGGTGCGATGAACTGGTTAAAATTTCCTTTGCCGTTGATGTTCAAGCCAAAGTTTACCGCTTCGCCCAGGCTAATGCTTTGGGAGGAAAGCTCTTCAGCGATATTGAAGGTGCCGATGGCTCCGCTAAAGTTTTCCGGTTTTCCTGCTTCGGGTAGCGATTGGATGTCGATATAGATAGCAGGGGTGCTAAGCTGGAGGGTGCGGTAGGAAAAATCAAAGACTCTTACGTTTGCCTTCATGAGCGGGATCTGAATCTTACCGCTACGATTGGGTATGAGCGCTGTCCTCTTGATAAGCGAGCGTTTATAGCGTCTTCCGCGGAAGCTCACAGTTTCAAACTCAAGCTGTTCAGGCTGCTCAAAGATTTCCTTGCCATAACCTTCAAAGTCCTTTTCTTCCGTGAGATTCAAAGAAGTAACACCTTGTTCCGTATAAAGATAATAGGATACAACGATGGGCTCACCCAAAAAGGCAGAATTTTTTTCGGGAAAGGTAGCGAGGAAGGTTTCACCTGCTCGAGGTGGGCTATCATACCAATCCCCAAAACCTGAACCGGAAAATGGATCATAGCTACCAAAGGGATCATAAGCATTTTGGGGAGCTTTGTTGTATGCATTACCGCTGGGAGTGGATACTATTTCGATCTCGATCGCGGAGGTGGCATAGCTGCGGTTGCCGATCTTGATGTTGATACTGGGGATGAGGGTCTTACCGGGTTTAGTAGGGCTCATAACAAATGTATAATTGTATATGTAGCTGCTGCTTAGCTTGAAATTTACCATTGTGGAACGCATCGATGTGGACGTGAACATATTACGGAAAAAGAGCAGCGGGATATTGGGTAGCTTTGGTTCGGTGATCTGGACTCTGTTTTCGGAAGAGATACTAATGGTATAATGAAGCTGCTCGTTTAGGGATAGGGGATTGCTGTTTACCTTTGCCGATACGTTTATATCCGCATCAGCAGAGCTGGCAAGCAGTAAAATGAGACAGATCAAAAGAGCGGTCTTGGACACTTTTTTACCACCATTTATCGCTTTGTTCATTTGCCCGTTGGCGTTGGTTTTTTCGGTCTGTAGATTCTTTTTGATCCAAAGCTTTGAGCCGGTTGCGGAGCTCTTGTTCTTCCTTTTTCTCAGGTTCCGGTTCTTCTTTCTTATCTTCTTGCTTTTGGGAATTGGCTTGGCTTTGCTTGTTCTCTTGCATCTGTTTTGCCTTGAGAGCGAGCTCGTAATTTGCCTTGAGGTTTTGATCTTCAGGATTTTGCAAGAGAGCTTTGCGGTATGCCTGCAAAGCGTCGTCGTAGTTTTTCTTTTGATATAGAGTATTCCCGAGGTTGTATAGGTCCTCTGCATTGTCTTTGGCGGATGTAATGGCATTGCCAAAGGCTTTCTCAGCCCCAGCATAATCCTTTGCCTGATACTGGCTCTTGGCAAGATTGGAGGCAGCCAGGGGATCACCACTATTTTTAAGAGAGTTTTTACGGAAGTATTTTTGAGCGCTAAGATAGTCTCCCTGATGGTACTTATGTCTAGCTAAGCTATTGAGCAAAGTATCTCGGCGCAGGAAGAATTGATATGCCAAAAAGAGCAGCAGGATTACCAAAGCGAGGATAAGAGACATCGTGAGGGATGGTTTTCGTAATTTCATGGCAAAAAACTCTCGCTGGGGGGAGGAGCAGGTTTTTTGATGGGATTGATCAGGCTTTCCAAGCATAAGAGCAGCAAAGCGATTATGGCGAAAATGTGATACTGTTCTTTGAGAGAGCTGAGATTACGGCTATAGAGATGTCCGCGTTCTCCGGCATAAATCCTATCTAGGAGGTATTTTAGTTCCACTTGACCGGGGGTGACTGCATAGAACTCACCCTTTCCAGAAATGGCAATCTTTTTGAGGGTATCGACATCCAGCTTTGTTTCTGCTTGTGCACCAGTGATGGGATGGGTGATGATTGTACCATTTTCCGAACCCACACCCATGGTATAAATTGTAATTCCTTGGCTAGCAAGCTTGGACGCCAGAGAGATAGAATGCTGTTCCAAGTCTTCGCCATCAGAGATCAGGATGAGGATTTTACTACTGCCACTACGCGCAAAGGCATCTCCGGCTTTGATCATAGCAGCTCCGATATCTGTTCCCAATTTGGAAATCGTATTAGTTGACAAGCCATTGATAATCATCAATACCGATTCATAATCATCAGTTAAGGGACATTCCAATGATGCTCTACCGGCAAAGGCAATGATGCCAACCCGGTCACTTTGGAGCTTTTCTACAAAAGCCATCATTTGCATTTTTGCCCGCGTAAGCCTAGAGGGAGACATATCTGTGGCATCCATACTGCGTGAAACATCAATGGCAAAGATAATATCCATTCCCATGGCATCAAAATCCCGCCGTTCATTGTCCCACTGAGGACGCAGCAATGCCAAAATTACAAAGAGCAGCGAGGCTATCAAGAGAGCAAGCTTGATGCCAGTAAAAAATGGTGAAAAGCTGTGGAAGTACAGCGGGAAAAACTGCTCTTCGGCAAAGCGCAAGAAGCGTTTTTTGAAGAGGTCTTTCTTTTTGATCGCCAACCAGATTAGGAGGGGGATAATCAAGAGCAAAACCAGTAGTTTTTGATTGTAGAGGTTCATCGCTATTCCGGAAGCATGGGATTTACCAAGCTACGTAAGAGGATTTCCAAGAGCAGAAGAGCAAAGGCGATCCACAACAGCAGCGGAAATTGCTCTTTCCATAAATAGCGAACCTTGGATTGGAAGGTAGTCTTTTCCAAGCGATCGATATAGTCCATGATTTCTGTGAGTTGCTTACTATGCGATGCGAGTGCTGCTTTGCCGGTACCGGTAATACCAGCGATGCGGTCTAGGCTTTCCATATCCAGCTCGATCAGAACTTTTTGATAGCGGATGCCAAAGAAGGGGTCTTTGACGGGAAAATCCACATATCCCGTGCTACCCACACCTACCGGATAAACCTTGATGCCTAGTTTGGCTGCCATTTCTGCAGCCGAGATGGGATCAATCTCTCCGGTGTTGCTCACGCCATCGGTTATAAGGATAATGATTTTGGATTTGGCGACGCTATTTTGCAAACGTGCAACCGCCTTTGCCAAGCCCATCCCAATGGCTGTAGCAGAGGCTTCTTCATTTACTTCTAGCTTGTCTAGCTGGTCTAATACACTCTTGTGATCGAAAGTAACCGGGCATTGGGTAATGGCATACTCCGAAAATCCCACCAAGCCAAATCTATCGTCCGGACGCTTTTCAATAAAGGCTTTTGCCACCTTTTTGGCAGCCACCAAGCGATTGTCGGGACGGAAATCCACTGCCAGCATGGAACCACTGATATCCATGGCGATGACTATATCCACGCCTTTATTTTTTAGATCCCGAATGTCCTCTCCCCAACGGGGACGCATTATTGCCAAGATCAATACCAAGAGAATTAAAGCCCTCAATGTGGGGAAGAGAAAGCGCCAATAGCTTTTCCGAGGAGCTATTTTACGGAGGATGTGAAAACGGTTGAAGGGTAGTCTAAACCTGCGTTTTTCACGTTGTAGCAATTCCCACAATAGGTACAAGGGTACCAAGAGCAGGAGCAAGGAAAGCCAAGGACTATAGATTTGAATCATTGCTATGCGTTTCCTCTGAGGTCTGGATCAAGTATTTCTTTAGCCACTCGATCCTCATATCGATCTCGGTCAAATGGGGGCTGTGCTTGGCAAATTTTATACGATCGCAAGCCGTTAAAAATCCTATGGTTTCGTTTTCAGAGGGTATTTTAAGCTTTGCGGTGCGCAAGGCTTCCCGAATCTCAAAAGTGGTCATTTCCACCGCTTTGATGTGATACTCGGCTTCCATAAAGCTGCGCAGGATCTGTGCTAGGCGAAAATGAAACTCGGTAATCTCGCCCCTCTCAATGAGATCGCTGTCCAAAAGTTTTTGCAGCTCTAGGAGCGCTTGTTTCCAGTTTGGGACCGATTCCTTTGGCTCGAACTTATCTTGAACCGGTAGTGCTTTGGGCTTGCGTAGCAGACGGTAGATAATCACTATGATCAGGATGATGGCAATGACAAAGAGCAGTAAATAGATGTACCAGCTTAGTTCCCAAGCATATCTTTTGGGAGCTGTAATATCGCGCAGCAAGGTATCTCCGGGAGCTCGCACGCTGAGGACATTAACTCTGAAGCGGTCGCTTTGGTAGAGGCTGCCATCCTCGGCGCTTACACTAAGCTGGGGAAAGGTAAGCGCACCTAACTGGAGGGGCATGATTTTTAGCTTTAATGATGCAGGTCTGCCTACTTGGGAGATTACTTCTTGGCTCAATACCGTGAATGCCTCCAAAGTATCCGGAATCGTGGCTTTGCTCAAAGATTTATCTGCCACGAGAAAAAGCTCAAAACGGCTACCAATCTTGAGGCTATCAGCGCCGGCAAGGCTTTGAGAAAGCTCTGCTTTGAGTATCGTGCTGGCAAGAACCAAGAATATAAGTGCAAAGTGCTTTTTCATCTGCGCGTCCGGTGTTTCTTGCCGCGTAGTTCAAAATAGTTTTTGAGGGCGCGAATATAGGATTCATTGCTTTTGATGCGGATTAAATCCACATGGAGCTGTTGCATATAGCGGCTGAGGTTCTCTTGTTCCGCATTTACATATCTCTCATAGAGCTTGCGTATCCGTGGCGAGGAACTATTGATATAGATGGATTCGCCACTTTCGGGATCGTATAAATTGAGGATGCCAGCATCGGGAAGTCTTAGCTCTGCTTCGTCCAAGATTTGTAGTGCGATTACATCATGCTTTTGCGCCAAAATCTGTAGAGGTTTTTGAAAGCCGCTATCTTGAAAATCTGACAAAACAAAGACGATGCTGCGTTTCTTGAGTAAACGTACCGCATATTCAAAGGCGGAACAGAGATTGGTTTTGGGGGACTGGGTTTGCAGAAAGAGGATATCTCTCAGCATCCTGAGGGCAAAATTTCTACCCTTGCGGGGGGCTAGGTATTTTTCCAAGCGGTCGCTCCACATTATGGCACCCACTTTATCATTGTTTGATAGGGCAGAAAAAGCCAAAAGTGCGGCAATTTCGGCAATCCTTTCCCGCTTGTACATCGCCAACGTACCAAAGTTTTGTGATCCGCTCAAGTCTATGATAAATACTACGTTTAGTTCTCTCGTCTCACGGTATTTTTTGATATATGGGATGCCAAAACGAGCAGAAACATTCCAGTCTATATCCCGGTAGTTGTCTCCGGGCATATATTCTCTCACTTCGGCAAATTCCAAGCCCTGCCCCTTGAAGAGCGAATGATATTCCCCTCCAAACATCTCAGTGACGAGGGACTTGGTATGAATTTCCAGCTTGCGGATGCGTTTGAGGATATCTGCCGTAGTCTGTGTGTGCATAGTTCTGCTTAGGGTACTTCGATCTCGTCCAAAATCCTATTTACAATCTGTTCGCTATCAATCTGCTCGGCTTCTGCTTCATAAGAAAGGATGATCCTGTGCCGTAGCACATCTCTACCGAGGGCTTTGATATCATCCGGTATAACATATCCGCGATGTTCAATATAGGCATGTGCCTTGGCAGCTCTTGCCAGATATATGGTTGCCCGTGGCGATGCACCACATTGGATTAGCCCGCGTAAATCTCCCAAGCGAGGATAACGCTCCGGGTGGCGAGTGGCTTGTACCAAATGCAAGATGTAATCCTTGAGCTTTTCTTCCATGTATATCTGATGCATTACATCACGCATTTGTGCTACATGATGAGGGTCTATCACTTTGCGCAGGGGAATCTTTTGTTCGATGGACATACGGTTTAAGATGACCCGTTCCTCGTCAAAACTGGGGTATTTGATGATCAGTTTGAGCAAAAAACGATCGACCTGAGCCTCGGGAAGCGGATAGGTGCCTTCTTGTTCGATGGGGTTTTGCGTTGCCATTACAAAAAAAGGATTGGGTAGCGCATAAGTAGTATCACCAATGGTCACTTGCCTTTCCTGCATCGCTTCCAAAAGAGCGGATTGCACCTTGGAGGGGGCGCGATTGATCTCATCGGCAAGGATAAAATTGGCAAAGATTGGTCCCTTTTTGGGGCTAAACTCGCCGGATTTCTGGTTGTAGATCAAAGTCCCAGTGATATCGGCAGGCAACAAATCCGGAGTGAACTGAATCCGCTTAAAATCCGCATGGAAGACTTCTGCCAAAGTACTGATAATCAAGGTCTTTGCCAAGCCAGGTACACCTTCGATCAAGACGTGACCATTTGCCAATATCCCGATAATGAGCTTTTTGATGACCTGCTCTTGACCAACGATTACTTTGCCAATCTCGCTTCTGGCATCATCCAAGACAGCGCTGCTATCCAATACCTTACGATGTATTTCTTCTATGGACACATCTCCTCCCACATTGTATCATAATGCTATTTTGAGCCATATCTGCCAAAGTCCATTTTTACGTCAATACAAAAGAGCGCCTTAGCAATTACGCATATCTGCATAACGCAAGTATGCGTAATTTTTGCTTGACATCAGGTGGAGCTTCAAAAAACTGTGTTTTAAGCTATCAAAACTACATAGGAGTAAGGATGCAAAACCCTTTCCAGTACGGCAAAGTAGTAAGCGAGCCATATTTTACTGACCGTGAAGAGGAATATCTCCGGCTTATGGATGACGTGCAAAACCGTCATAATGTTGTGCTTTATTCACCACGACGATATGGTAAAACATCGCTCTTGATGAAGCTAGCGAAACACATGGCAGCAAATGGCTTCAACGTAGTGTATCTCGACTTCTATAGAGTTGGGTGTAAGGAAGATTTTATCGAGTTGTATAGCCGAGAGATCATGGTTCAGTACTCGGGACGGTGGAAAAGCACATTAAAAAAGTTAAGTGCATTGCTCAAAGGCATTCGTCCCATGATGAGTTTGGACCCAATGGGCAATACTTCTTTATCGATTGCAATTGAGGCATCCGGCAATCTTCACGAAAGTCTGGAAAGCGTGATTAATCTACCTGAAAACTTGGATGACAAAGCTAGGTGGCTGATCATTTTTGACGAGTTTCAAGAGATTAGCAAGCTAAACGGTGATGGTTTTGATGACATTTTACGTTCACATATCCAACATCACAAGCGATGTAGCTATATTTTTTCAGGAAGTAGGTATCATCTCTTATTAGACCTCTTCAACAAACCCAGCAAAGCCTTCTATCGATTTGGCAAAGTGATGCAATTGCCCAAAATACCTGCTCCATATATGCAGAAGTTCATCATCGAAAGGTATGCCTCCACCGGTATAAGTCTAGACCATAAACTTGCGGACATGATTATTGAGAGGGTAGAAAACATACCCAATTATGTGCAATATTTGGCATCAGAGCTGTGGAACCTTGCCTACCAAGCCAATTTAGAGCCCACAATCGCATTATTGGAAAGGGCGTTAATCAATCTGATCGATGGGTTGAACGACTATTTTTTCAAGCTTTGGGATGACCTTAGTCCCGTTCAAAAGAAAGTGCTAATCGGTCTCATTGCCGATAGATCAAATCCTTACTCTCAGGAATTTATGCAGAGGCATGGATTAGGAGCAATCTCTAGTACACAGAGATCATTGGAAAAACTCATTGCGAGCGAATTGATCACCAAAGAAGGCTCCATTTATCGCTTTACTGATCCTTTGTTTCGTCTGTTTTTGCAATTACGCATATCTGCATAACGCAAGTATGCGTAATTCTCCGCTAGAGCTTTGCCAATTCTTGGTCGATAAAGTAGCGATGCGAAGCAAAGGCGATAGCAGGTAGCTTTGTCAAAGGACAGAAAACTGCCTCTTCGGCATCATCACCAGCGCATAGTATTCCATCGCTAGCTTTCATTCTAAAGCCAATGTTTAGAATACGTTGATAGATGGGACTTGAGCCGTAATGCCAGCCGATGCAATGGAGAATTTCTCCTTTCAACCCTGTTTCTTCCCAGAGCTCTTCCATGGCATTTTCTTCGGGAGTGAGATAAATTTCCATATAACCACTGGGTAGAGCCCACTCCCCAGCTTTGGGTTCAAAGCGTCTCTTGATCAGGAGCAATTCACCTTTGTCATTGAACAATACGATTGCAACCGCTGGGACGGGATTTTTGTAATAGACCCAAGCACAGGATGGGCATTGAGGTCTCCTCTTGCCTTCCCGGTCATCTTGAATTACAAGCGCAGTACCACAAAGCACACAATAGTTTATCCCAGTATAATCAATTTCTTTACTGTCTTTCATCACGCCAAGATACTACAATGGGCTTTGCTGTCAAATGCTTTGAGTGTATGACTTGGAGGAGAGGCAAGGTAATGCTCCTCCCCAAAATCGGCTTCACAGAATTTTGCTTGTCAAGATTTGCCCT
>Ga0116204_1001913_pt1 | contig 11516 bp, 12 predicted proteins | sample LakKivwa52mmetaG_FD_94481 | JGI IMG/M metagenome (GOLD analysis project Ga0116204, IMG submission 94481) | Anoxic lake water microbial communities from Lake Kivu, Rwanda to study Microbial Dark Matter (Phase II) - Lake Kivu water 52m metaG | ecosystem: Environmental > Aquatic > Freshwater > Lake... | reverse complement strand
GATCTGGGGCCAACGGATCGAAGATATTTTGTATTTTCAAACCGACCCGGCCATGCGCCCGGAAACGGTCAGGCAATATGGCCGCCGGCTGCGCGATGGCTTCCATTGCCGCCTTTGCGCTTTTGCCGCAGCCATTGAATTGATCGACATTCCTGATATTTACCCTTTGCATGCCGATTTTCTTTCCCGTTTGGCCCTGACCTTCGATCAGGGGGACTATGCGGCTGTTACGGCCATTGCCGACAGCCAAGCCACCGCCGAATCGCTCTACCAGCGGGCCCTGGCCTATGGGCCCGATGCCCGGGCGTTCTTGGGCCTGGGCGCCATGGCCCAGCGCCGGCAGCGCTTTGGCCAGTCCGTGGACCTGCTGGAACAAGGGTTGTCCCATTTTCCCCAAAACCGCCCCTTGGCCATCTGCCTGGCGGTCAGCCAGATGAATCTGGGCCGTTTTGTCCAGGCCAAGGCCCTGCTCGGGCCGCATGCAGCCGATCCCCAGGCAGCCAGGCTGCTGGCGGCCTGCGATCGGGGGGGGGGCTGAGGGCCGGATTCGGACGGGAGGCAACCAAGGCGTCTTTTTCGGGGTCGGTATCGGAATCCCTATCGATAGGCGATCCGGATTGCGACTGCCGGCTCCCGCCCTCGATGGGTTTCGGAACCATTGATGACGTTTTGCGTTCAATTTCATTGGTAACGGATCAATGCCTTCACCACCCAGGAGGTGAGCCATGAAAATCGGTGCGATGACCAATCCCCGGATCGAGCCGTTGGCCCAGATCCAATGGATCGGGGCCAATGGTTTCGATTACGTGGACCTGGCGGTGGAGCCGCCCTGCGCCGATGTCGCCCAAATGGATGCCGCGGCCGTTAAGCGTGAAGCCCGGCTGGCCGGTCTCGACATCATCGTGCACACTTCTCCGTATCTGCCCATAGCCAATGCCCATGGGCCGGTTCGCCAGGCCGCCCTCAACGAGCTTCTCGCGGCCTTAAGCCTCGCTGCCGATCTGGAATCGCGACTGCTCACCCTGCATTTTTTAGGAGCCCCGGCCTTTTGGAAGGCCGAGCAGACCGTGGCCACCTATGCCGACATTCTCAATGCCCTGGCCCAGGCGGGTAAGGGAATCCGGATCGCCATTGAAAACAGCTCGGACAACAGAGGCGAGGCCCCTGTCCTGGCGGCCATCCTGGAGCGCGCCCCCATGGCGGGCCTTGTCTTGGACATCGGACACGCCCATATCGGTGGCGCTTTCGGTCCCGGTGCCGATCTGTTCACCCACCCCCTTTTGGTCCGGCGGCTTTGCCATGTCCATCTTTCCGACAACGACGGTCGCAACGACCTGCACCTTCCCCTGGGCAGTTGCCGGGCAGGGGTTAACTGGTCAAAAATGCTGGGTCTGCTCAAGCGCCAACCTTACAACGGCACCTTTACCGTGGAGGTGTTTTCCCCGGATCTGATCTATCTTGCCGATAGCCGCAAGCGGCTTTTGGACATCTGGCAGACCGCCGGCTAACGCCATCTATCAGCGGCAAAATTGGGCTTGTGTTCACTCTGGGCTTGTGATAGGGCCAAAGTGGCATGAGCACTGTAACGACAAGCGGCACCATGAGGGGCCTGCTTGTTGGTTTTTTTGCTTAAATTTACCCTTTCTCGGGAAACTTCAGGAACGCAAAGGAGGGTGTGTCTGTATGAAAACGTTAATCGGCGGTGCGGTGGCATCAGTTTTGGGTCTCATCGGGCTTTCCATTTGGTTCAAGGAGTTTTTGCTGATTCTGGCCGGTTCGGTTCCCATCATGTTGCTTCTGGGTGGTGGCCTTGCCCTTTACCTGGGCTTTGACGAATTGAAGGACACCTGGAAAAAGGATGAGCCCGAAGCAGCCGTCTCTGAGAGCAGCGATGTTGAAAAATACAAGCAGGAAATCGACGATCTGAAAAAAGAGATCGAGTCGCTGAAGGCGGAAAAAGCCTAATTCTCTATTGTTGCTGAGGCAAAATTAGTACTGCCGCTGGCGCGGCCGTTTCGTACGTAAGGGCTGTTCCGGGCTGTAGGGTAACGCCAGCGGTCGTCGCTTTTTTTTGGGATCCGATAAAAATTGAAAAAGGATTGCCGTTTTGGGCAATCCTTTTTTTATGGAGCGGCGCGGACCGCGGCCACGGCCAGCCGGTCGGCCTCCTCGTTTTCGGGATGGCCGGCATGACCCTTGACCTTGATAAACTCAAGGTTGGAAAAGGTTGCGGCCAGTTGGCGGATTTCCTCGACCAGGGCCTGGTTGGCTTGGGCCTTCCATCCCAAGGCCAGCAAGCCGAGGGCATAGCTGCTGTCCGTATGGACCTTCACCGGAACCCGCCGGTTTTTCACCGCTTCCAACCCCGCCTGAATCGCGGTCAGTTCGGCGATGTTGTTGGTGGCATGGCCGATGGATCGTGAAATCGTCTTTTTATGATCACCATAGACCAGAACCACACCGATTCCCGCCGGGCCCGGATTGCCCGAGGCTGCCCCGTCGGTAAAAATACGGACCACCTTGGTTTCGTCCACGGGTGCGGCCGGCTGGCGCCGTGGTGTTGTGGCCGAAACCTTGGCACGGGGTTTGGCGGGAAAGGTCGGTGGAAGCGGTGCCTCCAGTTCCACCACGTTTGACTGGGCCACCCGGTATTCGTGGGGCTGGTCGAGCTGGTATTTGATCAGCACACGGCCTTTTTCAACCGCCGGTTGGCCCGCCGGATCCACGGCCATCCACTCCTTGTTGCCCTTGAACCGCATGCGTTTCCATTGGCCCGGGTCATCTGCGGCCATCGTTGGAGACCTCCTTACGAGTGGCTATGTTGGCTTTAAGCTCGGCGATTCAGCGCTCGTCCAATTCCTGACAAAGGCCCATTTGATCGTAATGTCTCCGGTTGTGTTGGGCGAGTTGATGTTCGGCTTTCGCAATGGATCGCGATTTGAACAGAACATCGCGGAGCTGGACCAATTTTTCTCCCATGAGGTCGTGGAGGTCGTGCCCCTTGGCGACCTGTCGGCTGATCGCTACTCAAGAATCGCCTCCCAACTCAAAACCCAAGGAACCCCGATTCCGACCAATGACATCTGGATTGCCGCCCAGACCATGGAGCATGGTGCGGAGTTGATTACCATGGACCGCCATTTTGAGACGATTCCCGGCCTCGTCTACCGTCTTTTTTTCCGTTTGAGGCGGTCGGCCGCGTCAGCGGCCCTATGCTTTTGCGCCAGCAAAATCATGCATAGCGTAAAACCTCCCGTCGCATCGCCTCAAAATGCCCCAAGTCCTCTGCCCAGGAGGTTTCCAGCGCGTCAAGGGCTTCCCCATTTTCCAGTCGTTGGCGCAACCGGCCGTCCCCGAGGATCAGGTCGATGGGCAGTTTTTCGAATTCGTATTCATAAGGGGGCGGTTTCCATTGGAATTGGTCCGGGTGGACCGCCATCACGGCCTGGAGCAGGGCAAGGCTGGTGCGGTAGGGGCGGTAGCCGTCCGGGTCGGTCACATGGATCTGAAAGCCCCGGCAAAGCTGTCCCTGCCATTTGTTGAAGGTCGGTTCAAAGGCCAGGGGCCTGAGGATCACACCCTCGGGTGCCGATGGGTCCAGAGCTGCACGCACTTTGGCGGGATCGATATAAGGTGCACCAAAAATTTCAAATGGTTGGGTGGTGCCGCGGCCTTCGCTGACGTTGGTGCCTTCCCAGATCACCTGGCCCGGATAGACCAGAGCCGAGACCGGGGTGGGCAGGTTGGGTGAAGGGGCCACCCAGGGCAGGCCGGTGTCGGCAAACCGCATGCCCCGTTGCCAGCCGATCATCGGCACGACGTGAAGGTCACAACCGATGCCGAAGTGTTCGTTAAACAGGCGGGCCATTTCCCCGATGGTCAGGCCGTGGCGCATGGGAATGGGATAGCGCCCCACAAAGGAGGAAAATTCCGGGTCAAGCACGTTGCCCTCGATCGGGACGCCGCCGACGGGGTTGGGCCGGTCCAGCACCGCCACGGTCTTGCCCCGGTGCCTGGCCGCTTCCATGCAGTTGGCCATGGTATAGATAAAGGTGTAGACCCGGGTGCCGGCGTCCTGCAGATCCACGAGCAGCACGTCGAAGGCATCAAGCATTGCGGCCGTGGGAATGCGGGTGACGCCATAGAGGCTGAACACCGGGATGCCCAGGGACGGATCGGTGCAATGGTCCGACTCGACCATGTTGTCCTGCTTGTCGGCGAAAAAGCCGTGCTGGGGGCTGAAGATGGCCTTGAGTTGATTGGGGAAATGTTTGGCAATGAGGTCCTTGGCGTGGTTGAACCGCCGGTCGCAGGAGGCCGGATTGGCCAGCAGACCCAGGCGGCGTCCACCTATCCAGGCGGGCGGATCGGCGATCAGTCGTTCAAGACCGGTGACCACGGGGTTCATGGCGCCTGCTTTACCACAATCGGTGCCCAGTCAAAAGCGCTTTTGCCGTCAAACCGCCGGGTTCGTTTTTCATGAGACCTTGCTTCCGGCTCGTCCGGGTTGGGCTGATAGGTTGTACCCGGATTGGTGACGATAACGTGTCTTTGCCGGCCATCATTTAATTGTTGACAGACACGGCAACGATCAATAAATTTATCAATTTGCATTTTTGTCGATTGGGGTGCGATGGCCGCGTTGATGACAGGGACAGTTGTGATTGTGGGCAATTACGGCTCGGGCAAGACCGAGGTGGCCGTCAACTTGGCCGCCGCTGGCCGCGGGGCCGGGCTGGATGTGGCCATTGCCGACCTGGACCTGGTCAACCCGTATTTCCGGGCCCGCGAGGCCAGGGTGACCTTGGGACGGATGGGCGTCAACGTGGTCCTGCCACCGGAGACCCACCTGCATGCCGACCTGCCCATCCTCACCCCGGCGGTCAGCGGCCTGTTGCGCCGGCCCAAGGAACTGACGATTCTGGATGTTGGTGGCAACGACGTGGGCGCCAGGGTCCTGGCGGCCCTGGCCGATGCACTGGCGGGCAGCGGTGCCCGCATGCTCCAGGTGGTCAATCCGTTTCGGCCCTTTACCGACACCGCCCAAGGTTGCCTGCAGATCCGCCGTTCCATCGAAAAGTCCTCGCGCCTGGAGATGGCCGGCCTCATCGCCAATCCCAACCTGATCGACGAGACCGATGCGCACACCGTTTTGCAGGGCTATGGGTTTGTCGAGGCCCTGGCTGGCAGTTGGGGCCTGCCCCTGGCCTTTGTCGCCGTGCGCAGCGACATTTTGCCGCAAATCGATCACCGGCGCTTCGGCTGCCCGGTGCTGCCCATTGCCCGGCAGCTCGTGCCGCCCTGGCGCAAAACAACGGCCCTGGAAACCCTCGGCCAAGGAGCATGACCATCATGGGTTACCGACACACGATCAATGCCGAACGATGCAAGGGATGCGGGCTGTGCGTGAGCATCTGCCCGAAAAAGGTTCTGGAAATCAGCGATCAGGTCAACACCAAGGGGTATTTCCCGGCCTACCAGGCCCGGCCTGCAGACTGCGTGTTTTGTGCCTTGTGCTGCGTGATGTGCCCGGATGTGGCCATCAGCATCGTTGAACTGGCCGACAGTGACCATAAGGCTTAAGCGAAAGGACGATTGACCATGGCCAAGGTTTTGATGAAAGGCAACGAAGCCATCGGCGAAGCCGCGATCCGGGCCGGTTGCTTGAACTATTTCGCCTACCCGATCACCCCCCAGTCCGAAGTGGCCGAGTATCTTTCCAAGCGCATGCCCGAGGTGGGCGGCGTGTTTTTGCAGGGGGAAAGCGAGGTGGCCGTTTCCTATATGATCTTCGGTGCCGCCGCGGCCGGGGCCAGGGTGTTCACCACCTCGTCCAGCCCGGGCATCAGCCTGATGAGCGAGGCGATCAGCTATATCGCCGGGGCCCAGTGCCCGGCGGTGTTCGTCAACATCATGCGCGGCGGCCCCGGGTTGGGCGGGATCCTGCCCTCCCAGGCCGACTACTTGCAGGCCACCAAGGGCGGGGGGCATGGGGACTACCGGATGCTCGTCATGGCCCCGGCCAGCGTCCAGGAAGCCGTGGAAATGGTGATGCAGGCCTTTCCCCTGGCCGAAAAATACCGCAACCCCGTGATGATCCTCGGCGACGGGCTCATCGGCCAGATGATGGAGCCGGTGGAATTTCCCGACAACCTGAAAACCGAGCCCTCCAATAAAAACGACTGGGCCACCAACGGAATGGACACTCGTGGCAGCCAGACCCGCAACCTGGTCAAGTCCCTCTACCTGGATCCCGAGGTGCTCAACAAGCACAATCTGACCCTCAAGGCCAAGTACGATCGGATGAAGCGCGAGGAGATCCGCTTCGAGGCTCACAACACCGACGGGGACTACCAGGCGCTGATCGTCAGCTACGGCACGATGAGCCGGGTGTGCCGCACGGCCATCGACCTGCTCAAGGACCAGGGCATCGAAGTGGGCATGATCCGACCCCAGACCCTTTTCCCCTATCCCGAACAGGCCGTGCTGGAAGCGGCTTCAAAAGCCAGCTGCAAGGCTGTTGCCAGTATCGAGATGAACATGGGCCAGATGGTGGAAGACATCGAGCGTTCCGTCAGAGGCCGCCGCCCGGTGAGCTGGTTCGGCAAGTGCGGCGGGGAGGTGCCCACGCCGGAGGAAGTTCTCGAAGTTGTCAAAGGACTGATCGGTTGATCCAGGGGAAAGCGGCTAAAATGAAAAAGCGAAACTTGAAACTCGAAACTTGCCCTTCCCGGTTTCCAGTTTGCAGTTTCCAATTAAGGAGTCCGAACAATGGGTAAAACCTTTCAAAAACCCTTGGCCCTGGCCGATACGATCACCCACTACTGTCCGGGATGCACCCACGGGGTGATCCACCGCCTGGTGGCCGAGGTGATCGACGAGTTGGGGGTGCGGGGCCGCACCGTGGGCATCGCACCGGTGGGCTGTGCCGTTTTGGCCTACAACTACTTTACCTTCGACTTTCAGGAAGCGGCCCACGGCCGGGCCCCGGCCATGGCCACGGGCATCAAGCGCGTGCGGCCCGACCTGATCGTGTTCACCTACCAGGGCGACGGAGACCTGGCCAGCATCGGCATGGGTGAGATCATCCACGCGGCTAACCGGGGCGAAAAATTCACCACCATCTTCGTCAACAACGCGGTGTACGGCATGACCGGGGGCCAGATGGCGCCCACCACCATGCCCAACCAGCGGACCACGACATCGCCGTTTGGCCGCAACGTCGACGATGTGGGCATGCCCATCAAGGTGGCCGAGCTGATCGCCGCCCTCCAGACCCCGGCCTATGTGGTGCGCGAGGCCGTGATCACCCCGAAAAACATCCTCAAGGCCAAAAAGGCCATGAAAAAGGCCTTCGAGTACCAGGTTGCCGGCCGCTGCTATAGCTTTGTCGAACTGGTGAGCACCTGCCCGACCAACTGGGGCCTGACCCCGGTGGATGCGGTCAAGTGGGCCCAGAACACCATGTTGCCCTACTACCCGCTGGGCGAACTGAAGACGCCGGAGGGCAAACCGGCGCCTGGGGCTGAACACTAAAAACCGACCTGTCGGACGCGTCGGACACGTCTGACAGGTCCGACAAGCCTTCAACCATCCTGGCGCAGGCGATTCGCTATGGGCTATTTGGGGAGGAAAACATGCAAAGTGAAGTGATGTTCGCCGGTTTTGGCGGACAAGGGATCCTGCTTTCCGGCAAGATTCTGGCCCACGCGGCCATGGAAGCCGGCCATGAGGTCGCGTGGATTCCCTCTTACGGACCGGAGATGCGCGGTGGCACCGCGTATTGCACCGTGGTGATCAGCAACCGGCCCATCGGCTCGCCGATCATCAAAAACCCTGGACACCTGATCGCCATGAACCGCCCCTCCCTGGAAAAATTCGCCCGGGTGGTCAAGCCCGGCGGCGTGATCCTGATCAACGCCTCGCTGATCGACATCGACGCCGGCCGGCCCGATGTGGATCAACTGCGGGTGAATACCGTGGACCTGGCCGGCAAGGCCGGCAGCCTCAAGGCCGCCAACATCGTGGCCCTGGCCGCCTTTGTGGCCCGCAGCCGCATCGTCGACCTGGAGGTGCTGCGCCATTGCGTCAAAGAAGAGTTCGCCGGCAAGCCCAAGGTGATTCCGGTAAACATGGCGGCCTTTCAGGCCGGGGTGGAGGCGGCAAAAGTTTGAAATTGGAAACTGGAAACTTGAAACTGGAGAAGGCAGGGAGAGCACCCAGACCTTCCGGCATCCATGAAACCGGCTTGAAATCTTCATGAACCTTAAAATCCCGTCCTACATCACCGAAATCGCGCCCTATGTGCCGGGCAAACCCATCGAGGAACTGGAAAGACAGTACGGGATCACCGGCTCGGTCAAGCTGGCCTCCAATGAGAATCCCCTGGGGCCGTCGCCGATGGCCGTGGCGGCGATCACCGCGGCCCTGGCCGGATTGAACCGCTACCCTGAAGGGGCCGGACCGGCCCTGGTGGCGGCCCTGGCCGAGCTCTGGCAAGCGGATGCGGCCGGCATCGTTTTGGGCAACGGTTCCGATGAGATTATCGCCATGGTCGCCCGCACCTTGCTGACCCCAGGGGACGAAGCGGTGATCCCCCGGCCCTCGTTTCTCATCTACGACAGTGCCGTGCGCGCCTGCGGGGCCGTTCCCGTAGCCGTGCCGCTCAAAGACATGGCCATGGACTTAGATGCCATGGCCCGGGCCGTCACCCCGGCCACCCGTATCGTTTTTATCTGCAACCCCAACAATCCCACGGGCACCGTGGTCAGCCAGAAGGCCTTCACGGCCTTCCTGGCCCGCCTGCCCGACCACGTGGTCACGGTGGTGGACGAGGCCTATATCGAATTTGCCCGGGACCCCGGGGTGCTCCAAACGATGACGCTTCAGGGCCGCGGCCTGCCCCTGGTGACCCTGCGCACCTTTTCAAAGGCCTATGGCCTGGCCGGGCTGCGCATCGGTTACGGGGTGATGCCCCCGGTGCTGGCCGACCTGATTCACCGGGTGCGCCTGCCCTTCAATGCCAGCTCACTGGCCCAGGCCGGGGCTTTGGCCGCCTTGAAGGACGAGGCGTTTTTGCGGCGCACCATCGCCACGGTCCACGAGGGTCTGGATGCGCTTTACCGGGGCCTGGCCGATCTGCCGGTGCACTGCCTGCCCACCCAGGCCAATTTCTTTTTGATCGACCTGGGCCGTCCGGCCGAAGATGTGTTTGAACAGTTGTTGCGCCGCGGGGTGATCGTACGCTCCATGAAATCATACGGTTTTGCCGACTTCATCCGGATCAACGCCGGCCTGCCGGAGGAAAACCGGCGCCTGGTGGCAGCGCTGGGAGAAGTGCTCTGCCGAAAAGGCTGACAAAACAAGCCGGGTCGTCAGACCAGTCGGACAAGTCCGACGTGTCGGACGGGTCTGACAAACTGGTCCCCTAATTCTGTAAAAGACCAATCGGTGATGACAGACCACAACTGGATCGATGCCCTGCCCCCCCTGCTGATTACCATCGATGGCCCGGCCGGCGCCGGCAAGACCACGGTGAGCCGGACCCTGGCCCGTTGTTTGGGATTCCGCTACATCGACACCGGGGCGCTTTACCGGGGCATTGCCCTCACGGCGCTGGAGCGGGGGGTGGCCGCCGATGACCCCGATGGGCTGGAGGCCCTGTGCCGGGAGCTTCGGATCGACGTCGTTTGCCGGGAAAACGGCTTTGGCCTGCTGGTCAACGGCCGGGATGTCAGCGGCCTGATCCGCACCCCCGAGATTACGATGATGGCCTCGGCCGCTTCGGCCCAGCCGGTGGTGCGGGCCTTCTTGCTGAGGGTCCAAAGGGAGCTGGGCGCCGCCCAAAAGGCGGTTTTCGAAGGCCGTGACATGGGCACGGTGGTTTTCCCCGAGGCCGACATCAAGTTTTTCCTCGATGCGGATCCAACGGTGAGGGCCAAGCGCCGTTTTGCCGAGATGCCCCCCGGGGCCAGCCTGGAAGCTGTCGCCGATCAGATCTCCCGCCGGGACAAGGCCGACCGCACCCGGGCCGTTGCCCCGCTCCAACCGGCCGCCGATGCCATCACCGTTGATTCCACCGATCTTTCCATCGGCCAGGTTGTCGATCTGCTCTGCGATCACATCCGCCGGCGCTTTGCGCCCGGCCGGCGATGAGATGGCCTTCCTACTCAAAAAATCTTTCCAAGAGGGTTCGGCGCTGTGACCGCAGTTCAAAACCGAGCACTCAGGCCCTTGCCAATGAAATTCTAGCCAAAACGGCAACCATTTTTTCGAGGCCATCGGGGTCGGTATCGGTATCGGGGCCGGGGGCCGGGTTTTTTGATCCGGTTTTTCTGTCGATACCGATACCGATACCGGCCCCGAACGAAGGCTTTGGTTCCGGCTTGTCCGGGGTGGGGTTGGACATGATAACCATCGGTGGCCGGCTGGGAAATCGCCGCCCAAAAGACGAACAACCTGCCCCTGTGACTTCGAAATACGCATGGAAAAGGCGCTGACGGCTGCGCGAACCCCGAAACGTTCACATCTGGCGGAACAGGTGCATGTAACGGCTGCTCACCGCCAGGGTTTCCGGCCGGTCTTTGAGCCTGAGCATGCCTTTGCCGGTCAGCGAACGGCTCACTTTGGCGATGAATCGGCTATTGACGATGGTGCTCCGGTGGATTTGCCAGAATTGGACAGGATCCAGTTCCTCGACCAGTTCCTTGATCGGTTTGCGGATCAACGATTCACCTTCTTTGGTGATTACCAGAGTATATTTGTCCGCAACCTTGAAGTAGATCACCTCATCGGCCGGAATCAGGCGCACCCCGTCGCCATGGGAAACCCGGATATAGTTCAGCCGGCAATCGTCGCGCCGGTTCAGACGGCCGACAAGCTGCTCAATGATCTCGGACGGGACAGCGGCGCCGTTTGTCAGTTGTGCCTTGAGCCGCGCCACCGTTTTTTCCAACCTTTCGGTGGATACCGGCTTGAGCAGGTAGTCCACGGCCTGTTTTTCGAAGGCGTCCACGGCAAAAGCGTCATAAGCGGTGACAAAGACGATGCGGCAGGCCCCGGCGATCCGGCCGGCCACTGCCATGCCGGACAATCCCGGCATCTTGATGTCCAAAAAAGCGATATCGGGACGGTGCTGCTCGATCAGCGCCAGGGCCTCGTCGCCGTTACCGGCCTCGGCGCAGATGACGAGCTCCGGCCAGGCCTCGGCCAGGCGGGTGCGCAAAAATCGGCGCAAAGGGGCTTCGTCGTCGGCGATGATCGCCCTGGTCCTATCCATTGGGGATCTCCAGGGTCGCTTTCAACCCGCGGGGATGGTTTTCGGCCAGAATCAGTCGGCCCTTGCCGTGGTAAATGCCTTTCAGGCGTGATTTGACATTGGACAGACCGATGCCATCGACGGCGTTTTCGGCCAGGCCCTGGCCGGTGTCCGCCACAACGAGACGGCACCCGTCGGGAGTTTTCTCGGCTTTGACGGCGATGCGGCCGCCGCTGACGGTCGGTTCGATGCCATGCTC
>Ga0116204_1001909_pt1 | contig 11529 bp, 11 predicted proteins | sample LakKivwa52mmetaG_FD_94481 | JGI IMG/M metagenome (GOLD analysis project Ga0116204, IMG submission 94481) | Anoxic lake water microbial communities from Lake Kivu, Rwanda to study Microbial Dark Matter (Phase II) - Lake Kivu water 52m metaG | ecosystem: Environmental > Aquatic > Freshwater > Lake... | reverse complement strand
GCTTTCCGATCAGTTCGAGGCTTCCTACTTCACTCAGTTGAAAGCGTTTTTGCTGGCTGAGAAATCGAATTATGTGGTGTATCCCCCCGGACCTCAGATCTTTGCAGCTTTTGATCTGACCCCTTTTGAAAAAGTAAAAGTGGTCATTCTGGGCCAGGATCCGTATCATGGTCCCCGGCAGGCGCATGGTTTATGTTTCTCAGTTCCCGAAGGGGTTGATCAACCACCTTCGCTGCAAAACATCTTTAAAGAACTGCACAACGATCTTGGAATCCCGGTTTCGAAAAAAGGGAATTTGTCCCGGTGGGCACAGCAGGGCGTTTTACTTCTCAATGCAACGCTTACCGTTCGGGCACACCTTGCCGGATCTCACCAAAATAAAGGTTGGGAGCAATTTACGGACGCTGCAATTTCAAGATTGTCAAAAAAGCGTGAACACCTGGTTTTTTTGCTTTGGGGAAATTATGCCATAGCCAAAGAATCGTTGATTGACACCGGGAAACACCTGACTTTGAAATCGCCGCACCCCTCCCCGCTGTCAGCCAGCAGAGGTTTTTTTGGTAACAAGCATTTTTCAAAAGCCAACGATTACCTGGTTCAGAACGGAATCAGTCCTGTTGACTGGAGGATTGAATAAACCATCCGCCGCTTTTGCATCCATGAATTTCACACTGAAAATAAGTTACTTTTGCCCACAATTTTAATTACATAAAGCATGACAACAATTTTCAGAACTTCAATTTTCTTCTTTATTGCAGTATTTCTTCTTCCGGCTTCGGTAAAATCCCAGGTAAAAGCAGACGATATCCTCGGGGTATGGCTTAACGAAGACAAGGATGCACACGTTCAGATCGAAAATAAAAACGGGGTCTATTTTGGCAAAGTCGTCTGGTTAAAATTACCGATTGACGACGAAACAGGCAAGCCGAAACTTGACAAGAAAAACCCTGATAATGAGCTTAAAAAACGTCCGGTCATGGGTTTGACCCTCTTATCCAATTTCAAATTTGATGGGTCGGACGAATGGGAAGACGGCGAAATTTACGACCCCAAAAGCGGAAACACCTATAGTTGCTATATGGTCTTCACCGACAAAACAAAAAATACCCTTAAAGTTCGGGGATACATTGGAATTTCGTTGATAGGGCGGACAACTTACTGGACCAGAGTTGAATAAATCTGGCTCAATAATCAATTACAGCGCTGATTTCACAATTTCATAAACACGCTCACTGAGTTTTGCTTTTTCATCAGCGCTCAATGCCGAAACATCAATTGCCTGATGAATAGTGAGGCTGAGCTTCGAAGGAGTGATTTTTCCGGTAGTCTCCACGATTTTGTAAGTACCATTGATAGTAACAGGCACAGCCATACAATCAGATCCTGTTACCAGTTTGAAGCTTCCTGGTTTGAAATGCCCCATCTCCGCACTCCGGCTCCGGGTTCCTTCAGGAAAAATTACCATGGGATGTCCCTGCTGAATGTTTTCGATGGCGCGATTTATAGCAACAATAGCATTCCGGGCATTCAGCCGGTCAATCAGCACGCACTTCATGGCGCGCATCCAGATATTCAAAACGGGAATTTTTCCCAACTCCACTTTTGCGATGAAGCCGACAGTCTTTGGCACATAACCCACAATCAGCGGAATATCAGCCAAGCCCTGGTGATTGCTGATAAAACAAAGATTGCCGGTCTGTGGAATATTTTCTTTGCCTTTAACATTCACTTTTATTCCAAACAGGCCAAACACAAATCTTGAATAAAATCCGGCAATTCCATTGATCATCCGGTCGGCAGTTTTGTTTATTCCAAAAATCATCAGGATAAAAGATGGCAACATCAGAAAAGGAGACAAGATTGCCAAAATGAGTAAAACCGATACAAAGGCAACGTTGATCAGAGTAAATTTAAAGGAAACTTTTTGCTTTGTCATTGGCTCTGAGTATATTGAAGAATTTTTGACGGCAAAAGTAACCAAATCCACTATATTTGCCGGTGAATAAAATTAACAGCAGCGAATTATGAGTAAGAAACCACGCCTTTCTTTCTGGCAAATATGGAATATGAGTTTTGGATTTCTGGGAATCCAGTTTGGCTTTGCTTTGCAAAATGCCAACGCATCCAGGGTTTTACAAACGTTTGGTGCCGATGTGGAACATCTCTCCTGGTTTTGGCTGGTTGCCCCGCTAACAGGGATGATCGTTCAGCCCATTGTGGGTTATATGAGCGACAAAACCTGGAACCGTTTCGGCCGGCGCCGTCCCTATTTCCTTGTGGGCGCTTTCCTCACCAGCATCGCTTTGATCTTGATGCCCAATGCTCCTCATCTGGCATCATTCATTGCGCCAATGTTTATCGGAGGTGGTTTGCTGATGATAATGGATGCTTCCATCAATATTTCGATGGAGCCATTCAGGGCATTGGTGGCCGACAAACTCCCGGCAGAGCAACACACCCTTGGATTTTCCATACAGTCGCTGCTGATTGGCATCGGGGCTGTTGTGGGTTCATGGCTGCCTTATATCCTCAGCAACTGGTTTGGGGTATCCAATGAAGCCGCTGGCAAAGGGTTGGTAGCCCCCAATGTTGTCTTCTCCTTTTATTTTGGTGCTGCCGTGCTTGTTTCGGCAATCCTTTGGACGGTATTCACCACAAAGGAATACCCACCGGAATTTTATGACGAAAAAAAGGAAGAATCTAAAAAGAAACAAAGCTTCAAAATACCGGCAACAATGTGGCAATTGCTTGCTGTTCAGTTTTTTACATGGTTTGCCTTGTTTTCGATGTGGGTGTTTACCACACCGGCTATAGCAAGGCATTTCTTTGGCGCCACCGATGCTGATTCGGTAGCATATCAGCAGGCTGGCGACTGGGTTGGTGTGCTCTTTGGGATTTACAACGGTGTTGCAGCGGCCATCGCACTGTTATTGCCGGTTGTAGCAAGAAAAATCGGCCGTAAACCTACTCACGCCATTGCACTCGGGCTTGGTGGGCTTTCGTTTCTTTCGTTCGCAGTAATTCCTGATTACCAATTACTCTGGATTCCCATGGTCGGGATCGGAATTGCCTGGGGAAGCATTCTTGCCATGCCTTATGCAATGCTTGCCAACTCAATACCCGCAAAACAAATGGGGGTTTTCATGGGTTTATTCAATATGTCTATTACCATCCCGCAGATTGTGAATGGAATTTTTGGCGGTCTGATCTTAAAATACGCATTTGGCGGCGACCCGGTAAAATCGCTCTACATGGCCGGCGTGCTAATGCTTCTGGGCGCAGTAAGCACCTTTTTTGTAAAAGATAAAATCAATATTTAATCCGATTGAAATATTTGACATTCAACAAATTTCTATGATTTATTTAATTGTATTACAATGAGTTATTACATCACACGAAGAATTAATTCCGGCTTTGAAGAGGCCATCAACGACATTAACGAAAAATTGAAGGAGGTTGGATTTGGTGTTCTCTCCCGCATCAACATCAACGAAAAATTCAAGGAAAAGCTGGATGTGGACTTTCGGAAATACACCATCCTTGGCGCCTGCAACCCGGCATTTGCTCACAAGGGGCTTCAAATGGAAGACAAATTAGGAGTAATGCTGCCCTGCAACGTCATTGTTCAGGAAATTGGAAACGGCGTGATTGAAATTTCAGCTATTAACCCGGTAGTTACGATGCAAGCTACAAAAAACCAGGAACTTTTGCAACTGGCTGCCGAAGTACGCGAGAGAATGGAGAAAATGCTCAGCAGCCTCAATGGTTGAGTTTTAGACTAACTTTTCTCCTACAAAAATCAAAATATCTGCCTCACCATGGTGGCGGCCTTCGTTCAAAATTACCCTTTGTTGACATAGCTGCAAAGGCAGCAGAAGTGCAAAATCCTTCTGAAGAATTTGTGATGAATAGAGAAGTTCTACATCAGGGGGGCCACCAGAATTAAAAGCGATTTGTTCCTTGCTGAATGCAGCCATAAAAAGCTTTCCGCCCGGCTTGAGTACCTTTATGATCTCAGCGTGAAACCTCACTCTGAGCCATTCAGGCAGATGAATAAAAATCAGGGATACCAGGTCGTAGGATGCATCTCCGGCTGTAAAATTTTCAATATCAAGTATTTGATAGCTAATGTTCACCGAATTTTCAGCTGCCAGTTTCAACGCTTTCTTCCTTGCCACTTCGCTGCTGTCGAAAGCATCTACCTGCCATCCTCGTGAAGCGGCAAACACAGCATTTCGACCCTCTCCTTCGCCGGGGAGCAAAATTTTGCCGGTTTTATTGAAGGTAGATAAAAAATCAGCGAAGAAGGTATTCGGCTTTGTGCCGTAGAAATACTCTTCTCCGCTGTAACGGGCATCCCAGGGATTTTGCATACTTTATTTCAGCAGAAAACTAATGTCGTCGCCCGGATAGCATTCAGCCGGCTCTTTACCGAAATTGAATATCCTCATAGGTCGGTTGCCCTTGAGTTCAATTTTGTCGTTTTCAACCTGCAGCAAAGTAGCTTCGCGCAGTCCGACCACTGTCATTTTCCGGTTGATTACCATAAACTCTTCGATGCGCTGCTGGCGGGTTTCTCCTCCATGCCCTGCGGGCGAAACATCAAGATAATGCGGATTGATCTGGAACGGAATGAGATGCATACAGTCAAAGCTTTCGGGCTGTATGATGGGCATGTCGTTGGTGGTCTTAAGGAAAGGACAGGCCACATTGCTACCGGCGCTCCATCCCATAAAGTGCGCGCCTTCGAGCACGCGATTGCGGATTGCATCCATTATTTTCAACCTGTGCATCATATACACCAGGTGAAAAGTATTTCCACCTCCCACTGCAATGGCTCCGGCGTTTTTAACCATCTTCAGAGGATCATCGGTATGGTGGATCGAATAGATATTCAAACCTAACTCTCCAAAAACGCCCTGAACTCTTTTTTCGTAAACGTTGTACGATTCTTCGAGGCTTTCAGTGGAGAGGCCAACACCGGCAAAGGGCACAAACAGGATGTCTTTCACACCTGTTCCCGACATAAAATCTGTAATAAACTTGCGCGGCCAGCCAAGGTAAGGCTCGCCGGGGTTGGTAGAATTACTTAGCAAAAGTAGTCGTTTCTTCATCTTAATTTGAGTTGTAAATTATATTCTTCAGGTTTTGCAAATATGAAAAAAAATTCCGGTAAAAGTTGATTTTCTCTTTACAAATCCTCAATAATTTCAATTTAAGAGATCTAATGTATTGATATTTAATATCTTAAATCGAAGGGCTATTTTCTGATTTTTGATAATTCTTTTAGGATAGATTCGTCAAAATCATCCTTTCCGAGCTGGTTGTAAATATCCCGGGAGGCAGTTAGATATTTGAATGCTGTATCCCATTTTTCAGCCCGAACCGCAGAACGACCTGAATCAAAATACTGCCAGGCAAGCTTTTCGTAAAGATCGTTTACAGCCGATGGCAGGATAATCAGTGTGGAATTATTTTTTTGGTAGTCGGCAGCCATGGAGAGATACCGTCTGGCAAGGTCATAATTTTTGACATTCATCGCAGCGGTGGCTATGCCAAGATAGGAATCATAAATTCCAAATCTTGCTTTCGAGAGCTTGTTGAAAATCTGCAACCCACAGTCAATCTGCGGATTGGAGCGACAAGCAACATCGGCTGAGGTCAGCATTAAAAGCGATTCGTTGTATTGTTCTTTGGCATAGAATTCATCGCCCTTTTCGGCATACTTTCTCCAAAGATGGTCAGCCAGCTGGTAACGGAGTATCGCAGTGTCAATCTTATCAAACTGCTCAACCACGCCATCTGACAGCTTATTCCAATCCTCCTGATTTTTAAGTAGTTCAGCAAAGTCGAGGTAAACTGGTTCGTGAAAGTGAGTCGTTTTTCTCATCTCCTCCAGATAACCAATCTGGATTTCAATGAGCTTCGAAACAGCAGCACTGTAATCATTGTCATTAATCCTAAGATCAGTATTTCCCAGTGTTATTCCCAAAATTGTTCTCAACCTCCGGAGATTTGAGTTCAATTCCACTGATCCTGACCTGAATTCCTTGTCGTAATGATCCGGAATCCCCATTTCAGGGTTGAATGCTGTTGAAGTAAGCTGGGTTTGAAATCGTTCCAGGTCGTAAATGGCAAAATGGTTGACAAACAGGGCATCGGATAACTCAGGATCAATGGTTTTTACCTTGGCCAGCGAATAACCGATCAGCTCAAGGTAGGCAAGATATTCGTGGATCTCGTCAAGGCGCCGGCTGAAAAGGCGTGCTGAATTTTCATCATAAAAAAACTGCATCACGTTCACATCAAAATTGTCTTCACGAGGACTTGTACCGGCAGGCAATTTCCAGAGACTCTTTACCGGCTTTCCGGCTACCAACTGACCTGATTCCCAAGCGTATAGCTCTTTTCCATCCACCATGATCAAAATCGTAAATGCATACATTGGCGGCAAAAGAAGAGTACCAAGGTCAAAATCCCTGTAAGCGACCTCTCCGTAAATCTTTTCCGGAACCAGTATGCTTTCGATTTCCAAAGTGTTTTCACCTGTCTCCAGTATATTGATTTTCAATTCATATCCAAGACTGTAACTGGTCAGATAAGGATTGAGGTAATTGATTTTCGACAACTCGCGCACAAAGTAATTCTTCATGTCCGGTGTTTCCCCTTTTCCAAAGTGAAAAACATACACAGAGTTATTGGAATAACTGTAAATCAGCCTGTTTTGGGAGATTAACACATTGGTCAGGAGGAAAAATACTGAAGCAAGTATGATTTTTAGCAAGGTATAAATGGTTAGGCCGGCAAAAATACACCTTCAGGATAATTTTGTTAATTTGCAGCAAAAAAAAGCATGAATGTACTGCTGCTTGGTTCCGGAGGAAGGGAGCACGCCCTTGCCTGGAAAATAGTTCAAAGCCCTTTGCTGACTGAACTTTTCATAGCTCCCGGGAATGCCGGTACCGGGTTGATCGGGAAGAATGTTTCTATTGATCCTGAAGATTTTGAGGGTGTTGCAAAATTTGTGACTGAGAATGAAATCCGGATGATAGTGGTTGGCCCTGAAGCTCCACTTGTGAAAGGAATCTACGACTATTTTGCACATCACCCGAAACTTCATCATATTGCGGTAATCGGTCCATCAGCAAAAGGCGCCATGCTCGAGGGGAGCAAGGATTTTGCAAAGCATTTTATGCTTCGGCATGGCATTCCCACTGCTTCGCATACAACCATCACGCTTGAAAATCTTAGCCAGGGCATTGATTTACTGGGTAATATGGTTCCGCCGTATGTTCTTAAAGCCGACGGACTGGCAGCCGGCAAGGGTGTGATAATAACTTCAGATCTTGTGGCGGCAAGGCAACATTTGAAAGAAATGGTACAGGAGCGCTCATTTGGCAAAGCTTCGGAAAAGGTGGTCATCGAAGAGTTTCTCAGCGGCATCGAATTATCGGTTTTTGTGCTTACTGATGGCAAAAACTACCTGCTTTTACCCGAAGCCAAAGACTACAAACGTATTGGCGAAGGCGATACTGGCCCAAATACCGGCGGGATGGGATCGGTCTCGCCGGTTCCTTTTGCCGATGCTTCTTTTATGCGGAAAGTCAGGGATCAAATTATCCAACCAACGATCAAAGGTTTGATGGATGAAAACATTGATTATAAAGGATTTATCTTTTTTGGTTTGATCAATGTTGATGGAAATCCCAAAGTAATCGAGTACAATTGCCGGCTTGGCGATCCGGAATCGGAGGTGGTAATTCCCAGAATTAAAAGTGATATTCTGGAACTTTTCGATGCGATAGGATCTAACAGTCTTTCTGATTACACCATTGATGTTGATACTCAATCTGCTGCAACAGTATTCCTGGTTTCGGGCGGCTATCCCGGCAATTTTGAAAAAGGAAAACTAATCACCATCAGCCCCGAAATTGAGGACAGCATTCTTTTTCATGCCGGGGTAAAAATGACAGGAGAGCAAATTGTTACCAATGGTGGCAGGGTGATTGCCATAACTTCGCTGGCCTCTACATTAAGGGAAGCGCTTGAAAAATCTTACAAAAACGCCGAAAAGGTTGATTTTGAAGGAAAATATTACCGAAAAGACCTCGGCAGGGATTTGCTTTTTTGACAAATTTTTAGGCTAAATCATTGAATTTTAAAAGATAACCAATCTATGATTGTCAGAGTATTTCGGTCGCGGTATTTCGGGCAATATTTAGCCCTGCTGATATTTGCAGTGCTGCTCAGAATTGATGCGTTACTCAACCCTGAAATGTTCGCTGCTGCCGGGTCAGGATTCAGGAATGAGTTCCTGGCTTCGCTCGACAAGTCTTTTCCTTTGATTTTTGGGTTATTGATGTTGGTTCTTTTGCTACTTCAGGCATTTATCCTCAACCAGGTGCTCGAAAACAATCGTCTTGTACCACTGAATCAATTACTTACGGCCGCACTTTATCTTACCATGATGAGCAGTGCGGTGGTGCTGCTGCAACCCGGCACCATGCTTTTGATCAACCTAATCATGATCCTGCTCATCAACACCATCTTCAATTTTTACGGTGAGCAAAAAGTGCGCACCAAGGCGTTTGATGCCGGTTTTTTGATAGGAGTTGCGTCTCTGCTCTATTTCCCGGCTATCTGGTTTCTCGTTTTCCTGTGGTTCAGCCTGATAATTTTTCAAAGCATTTCGTTCAGAACATTGATAATTTCCTTTACGGGGGTTACAATCCCATGGCTATTTGCTGCTTTCTACTTTTTGTGGAACGATCAACTCGCCGAAGCTTTTCTCAAATTTACCAATAACTTATTGTCCATCAGTGCCTTTGATTTTAAATTTGACCCATATATTATTACTATCTGGGCGCTCTTCTTCATTTTATTTGCAATTGGGTACAACGAAGTAATGAAACGGATTTTATCCAACGCAATCGAAATCCGGAGGAAATTCAGGGTATTGGTTTTTTTCTTCATTTTCGCACTGTTAACTGCTTTTTGGGCGGGCGCTGACCTGAAATTTCACCTGATGCTTACTTTAATCCCTTTATCTGCGATGCTTTCTGCGTATTTATCCCAAACCAAAAAAACCCTGCTTCCCGAATTGATCTTCGCATTGATCCTCATCACCATTTTTACCGGTAAAGTAATCAACCTGATGTAAAAATGCTAAGCAAAACCTTTGCTAATAGCGGGCTTGAAGCCGGATGCGACGAAGCCGGAAGGGGTTGCCTGGCTGGTCCGGTGGTGGCTGCAGCAGTTATTTTTCCTCCTGATTTTGATAATGATCTGCTTAATGACTCCAAAAAACTCTCTGAATATCAACGGGATAAACTCCGGCCGGTGATTGAGCAGAATGCTTTGGCATGGGCTGTTGCTTTTGTGGATAATTGTAAGATTGATGAAGTCAACATTTTGAATGCCTCTTTTCTGGCAATGCACCTTGCTCTCGACCAACTTGCCGTAAAACCGGGATTAATCCTGGTGGACGGAAATCGTTTCCTGCCCTACCCAGACATACTTCACAAGTGCATTGTGGGCGGGGATGGGAAATATATGTCTATTGCGGCAGCATCTATTCTTGCCAAAACATACAGGGATGATTACATGCGCAGGATTGATTCAGAATTTCCGCAGTACAACTGGAAGCAGAACAAAGGTTACCCAACCATTGAGCACCGTAAGGCCGTGATGGATTTCGGAAAAACACCCTATCACCGGTTATCATTCAACATGACGTTTCAGCTTAAGTTGGATATTTGAAAATCCGGTTTATTGTTCCTTTTGCTTGAAAATAGTCGGTTTCAGCGTCAGCATTACATAGGCAAAGTAGGAGAAAGCACTGTTGCCCTCGCCGATGTTTTGTATAACCTCCATTGAAGAGCCCGGCAGCATTACAGAGTAGCCGCCTTTGATGTTCAGCTCTGGATTAAAGGTTATGGTGCAACCCAGGTCAAACTCTGACCCGAGGTATCTTTCAAGGTCATCAACAGGCTGATTAAGAGCAAAATAATGATAATCGAGCAGTAGCTCGGTTCTTGGGCTTACAGGGTATTTGGCGGTGATGTATAGATCGTTCAGGCCGCCCCTTTGAGTTGCTTTTGGAAGATTATTAAAATAGTCCATGTAACCGTAAACCAGGTGTCGAACGCCATAAAGCAGATCATAAAGATCATCCTGGGATGTATCGGATTTTTCTCCCGAAATAAGCGACACGCCTACTCCTCCGGTAAATTTCCCAACCTTCTGGTCAGCTTTTACATTGAAGTTCCACGCATTGGCAGTCCGGCCATCGGGGCTTTTACCATTTTGGTAATAGAAAGTTGTCCAGCCGCTGAAGTCCTGATCTTTGTACTGAACCATCGTTCCATAAGAGCCTTTCATGTAAATGGTTTCGCTCTTGTTGTTTTTTGTGTAGCCGGATCCCAATGCGATAACCGATGCCGTAAGGTTTGGGTTGATGATTTTCTGAACCCTTAGAAAATTCAAGGTTCTCATTTTTCCCGGGGGAAAGTAGTTGTCGAACAGATCATTGTTATCAGTATAATAGGAAAGCGCCAGATCAGCGCTCCAGCCACTTTGTTTAAACTGGTAAAGCAGCGCGTCGTAAAAGATTCCGCGGTCATTCCAGTTCCTTGCCGAAAGCAGCCTGCCATCATCATAATTAAAAAGCTGCCTGCCAAACTTCACCGACGAGTGGCCGAGAAACGACAACTGTACCCAGGCTTCGTTTAAATCCACATTAGCGTTGTAGCCAAACATGCCTGTTGAGGAATAAATAGCATCACCGCCCCAAAGCCTGACGTCCTGGAAACTGACATAAGCCTTAATCCAGTCTTTTTGATACAAAAATGCCAATCTGGTTCTCTGGCTGATCAAATATGCCGGATCAAGAGTGTCTGGTCTTAGTTGCCCGTATCCGCCCCTTACTTCGGCTCTTGGTCTGAATTCGCCGCTGACTGTCAGCTGCGCTCTTGCTGGTGATAATGCTGCCAGGATGATCAACATTATCAAAATTCCTGACTTTTTCATTTCAATTAATTGTAAATTAATGTTTTAATAAAGAATTTTGTTTCAACTTCTGACCGACAAAAATAGTGGATCTGAAAATTGCATCGGCACCCGATTAATACCTCTTTTGCCGAACTGGATTACGACAATTGCAATAAGTGTTTATACTTACCGGCGGTGGGTGTGCTTTTTTGAAATGAAAATTTTCCTGATTGGCAATTACATTCATTTTTTATTCACCACAGTAGGCACATTAGGACACAATAGGAAGTCAAAAAAAATCGAGTTTTTGCTAATGGAAAGCATTCTACTGTGCTCTATTGTGCCTATTGTGGTTATTTCTTCTGCACCACTTTCTTTCTGGAAAATTCTCATCCAATCCGAATAGAAATTGGAATCGAAATCATTGTTGTCCGGTAAAAATTTAAAAGGAGCCAGGCCATAATAGCCCGGCTTCCTTTTCTTAGTAGTTTTGCTTCGCTAATATCAAACTACTATGAGCAAAACTACATTTTTTTTTGG
>Ga0116204_1001908_pt1 | contig 11534 bp, 7 predicted proteins | sample LakKivwa52mmetaG_FD_94481 | JGI IMG/M metagenome (GOLD analysis project Ga0116204, IMG submission 94481) | Anoxic lake water microbial communities from Lake Kivu, Rwanda to study Microbial Dark Matter (Phase II) - Lake Kivu water 52m metaG | ecosystem: Environmental > Aquatic > Freshwater > Lake ... | reverse complement strand
CGGGTTGCTTTCATTCCATCGATGTCGATATTGAGCCACTCGGTGGCGTTTGCTAATGGTGAGAGTCCGGCACCACTTGGTTTATACTGCTCAAGCTCCGGTAACAGAAGCGGTAAATCAGAATACTTCAATGCGCGCGGTTCGCCATTAGATTTTAGGAAGGCAACCGGAATCGGTTCGCCCCAATACCGCTGCCGAGAAAAGAGCCAATCACGCAGTTTGTATTGGATTTTTGCACTGCCGGCGCCTAATTCAATAAGCTTGTCAGTCACTTTCTTCTTCGCGTCGCTAACACCAAGCCCATTGATAAACTCGGAATTAATGTGGACACCTTCGCCAACAAAGGCGTTTTCTGAAATGTCGCCTGTAACGACTTGCCGAATGGCAAGATGATGTCTTTTTGCAAACTCGTAGTCGCGTTCGTCGTGAGCGGGCACGGCCATGACGGCACCCCCGCCATAGGAGGCCAACACGTAATCGGCTGTCCAAATGGGCACCGCTTCATCGTTAATCGGATTAATGGCATAAGCTCCGGTAAAAACGCCGGTTTTCTCTTTATTTAGTTCGGTCCGTTCCATGTCCGATTTGTTGATTGTTTGTTCTACGTATCGCCTGACTTCCTCACGTTGCGATTCGCTGACGATTTGATCTAGTAATGGATGCTCAGGGGCCAGACAGCAATAAGTGCACCCAAACAACGTATCGGCTCGAGTCGTAAAAACATTGAAGGTTAGGTCGCTATCTTGCACCTTAAATGTGATATCAGTACCTTCGGAGCGCCCAATCCAATTGCGTTGCATCAATAGCGTGCTGCTAGGCCAATCAAGCCCATCAAGTCCATCAAGTAATTTATCGGCGTAAGCAGTAATCTTTAAAACCCACTGCTTCATCCATTTTTTAATGACGGGAAAGCCGCCAACTTCGCTTTTGCCGTCAACGACTTCTTCATTCGATAACACGGTGCCCAGTTCGGGGCAATAGTTGACGGGTTTTTCCTCAACATAAGCAAGACCATGTTCAAACAACTTTAAAAAGATCCACTGTGTCCAGCGGTAATATTCCGGATCGGTCGTCGCTAATTCTAGTGACCAATCATAACTCAGACCCAATTGCTGGATTTGTTTTTTAAATGTAGCAATGTTGTGCTTGGTAAACGTCGAGGGATGATTGTTGGTTTTTAGTGCATATTGCTCCGCGGGAAGTCCAAACGCATCCCAGCCCATCGGGTGTAAGACGTTATATCCTTGCATCCGTTTCATTCTAGCGACGATGTCGGTCGCCGTATAACTACGGGGATGTCCGACATGAAGTCCTTGGCCTGAAGGATATGGAAACATGTCTAAGACATAATATTTCGGCTTGGAAACATCGTATAAATCCGTCTTGAAAACGCCATCTTTTTCCCAGCGTGACTGCCATTTCTTATCAATTTTGTCGAATTCGTAGATCATAAATTATCCTCCTAAAATATAAAAACGTCCCTGTTAAGGACGCTTCCGCGCGGTACCACCTTATTTCACAAATCGTAACTTGTGCGCTTATATCCGATAACGGCGGACCCGTAACGAGCTATGTCCGTGAGACGAAACGCAGTGCCTTCTTACACCCTCAAGGCTCGCTAGTAATGACGCGTTTCTTAGTGGACTTCGTCAATATGTAGATTATAGCACATGCCTCTAGCGATTATTCAATCGATTCGTATAAATCAAGATAGGCATGCGCCGACTTGGCCCAATCGTTTTCGCTTCTGAATGCGTTATAAATTAACTGCGCGTGTACTTCGGGTTTATGGAAATTGTCGATGGCCCAACTAATCGTATCAATGAGCGCCGGAGTCGTGTAATCGTAAAAACCATAACCATTGGCTGTGTCAAGGTTGGCGCCCGTAAATGGAATCACGGTATCGCGCAAACCACCGGTCATCCGCACGATTGGCAGCGTGCCGTAGCGAAGCGAGATCATCTGGGAGATGCCGCATGGTTCAAATAACGATGGCATCAAGAAATAATCGCTTCCGGCATAAATGCGGTGGGCTAATTCGTCGTTATAACCGATATAGACGCCAACTTTGCCTGGAAAACGTTGAGTCAACCGGTTGAAGTCTTGCTCAGCGCCGTATTCGCCGCTACCGAGCACAACGATGCTCCCGCCACGACTGATGATATGGGGCGCGGCGTTGATAATCAATTCGACGCCTTTTTGCCAGGTCAAACGAGAAACCAGACCAAAGATCGGTCCGTCGGTTTTGCTCATGTTAAAGCTTTGGAGTAACTTGTCTTTGTTGTCGCGTTTGCCGATTTTGTAATCGGAGTAGCCGTATCTAGAAAAAATCTTCCCATCGGTTTGCGGATTCCATTCTTCATAGTCGATACCGTTAAGGATGCCTTTGAAATCATCGAGGACATATTGGAGCACATGATTGAGACCATGTCCGCCCTCTTCGGTTAATAGTTCTCCGGCATGAGTCGGAGATACGGTCGTGATTTTCTCGCTATACATAATCGCGGTTTTCAAAGAACTGACGGCACCTTTAAACCGGACTTTGCCCGATCGGAACAGGTCGTCGGACAAACCATAAAAATCCGACAGTAAAAACGGATCAAACAAGCCTTGAAACGCCGGATTGTGAATCGTGGTCACGAACCGCATGTTATCGTAAAACGGATCGGCGCCATTTTGTTCTTTAATCAGTGCGGGCAGCATGCCGGCTTGCCAATCGTGAATGTGGATGATGCGCGGTTTCAGTTTCAAAAATTTCAACATGTTGCGCACCGCCAAGGTGAAAAAAGCGAAGCGCTCGATGTCATCGTAATAACCATAAATATTTTCGCGGTTAAAGTAATAAGCGTTGCCGACGAAGTAATAGGTAATCCCATCGACATAAGTGCGATATAAATCGGCCGTTTGTTTACGCCACGACATGAATACGTCGAACGATCCAATCAGTTTGACGTTACCATTAACGCGCTTGACGATTGTTTGGTAATAAGGCATGACGATGGAAGCTTCTTCGCCATGAATCGTCAATTCTTTGGCTAGGGCGTAAACGACATCGGCTAAACCACCGGTTTTGGCGTAAGGATTGGCTTCGCTCGTTACCATCAATATTTTCACTAGATGCGATCCCCTTGTTTGACATAAAGCGGATCGATTTCCGTGCCGGCGATATCTTTGACTTCGCGGACGCGGGCGTATTTATCAATAATGGCGTCAGTCACGCGGACGTTTTTTCCAATCTTGGTATCGGTAAACACGATCGAATTTTTGACAATCGCTCCTTCTTCAATCACGACGTTACGGGAAATAATCGAGTTGATAACTTTTCCATTGATACGGCTGCCATTGGCGACGAAGCTATTTTTAACTTGGGCGTTAGGACCGTATTTGGTTGGCGGCGTGTCGTGGGTGACGGTGTAGACGGGCCAGTCTTCAAGGAAAAGTCCACGTCGCAAATCGTAGTTGAGCAATTCCAGTGAATGGTTACGATAATGCTTCAAGCTGCCGAAATGACGCACGTAGCCATCATGGCGATAACCGTTGACGACCATTCCCTGACTTATTTCGCTGGAAATGATATCCCGAAGCGTGAAAAAAGCCGAGGTTTGGCGGGCTTTTTCAATTAAAGCCGCAAGTTCAGGTAAAGTCAGTACGTAGGTTTCTAAACTGACGTTAATGTCATCGCTGGCCCCCTTATTGAGGGTCAATTCCCGGATATGTCCCAGCGCATCGAAGCGTAGCTCATCCCCTCCGACGAATTCGGTTTTACCATTGGTTATATGGGAATAAACAATCGTTAATTTGGCACCGCTTTGTTCATGGGCTTTGATAACTTCACGAAAATCGATTGGATACAAAATGTGCGCCGGTGCGATTACGAACACGTCTGGTTTGGCGTTATAGAAAATCCAGTCGTTGGCAATTATGTTGTTGATGTCGTGATTGTAGCTCGGCGAATGGGCATGTTTTTCGTTATACATAATCGCTTCGTAGCCTAATTTAGTGTTCGTGTTCCAAACATTGGTCGAACCTAAATGCTTTAAAATCGAACGTGGATGGTTTTTGACCAAAATGCCGACTTCATCGATGCCGGAGTTAGAAAAATTTGACAACGTGAAATCAATAAATGCGTAACGACCCAAAAAGGAAGTCGAGGCAATCGGACGGGAGTGTGTCAATTCATTGAGCGTGGTCGGGGCATGCAAATTGCATAAACCCATGATTCGTTTCATATGCGCTCCTTTTAATTGGTGACGAGGATAATATCCTCGCCTCCATCGATGATTCGATTCGAGCCAATCGTAATGTCGTTAGCAACGATGGCGCGCCGAATTTTGGTCCCAGCCTTGATGGTGGTACCCGGCAAGATCACGCAGTCGACAATTTCGCAGTCTTCTTCGATGAGCACTTCGTTGAAAATGACCGAATGGTTGACATTGCCCAAAATAATCGCCCCTTGGTTTACCATCGAATTGACGAGGTTCGCTTGGCGTCCAACGTATTGGGGCACGCTATGCGTGTCTTCGGTGAATATTTTTAAATCGTCTTCGTTTGAATATAAGTCAAGTGCCTGTTCGTCATCGATCAAATCCATGTTGGCTTGCCAAAGCGAGGCAATCGTGCCAACGTCTTTCCAATAACCATCGAAGCGGTAGGCTAATAGCTTTTTCTTCTTATCAAGTAGATATGGGATGACGTTTTTTCCAAAATCATGGTCGGATTTTTCATTTTTGGCATCGACGACGAGCGCTTGTTTCAATACTTTGTAAGTAAATATGTAGATGCCCATCGAGGCAAGGGTTGAGGTCGGTTTGCTCGGTTTCTCGCTGAATTTGGTAATCAGCATTTTGTCATCGGTGCTCATGATGCCAAATCGGCTCGCTTCCGCTAGTGGCACGTCGATAACGGCGACGGTCAAATCAGCCCCATGGCGCTTGTGGTCGTCAAGCATCGCTTGGTAATTCATTTTGTAAATATGGTCACCCGAAAGAATCAAGACGTATTCAGGGTTCAAATTATCGAGAAAGTCAATGTTTTGGTAAATAGCGTCGGCCGTGCCTTTATACCAGGCGGCGCCCTGTTCGGTTTGGCGCGGCGGCAGCGTCGCCGTCAGTGAGTGGACGCCGTTTAGTCCCCATTTCTCACCATTGCCGATGTAAGTGTTTAAAAACACCGATTCATACTGCGTCAAGACACCGACGGTGTCAATTCGGCTGTTGGCGCAGTTAGAAAGTGGAAAATCGATGATGCGGTACTTGCCGCCGAAACTGACGGCCGGTTTGGCAATTTTACGTGTCAGTGCTTCCAGGCGCGTGCCTTTGCCTCCTGCGAGTAACATGGCGACGATCTCTTTAGGCATAGTCGATCCTCCGATACGAAATTTATGTTTGTTACTTTGATTTTAACATAACGATATGGGGCTAGGCTTTAACCTCGGGACGTTCAATCAACTTATCGACTTCGGCATAAAGGTGGACACGCGAAGCGCTCTTGTCACGCAAGACGACGAGCGTTTGATCGACAAGCGCCGAGATGTCGGCCACCTTGTCGCTTGGTGCCGATAATATCGCTTGGAACCCGAACGTGCGGAGCAACCGCACCGCTTCTTGAATCCTGCCGCGATCCATTTTCGAAAACGCCTCATCAAAGATGATCAGTCGAATCGAATTGGCAAGTTCGCCGCTTTCTTTCATGCGGTAAAGCTGTGAAAAGCTGGCCAGCACCGAAATGTAGAATGGCGTTTGCGTTTCGCCACCCGATTTTTTCTTGATAACCTTACTCAAGTGCTGAGCGACTCCTTCTTTGTTATAAACGATTAAGTCGAAATCCAAATAACTGCGATAATCGGTAAATTTAGCGACGTTTTCAAGCACGGCGCTATCGACATCGCCACTGCCGACGTCGACGATTTGTCGGAACAAGTCGTTCATGACATCGCGATATTTTTCAATAAACGGCGTGTCGTCTTCGCCCATGTTCAGTAACATATCGTCTTTGATCATATCGTAGTAGCGACGGTAGATGGCGCTTGGCTTGACCGTGAACTGGTAGGAGTCGTTTCCAAACGTCGCTTCTTTTAAGGCGATGTTTAGTTCGTCGATTTGGTCGATAACCGAATCGATGGCACCGCGCAGTTTCGAGATGAAGTCGTCTTTGAATTGCTTCGTCGCCTTGTTATAAGCGTCGGATATCTTTTCGCGATATTGTGGTAGGCGCACGTCGCGCATTTCCACAAGTTCGGTATCGTAAAGCAAGTTCTCACTGCTCTCGGTATCAAGCGTCAGACGGTAGTCGCGTACATATTCGCGGCGCAATCTCACGAGTTGGTTGAACAAGTTGCTGACAAGATATTGGACGTTGCTCAGCTGCGTATGGTATTCGCTAACGATGTCCAAATAACTTTTGCCTTCAAGTCGCAATCGTTCGAATAGCGGCAAGCCCTTTTCGGCGACGAGGAAGGGATCATAGTTATTATCAAGCCGTTCGTTGCGCTCTTTGACCTTAGCTTTAACGGCAGGAATCTTGTCTTTCGATAATGTTTCGATGGAGTTGGCGAGTCGCCCTTTTTCTTCGTTGAGCGAAGATTGGTCAGCGCGCAAGCCGGCAATATCCTCATCGATGTCGGCGATACGCTGGTCGTAACTCTTAATTTGGCTCAAATCGTGTTTGTTAAGCTCGCCTTCAACGTATTGAAGCGTCGATTCAAGGCCACGGATTTCTCGTGAACGCGAGAGTGTGTTCATGGAAACCGTCAATTCGTTGGTGTTGATGACCTCGAGCCCATTGGCGTAACTGATGACTTTGTTAAGCTCTTTGAGTTCATTGGCCAACCGCATGTTTTTAACGATTTCTTGTTGCTTGAGCGCCATTTGCTCTTCGCTGACGCGTCGTCCGATGAAATGTATCTTGTAACTATTAGGATGGAGGCGCCCCATCGTGAAGTTGCGGTAAATATCGGTATCTGGGGTGATACCATTACCGGAATTGCGGGCTTCGGTCGGCGTTTTGCACTTTTTCAAGCGTCCAATTAAGAAGTTGATATAAGCTTGCGCTCCTTCGTGGTCGGTGACGATTTCCTCAGCAAGCGAATTAATCTCGGAAACATAATTTCGTTCCATGATCGCGCCAATGTCGACAAGCTGCGTGCCGTAGTAGCGATACTTCTCAAGTAATCCTTTGAAAATATCATAGGCTTGAAGATAATATTGCTCAGGGACGATCAAATTAAGTTTTTGATTGTGCAAATATCCTTCGATAGCATTAGCCCAAAGTGGATGCTTGATATCGATTAGATCGGCAAGAATGTGGACTTCGACGTCTTTTTTTGTCAACTCCGATAGTTTCGCACTCAATTCGCGTTTAATCGAAACAAGGGCAAATTCGTAAGGCTTACCGCCTTGACGCATATTTGTTTCTTCTTGTTTAAGCGTTGATGTGGCTTGATCAAGCGCCAACATCGTCCGGGCGAGATTGACGCTGTTAGCCGAGATCGAACCTTTGAATTTCGCCAGTGCGTCGCGCCAAGCGTTAAATTCGTTGATATCGAAATCGGAAATGTGATCGATGTCGAGCGCTTGGATTTTAAGTGATGTGTTAGCAACTTCTTCGCTATGGTCGAGCAGTTTGCGCAAATCGTCGGCGCGTTCGTCATCGAGCAATTTGAAATCCAGTTTTGCCAATCCTTCTATCAGCGTCGAGCCAATGCTGGCATAGCTATCGGCATATTTACGTAAATTGGCGATGATGCCGTTGATGTCATCACGTAGGGCGTTAAGTTTGCCCTCTGTCGTTTTTTTCGTTTCCTGCAGCTCATCGGTTAGCTTATAGGCGTCGGAATTGACGCGTTCGCCGATTAAACGATATTTTTTCTTTTCAAGCTCGGAAATATTACTGGACACATCGGCCAAATCGATGTCGATGCCCGCGAGTCTTTCCTTCGCTTTTTGTAGTTGCATAATGTAACTATCAAGCGTGTCCTTTTCGATTTGAAGCTCGGCATTTTCTATCAAATATGAGAAAATGTCGAAGTTCTCCTTATGCCCGGCATAAGCTTGATACGTCCGTTCGATTTCTTCAAGCCGATCGATGCGAACTTGCATGATTTGGGCTTCTTTCTCGAGCTTTTTGTATTGCAAGATGTTTTCTTGCATCGGTTCGATGTTAACGTTGGCTTGCGGATCGCACACGTATTCGGTGATGAACGTTTCGATGTCGGTTATCGGCGTGAAACTGACGGCTTTTTTTATCAGCGAGAAATATTTGTCTTTAAGGCCACCAAAGCGGCGTTTCAACAGTTCGGTATACTGGCGGTTGGAATCTAAAAACCGATAGTTGCCATCATAGTTTTCTTTTAAGAAGCGGCTGAGCGCTTTATATTCCATCGGGACGTTGCCCTCAATGAATTCGTTACTGGGGATTTTGTCTTCAAGCAAGAAGAAGCGATGTTCTTCGCTGCCATCTTCATAACAATCAAACACGCAGCCGAACGTGAAACTCTTTTCCGATTTGTCATCGAAAAATTCCATCGCTAAATATGAGGTGAACCTTCCGGTTCGTAGATAATTGAATCCGCCTTCTTCGGCATCTCCAAGTTCTCCTTTTAAATAACCCTTCAGCGTTCGCGTTGATTTGTCAGAGGCTGCTTTATTGAAATAGCGTCCCGTAGTGTCGCCTAGCAAGATTAACTGCATGGCGTCAATCAGCGTCGATTTACCCGAGGCGTTTAAACCGGTCAAAAACACGATTGGTTCAAACGTAATCGTTTCATTCCAAAAATAATGCCAATTGATGATTTTCATTTTGCGGAGCAGTTTCATAAATCGTTCTCGCCGCCTTCCGTCATTTTTAATTGTTCAAGCGCTTCAGCCATGGCAACGATTTTTTGGTTGTCGACCGCATAGATGATTGAAGGCAAAATGTAAAAACTGACATTGCCTTCATCATAGGAGCCGCTGACTTTGGCGATGATGTTATGGGTGGCTAAAAACCGCAAGCCGCGACCGAGCAAGCGTCCGCTAAGTTTCTTGCCGCTTAATGTAATGCCATAATCAATCATTGTCTTAATCAATGATGGGGTTGTGACGTAAATCGACTCCCCCGTCTGATTGCTTTGATTTTTCTCGTTTTCGTAAATTAGTCGCAGCGTAAATAAAAGCAAGCTCGTTTCTCGATCAAGCCGCAGCCGATTGGATTCATAACTGTTTGACAGTGAAAAAACACCGTTTAGTACGTCTTTATCAAGCGTCCATCCCGAAAATTTCAAATAATCGGACACCAGTTCGTAAAACCGTTCGAGGAAGCGATAATCGGGATTGATTTTCATTGTGCGCTCGCGCGTGTCGAACATGTCGCGCACGACAAACGATTTCAAGAGCAAAACATTGACAACCCGCGCGAACTCGGTTTGGTCGGCTCCGGCCAAAAGTTGGTATTGTGATTCGAACATTAAGATGGTGTCCCCCTTCTAATAAAGGTAATGTCGGGTAATAAATATGGTCCGGAGACAAGTTTGCCTCCGCTGGTTTCAATATCGTAAAACGATTGGCGGTCGTCTTTGTGGACCGTTGCCAAAATCAACAGAATAAACGCATCGTAATCTGGTAGTGGGATGTCGCCGATATGCAGCTTGTCCTTATCACCGAATGCCATTTTCATGAATGTAGCAATGCGAGCGTCGGAGAAATGGTTGCGCGTTTCGTCAAGGAATCCTTGCATGAGCATCCGCGAGACGTCTTCGAAATCGACAATAGGTAGCGGTTCTCCCTCTTCGCGGTAACGTCGCACGATCGGTAAGGTCAATGAATCGGGGTTGATGTAACCGGCTTCGAATAAACTAATGCTGTTGACCATGCCGTTTAATATCGCGGACACGCCTTCGCCGGTCAGCGCGGCTTCACCGTAATGCTTGAAAATCGTTTCCAGGTGGCCTTTGATCGTTTTATCGGTGTTATTCAAATACAAAATTTTCGTGGCCGAAGCTTTGGTGTATTCGCTATGTTTGACATCGATTTCATCGACCATGCGATTGAGCTGTTCATACATGTCGGTGATGTAATTGATTTTTTCGATGACGTCGCCCTCGGCTTCGCGCTTGTCTTTCTGACGCGAATAGATGAGCGATTGTTGCACGAGTTGCTTACGAATATCGTCGTCGCGCAGCCAATGCTGCAAGATGTTGGTGATGTGGCGTTTAAACTTGGCGACCGAATCAAACGTCTTCAAGGGGTGATATAGTCGGTCGGACACGCGCGATTTATAATCATCAAAGTAATCTGATAACACTTTGTTGGTCGAAAACACTTGCCCGAGTCGATGTTGGTAAATGCGAATCGAGTGACCAAGCGTCACGAGTTCAGTTCGCAGTTTTCTCGTATTTTCATACACGCGAAGCAGTGTCGCATACATGAATTCATCGCGTTCCTCGTCCTCGAGTTTCAACTCGCTATAAGTAGCGTGCACGAGACTCGTGTATTGACTTTCAGAGTCGCTGACGATTTCATGAATCAATGTTAAAAATTGAATCGCGTAACTTGGAAGCGCGATTTGTTCTTCAAACGTTTCCGGATCGATTTCAATGTCGATCCATCCTGTCTCCTCTAAACGCCGGCATATAAACGCGGCTTTCGAGGGAAGCGAAGCCGATAGGAAGGTGTCGACGTCATCTTCTTCGCCTTCATAGTCAAATCGCATCACGAGTTCAGCCGCCGAATCGCGAAGCGTCCGAATATAATCGTCTTTGCGAATCGTCATTTCATCCGATTGCAAGCTTTGATACAAAACGTCGAGAGCTAGGGCATAAATGTCTTTGTTTTTGCTGGCCAGAATTGAAAAAAAGTTTTCAGGCACGCTGGAAAACAAATTCATGTTCGCTCCTCCTTCGTCGTTAATACAAATAATTTTATCATATAAATAAATTTATATGCATCGTTTTTGTTTATTATAGCGAGCGCGAGGTCATGTTATAATCATTAACATGAAATTGAAGATTCCCGCTTGGCGGACGATTCGCCTCTATCTTTTATTCGGACTCGTGCTTTCGGTGTTCTTTTACATGATTCCCGGGTTAACGTTTCCGCCGACTCCCGCCCACTATATTATCTTGGCGGCTTGGGCGTTGACCACCTTTATTTATGCTCTTATCGGCGTCAAGACCAACTATTATGTGATTGAGAAACAAGGCATTGTCCATCACCGCTTCAACAAAGATTACTTGTATGCCTACAAAGACATCGTCTTCATTGACGAGGCTTACAGCAGTAAACACAAAACGATGCGCTTCGTGACAAAATCCGAGCATGTTTATTATCTTCTATTCGACCGCGAGGGCAAAATTTTCGATTTAGCCTTGAAACATTGTGAGTTGCTTTCGTTAGAAGATTTTTCAAAGCGCTATTCGCACATCAAACTTTAACAAAATCTGTTAGATGACTAGCTTAATGCACTGAAAACTTTGTTTTGCGACAGCGTCGAGGAAATTAATGAAAATCGGTGCACTTAGCTTGTCCAAGTTTGACAAAAAAATCAAAAAGCAAGAGAAT
>Ga0116204_1001905_pt1 | contig 11549 bp, 8 predicted proteins | sample LakKivwa52mmetaG_FD_94481 | JGI IMG/M metagenome (GOLD analysis project Ga0116204, IMG submission 94481) | Anoxic lake water microbial communities from Lake Kivu, Rwanda to study Microbial Dark Matter (Phase II) - Lake Kivu water 52m metaG | ecosystem: Environmental > Aquatic > Freshwater > Lake ... | reverse complement strand
CTTTGTCATTTTCGGTGAAGTCTCGGCGAAACATAGCCACGATCGTATCAGGGTTAAGTTTGAGATACGTCGCATAGTTGCGCAAAAATCCCTTGGCAAAAGTAGATGAGGGAAGTGAGGCAAAGTCGGAGTTTTCGATCGATTCCAAATATTCTTCTTTGATTTTTGTTTGCGATGAGACTTTTTCTAAACTGAGTTCCTTGAGTAACCTTTTTTCTTTGAGTAAGTCCCCGGCTGTTTTCATGCTTCCTCGCGCGCTTTAAGATCTTCGAGGCTGGAGACTAGGATTTGGCGTGGCTTGGCGCCTTCTGAGGGACCGATGACTCCGGCAAATTCTAACTGATCGATGATTTTGGCCGCGCGGTTATATCCAAGAGACATCCTGCGCTGAAGATAGCTAGTTGAAGCTTTGCCCGCTGCAATCACAACTCCCACGGCATCTTCAAAAAGTGGGTCACGCTCGCCTTGATTGCCTTCTGATTCACCATCGCCTAAATACTTTTCAGTCACTTCTTCTTTATATTCAACTGCATCTTCACCACTCGCCTTGAGGAAATCGATCAAGTTTTTGATTTCACCATTGGTGACATAGGTACCCTGAATACGAGTAGGAAGAGGTCGGTCAGGGGGAACAAATAACATATCACCTTTCCCTAAGAGCTTCTCTGCGCCTGGAATGTCGATGATGACCCGAGAATCAATCATAGAAGCGACGTTGAAGGCAATACGCGTGGGGACATTGGCCTTGATTAAGCCAGTGATGACGTTAACTGAAGGACGTTGAGTCGCGATGACCAAATGCATACCAGTGGCTCGCGCCATTTGAGCTAAGCGAACGATAAGGTCCTCGACTTTTGATGGAGCAGTTAACATAATATCAGCTAACTCATCTATCACAATGACGATGTGTTCCATGGCAGTAAAGCCAGATTGTTCGTTGTAATCGTCGATGTTGCGAGCGCCAACTTCGGCAAACATTTTGTAGCGTTTGTCCATTTCCTTTGTAGCCCATTGAAGCGCAGAGATGACTCTTTCAGCATCAGTGATCACGGGAGTCAAAAGATGAGGGATGCCATTGTACCCAGTCAATTCAACCCGCTTGGGATCAACGAGGATGAAGCGGAGCTCTTGAGGTGAATTACGGAACAAAAGAGTAGTGATGATAGTGTTGATACAGACTGACTTACCTGAACCAGTTGAGCCAGCTACTAGGACGTGGGGCATTTTTTTGATATCTGCCATGGCTGGGGCACCAGATACTCCGAGTCCAAGTCCAACGGCAAGACGACTCTTTTCTTTTTTCATATCAGGATGATTCATGATTTCGTAAAGAGTAACGTATTCAGGACTACGATTAGGTATCTCGATACCTACCAAGTTACGACCAGGAATGGGCGCTTCAATACGAATCTGCCCAGTGGGGGCGGCAAGCGCCAAAGCCAAATCTGTTTGGAGACCTTTAATTTTGCTGAGCTTGGTACCTTCAGCTATTTTAATCGCATATTGAGTGATAGCTGGGCCTCCGTTGACCTCAGCAACCTTAGCCCTGATCCCAAATGAATCGAGAGTAGATTCAATAATAGAAGCATTTTCCTTGATATCGCCTCGATCGGCTTTACTCCCCCGTTCGGTAGAAAGCAAGGAAAGTGGAGGATATTTCCAGATCTTAGTGGTCCCATCCTCGTTAACCGAAGTGTTGATTTGAGACTCAAAGTCAGGAGCAACTTCTCGCTTCAGGAGGGTTTTACCTAACTGAGGCTCTGTTTTTTCTTTAGAGTCATGAGAGTTGGGAATGTTGATTTTAGTTTTTAGTTCATCTCCAGAGAACATGGGCAGAGCTCCTGATTTGGATTTGGTGAGTACATCATTATTTTTATTAGACATGGCTGATTTAAGGCTTTGAAAAATACCAACAAACCAGAGTAGAAAATCTTCCAATGGAGTATTAGTAAGGACCATCAACCCGATTAACATCACGGTTAAATAAATGATAATGGCGCCAGCAGTAGTGACAAAAATTGAGATGGCACCAAAAATAGTAACGCCTAAAGTCCCAGCTTGAGTGAGGCCTAATAACCCAGTAAAGATCAAGGTTCCACCCAACAACAAGGACGGACTAGCTAAGGCCCATTTGAGTGAAGTCATCATCAAACTGATACAAAGAAAAAGGAAAGGCACGATCAACATTGTCCAACCAAAGGCGCGATTCATGACTGAGAAGACAGTGGAGAGGAGTACACCCTGCTTAGTGAAGGATAATAAAGAGATGAGTGAGAGGGCGCCAAACAAGACAGACACAATGCTATAAATAATGTCCTTTTTAAGTTTCAATTTGAAAGGATTTTTCCTTCTGCCTCGTTTTTTTGCCATAGTTGTATAGATTCTAGGACTAAATTATTTAATCCTCAAGTATTATGGGAATTACCACGGGATTTTTGCCGACATGTTCGATAAACAAGCGACTCATCTCTTTGGAAACCCTATCTTTACTATACAACCTATCTCTGGTTATGTCTTGCGAGCCTAGTGATTTGACAAATTCTTCCTTGATGGTTGAGAGGGCCTTGTCATCAATTGTGGTGGTAATCCCTCTTGGGATTATATCTAGATTTGAGAGATTACCAGGACTCTTCAGCCCCATTACAACTACCACAACTCCTTCCTGGAACATCATTTTGCGATCCATAATCTGCTCATCTGCTTGAGTCACAATACCTGATTCGACATAGACATTTTTGAGATCTATGGGCTCGCCAAAACTCACTTTTCCTCCTGCTTCGATAATGATCGGCTGATTTTCAGGCAGTAGGACTCTTTCTTTGGGTATCCCCATCTCACCAGCTAATTTTCGGTACTGAATAGAGTGGCGATGGGTACCACCGGTAGGCATGACATATTTAGGCTTAACCATGGCGAGCAACATCATAAGCTCCATGCTGGACGCGTGGCCTGATACGTGTAGATCTGACGAGATATCAGAGTAAGAGACGTTGATGCTATGCCTAGATAAGAGATCAACTAAGCGGTAGACATTGCTCTCATTCCCAGGAATGGGATCGGCTGAAAATATGACTTTATCTCCGGGGTCGAGCTTGACTGTGTGATGATCTCCTGTGGCAATTCGTTCAAGGGATGAACCCATTTGTCCTTGGGATCCTGCAATGATGAGACATTGCTCATCTTTGGGAAGAGTGCTAATCTTACGCTTGTCGACTACTAAACGAGGCGGGAGACTCAAAAATCCAAGTTCAGTGGCAACTTTCACGTTGCGCTCAACTGAAAAACCAACAAAGGCGACTTTGCGATTGTTTCGTTTTGCCACCCAAAGAGCTTGTTGAATACGACTAATATTGCTTGACATGGTTGTAACAACCACCCGATTAGACTCATTGCGAAACTCACGTTCAAAAGAATCTTCAACAATCGCCTCAGAAAGTGAATACCCCTCTTTCTCAGACCTGAGACAATCGGACAACATAAGCACAACTCCCTCGGCTCCTGCCCTTGTCATGGATTGGATATCTGGCAGTTCTTGTCCGACCGGAGTCCAGTCAAATTTGAAGTCAGAGCCATGATAAATGTTGCCAAGAGGAGTTTTAATGACCAAGTGCTTCGTATCAGGGACGGAGTGTGTTACAGGTAGCATTTTGATTTCAAAATCTCCCAAAATAATTGGCTGCCGATCTTTCACGACATTAAGAATTTTAGCGTCGATGCGGAATTCTTTGAATTTTTCTTTGATAAAACCAGCAGTTAACTTACTTGCATAAATTGGAATGCCTTCTTTAAGTTGGGGAATAATGTAGGGAAAGCCACCAATATGATCTTCATGACCATGGGTGACGACAAAACCACGGATTTTGCTTTGCTTGTCTTTGAGATAGGTGATGTCGGGAATGGTTAAGTCTACACCTGAGACTCCTTCGTCAGGGAAGCCCATGCCACAGTCGACGATGAAGATATCATTGTCTGACTCATAAACATACATATTGTCGTGGACATTGGGTGTGCCACCAAGGGGGATGATTTTGATAGATTTAGTTTGATTTGGGTTCATATTTTCCTTTATATAATTTTATTGTGGACATTTTTGTCCATAGTACGCGAAATCAGACTCGTCTGTAAATCCAGCAGTTTTAACCCAATCACAAGTGGTCTTGTGACCGCTACCTGGAGATACCCACTGATTGCCTACCTTACCTACGATCAACCATTCACCACCATAATTAGTTTCTGGTGGTAGTGTGGTAAAGCTTACGACATATACTTCACTATGCTGTCCAAGTTTGTCGATGCTACTAAACTTTAGGTTGGAGACATCTTGCTTATTGTCGACCAGATATTGACGGACTATCTCTTTGAGGAAATCATCAATGTTCACTAAACTAGTTTCGGGTAGCTTGAAAGTAGAGAGAAATTGATCAAATACCCTCATATCCTCAGGAGTTGAAGCACCGCTACAATCAGCCCCTGGCCCACTCGCACAATGTGAAAAGCTGACCATCAAATAATTGTCATCGTCAATCACGTAGTTCTTAGTCATGTTTGGTTTATCATCCTCAGGCTCACCTGCGAAATGTGAGATGTTGATCGATTTGTCCACGGCGGATGAAATAGTTACGTTCGAGTACTGGAAGGTATCTTCGAAAGAGATTTTCCAATCTAATGGATACTTGAATGAGTATTTGTATCTTAAATTGGTATATGTCTGCCAGTCTGCAGTGGGATCAGTCGAACTGGTAGGACTGGAAGTCGACGTAGGTATAGCTATCCGTTGCGATTTTAATTGTGAGTATTGCCAGTAGAAGAAGCTAGCCGCTGAGAGAGAGACTATTGAGATTATTACTAGCAAGATGAACCAGGCGGATTTTTGGGTACCTGGCGGTCGTGGTGGCATAGCGATATTTTGGACTTGATCATCTACTCGTGTAATTACTGGTACTGTAGTCTCTATTTGATTTGGATCCATAGGGACCTTTCTTAAAATGTTAGTAAATCTAGGATCTGTTGCGTCTGCTGGTTAATTGTGGAAGAGGCAGAGTCTGATTTGCTTGTGATTAGAAACCAGTTGCTGTCTTTCGTAAATAGATAGTATTTCTGGTCGGTCGCGTACATACCACCGCTAAACATCATCTCTTTGACGCTCATCCCCCATTTCTCAATGTCACGAGTAGAGCTTATTTGAATGATAAACTCAGAATCATCGTACTGAGCTTTCTCAGATTCAAGATGTTGTCTTAATTCTGTAATGAGTTGGGCTGAAGTCTCGTTATTTTTTGTTTTACCACATGAGAGAGAGACAATGCCTGAGACAAAACCACTTGCCTCTTCAGGATTACGATGAACGATCCTGTAGGACTCACCCGACCACAAACCATATGCAAGCTCTTCCCCTTTTTCGATAACCCACTTACGATTGTCTTCATCTACGGAATAAGGCGGGGTGGCAAAGGAGACGCCACATAGTTCTGGCGGTAGATATGTCCAACCTTGAGGGAGCGGATTATTTGCGATATCCTCGGAAGCTGGAGCATCTGAAATACTAGTAATAGGAGATGGTAGAACATCGCTACTCTCTGAGTTGTTGGTTAATAATAAAACATAAACTCCTACAAGAATCAGAGCGGTGATGAGAGATGAAAGCAAGATGGGTAGAAGATGAGATTGTCTGGGTGAAATCGAGACTGGCTGCTGAGCTATATTTGGAACAGCAGATTCTGCAACAGTGTTGGCCTGTTCAGAATTGATCGGCGATACTGATTGAATTTCTTCTGGCATAAATTCTTCTCGTTGGTTGTTAATAAGCTTTCATATAATGTTTGTAGTTGTCCATATTGACGACCACCTGTTGGGTTTTGCCTTCGACGATTTCGCGGGCTACTCTACGGGTCAGGGCTGCGATGGTGCGCTGAAGGGTACGAATACCCGCGTCATAACCCAAGGGCCTGGCTACTACTGGCCAGACAGCCGGATCGATTGTGAGTTGACCAGGTAGAAGACCCGCTTCTTTGAGGGCTTTGGGGAGGAGGAATTCGCGGGAGATAAAGACTTTCTCTTCATCGCTATAACTGGGCATCTGGATGAGTTCGAGACGGTCGAGGACGGCGGTGGCGACGTTAGTGGTGTTGTTGGCGGTGGCGACAAACAGGACTTGGGATAAGTCGATTGGGTAGTCGAGGTAATGATCGAGGAAACGGTTGTTTTGAGTAGGATCGAGCAACTCAACCAAGACGCCCATAATATCGGCGCGCTCCTCTGCTCCGACCCGGTCAATTTCATCCAGGAGGATAATTGGATTCCAGGACCCAGCGTCTCTGATGGCTTTGACTATCGCTCCTGGCTCGGCTTCGGCAAATAGTCTAGACTTGCCACGCAGATCACGAGCTGACCCTAGTCCACCAAAGGGAATACGGGCGAATTTGCGCCCCATAGTTTCAGCTAGTGAATATGCAAAGGTGGTTTTACCAGTACCGACAAGTCCGACCAGGAAAATAGCTGGGGCTTTGACCACTTTTTCACCCCCCTGCTCCATACGGAGCTTGATGGTAGCCAAGTATTCGAGAATGCGATCTTTGGGTTCTGCCATACCATGATGAGTGGCATTCATACTGTTTTGAGCTGCTACGATATCTAGCTTGTCTTGCGTGTAAACACCCCATGGCAAGTTGGTAATCCACTGTATATAGTGAGCAGAACGATCATACTCGGCAGAATATACGCCAGTGTCTACCATGCGCACTAATCGCGCGAGCATCTCATCGGCTTTCAGCCTGAGTTCATCTGGGAGCTTGGAGGCGTCAACTAGGGCTTTGAGTGAGGCGAGCTCACTGGTAAAAGATGTTGGATTCACAGTATCGGTCATGGATCTATAATAACATTAAGTTTAGAGTGCAACACCTTGATAGTCTGGGCAGTTTTTTTTGTACCATGCTATGGCGTCTTGTGAACAAGCTCGCTGACCTTCTTCTGACAAGACAGGCATACAGCTTTGCCAACCATTAGCTGGACAAGTAAAAGTAGAATCTGATGAGGTATTGGAGAATTTGAAAGTGGAGAGAATTTGATCAAACAACACTTCGTCACCCGGATTAGTAATAATTAAGCTAACAATATAGAGCATATCTTCCTGAGTAAAAATGTAAGCGTAGTAATCCATAGCTTTGCTAGCCTTGATCTTGGTGCCACTTGTATATGTAGTTGAGTATGTGAGCTGTTCGAATATTACTACGCCTGATTTTTGCTCTAAAGCGATCCATTCCTCAGGTGTGACCATTAATTCCCTGACTTCTATTCCACCGATTATAAAGTCAGGATCTGACGCACTAAAAAAGATGGTTTCTGCGGGAGCATTTTCATCCACTTTTACTAAAATGCTTGCTGGATAACTAAAATTATACCCTTGGGTTGGATGAGTAAATCGTTGCCAATTAGCGGTGGGGTCGACGGAGGCAACTGGGCTGGGAGATGGTGTGGGAGCGGTTTTTTCAAGTGCGAGCTGGCGAACTTGAAGGAACAAATATATTGCGATTACTGCGGTAACTGTAAGGAGAATGAGAGCAAGAAAGACGAGGATGGAGGGTTGCTTGCGTCTAGGTGTAATCGTAGGAATCACTTGAGGAGCAGACTCTGAAGGATCGGGTAGCGGAATATCTTCGGACATAGTTTATGTTAACACTTCTATTCAACAATGCGAACAAGCATACCAACCTCTGATAAATTATAAATTTCACGGGAATCGTTTGGTTTCATGGCGATGCATCCTCCAGTCATCTTCTCGCCAATATAATTACCAAATCGATAAAGTTGTTTACCATTTTCATCGACTGCATAAGCAATTTCGTGTAGGCCTAGATACGCCCCGACGTCACTAGCATAGGCAAAGGCCATCCAATAAGGCATCCAGACATCGTAGATGCCTGAGTAGGCATTTGGTGCTTTATTAAGAATATGAAACTCACCTACGGGAGTAGGATATTCTGATCCAGAAGAAATGCTGTATTCTTTGTATAAATTTCCACCAATAAAGAAGTACATTTTTTGCTGTGAAAGATCAATTTCTAAATATTTGTTTGATAGTTCACCCCTACTACTTGGACCATCGTCAACTCCTAATACTACCGGAGTCCCATTACCCATAAATCGGGAGTTGAGTGCGTTTTTGGTATTTTTATAGGCAATTTCTGGATTAAAGTACGTTTTTTGCTTGTCTGTCAGTTTGGGTAACAAAATCCCCAAAAAAAGTTCTTTGTCGATATCTAGAGGGTGCACCGTGTCGGTAGATATTGGTCGAATAATTCGACGTAATAAAATTGGGTCAAGAGTGAGCTTTGCAAAGACTCCACCATCCTTAAGATTGATACTGAGAGGATGACGATAAGAAAGATTGAGTCGATGATTAAATTCTTCAATGCTTGTAGTATAGCGATCGCGTAAAGTATAGCGAGGTACAATGGATATCTCTTGGTTATCCAGTACTACATTTACGGTTGCCTTTAATTCTTCTAACTCAATCACGTAGTCTTGAGGAGAAGTGAGCGACTCCAGTTGACCTGAATACTGATTGTAAACTAGTTTGGGAGTTACTTGATCCTTAGTGGGAATGATGAGATCGGTGGAGCGAGAAATAATACCCCTTTTGAAAATGACATAGTCTTGGTCAGGTAATTTGAGCGTTATGAGAGGATCCTGATGTACAGGCGGAGAACTATCTCGGTAATAGGCAAAAACTTGATACGTAAAGATTGTGGAGATGGTGATTATCAAAATAGAAAGAAGGCTGATTCTAAAAAAATGAAGTTTCATTGGGCTGGGCTGGCACTTGGGGATGCCACAACTGGTATGATCGATTTAACGATGTTATCCATTTCTTTCACGATGTCGTCGTCAAATTTGGCAGGTACATAATAGACAATACCTCCAACATCAGTAGGAGTGGAAAAATAAGGAGAATCTTTTTCTTTGCGACAGAAGAAAAGCGTCGATTTATCACCTTCATTAGCGTTGAAGTAGCGACGCATGAGAGTACCATCTGACGTCTGAAATTCGGTGAATTGTTTGTTGCGTAAATCGCCAGATGATCCTTGGAAATCTGGGCTATCGCTGAACAGACAAACTGCACCTCCAACTGGGGCTTGAGTAATTCTGATTTCGTAGTTGTTACGATAAATTGAGGCAATAAAAGTGTCGGAACCAACATATTGTTCACTCACTGCCCAAGTCTGGGGATATTTGAGGGAAAAAGGCGGTAGATTAAGAGCCACAACTTTTTCACTCGTATAGTCTTTGAGATCTAAGCCCAATTTAGTAGTATCGGTTAGTCGGAAACTGGCTAACATGGCGCGATAATCACGCAAAATCGACTCGTTGGTAATGGCGTTTTTGTCACCAGCAGGAATTAAACTGAAAGAATAGAGCATGTCAGAGACTTTGACGTAGGTAGTGTATCCCTGGAGAGCATCTTGCGACCATGATTCTTCACGCTCGAAAGCCTCATAATCGCCTACTTTGACTTGATTAGTTTTGGTTGCCTTCACCGCTGATTTATTTTTTTCGTCGTGGAGCGATAAATATTCCTCTAACCCAGCAAGATTTTTCTCAGCCCGAATTTCTAAGGTAGCGGTATCAAGAATATTGAACAAAGACACCTCTTTATGGATCGGTGAGGTTTTTAGTTCGACCCATTTTGGCGGAATAGCTATTTCATAGAAATATTCTTTATTGTTGTACTTGGGCCAACCAGAAACTATTTGAGCTGCTTCTTCACTGGTAGTGTCAGTTCCGACGCTACCCTCATTATTTTTGGGTCCCAACATGAGAATACCCCCAGCAAGACTCAAGAGAATGATGGCTATACCACCAAAGATATAGAGCAACTTGGGGGGTTTCTTGGGTGTGAATGGTGTTTGTGGTGTTTGTGGTGCAGTTGATGGAATAGAAGATGGCGTCTGGGGTGTAGGAGGAGTAGCAGGGGATTGTGAATATAGCGTTTCTGGTTCCATGACCTTTAGTATATACGAGTTTGGTTTAGTCTGTAAAATAAAAGAACGGATCTTTGCGTGTGCAAAGATCCGTTCTTGGTAAATAACTTAAAAACTAATTAACGCCTAGGACGGAAACCACCGCGGTCCCCACCGCGACTACCCCTGTCTCCGCCAAAGCCACCTCGGCGGGGACCGCCGAATCCACCCGAGCGAGGCTCGCGAGGAGCATCTGGTTTGAGCTGGTCAAGCGGGATCATGGAGAGGTCGGTGCGACCCATGTCGTCGACACCCTTAACATAGACGTGGACTGTGTCACCCTCTTTGACTATAGAGTTGGTATCTTGAACATAGTCAGTACTCATACGGGAAATATGAACCAGACCTTGTTTACCAGGCAAGAATTCAACGAAGGCACCATATGCCTCAACTCTAACTACTTTTCCATCATATTCTTCACCAGGTTCAGCAACGTGGGTCATTCCTTTAATCCAAGTAGTGGCTTTGTCCATACCAACTGGGTCAATTCCGGAAATAGTCACTTTACCTATACCAGTTGAGTCATCGATATCGACTTGGACGCCGGTCTCACTCATGATGAGTTTGATGTTCTTGCCTCCTGGTCCGATGACTTCACCAATTTTGTCAGTAGGAATCTCAAACTGAGTAATCTTGGGAGCATACTTAGAAAGTTCTTTCCTGGGTTCAGGAATGGCTTTGAGCATGACTTCCATGATTTCAAGTCTGGCAACTCTAGCTTGAGCTAAAGCTTTTTCGAGTACTTCGAAGGAAATCCCCTTCACTTTGATATCCATTTGGAGGGCAGTAATACCATCTTTGGTACCAGCAACCTTGAAATCCATATCACCAACATGATCTTCGATCCCCGCTATATCGGTCAGCACTACCGATTTTTTACCATCAGTCATAAGACCCATGGCAATACCAGCGACAGGCTTCTTGAGAGGAACACCGGCGGCCATCAAAGCCATGGTTGATCCACAAACAGAGGCTTGACTTGTACTACCATTACTACTCATTACTTCAGAAACAACTTGGATAGTATATGGGAAGTCTATTTCAGCAGGCAACATGGGAACAAGTGCGCGCTCAGCAAGGGCACCGTGTCCAATCTCTCGACGCCCTGCCCCTCCGAATCTGCCTGTTTCACCACTTGCATAAGGTGGCATAGAGTAGTGGTGGATGTAGTGCTTAACAGTCTCAAATTCCATAGACTCGAGAATCTGACCAAGTGAAGGAGCGCCTAGAGTAGCAACACTCAAAACTTGAGTTTGACCTCGCTTGAACATGGCTGAACCATGGGGGCGAGGAAGGATGTCTACTTCAGCCACTAGCTCGCGAATTTCGGTAAGTTTACGGCCATCGATACGTAATTCTTTTTCAATGGTGGTTTTGCGAGTCTCTTCACCAAGAACGTCGTGAATTATGTCTCCGAGCTGTCTGACATCTAGTTTTTCGACATATTCCTCTTTGAGTGAGGAGACAAAACCTTCGATTAATCCGTCTTCACAACCTGGTTTGCCGAGCTTTTTAGCGATATCACCTCTAACT
>Ga0116204_1001904_pt1 | contig 11552 bp, 7 predicted proteins | sample LakKivwa52mmetaG_FD_94481 | JGI IMG/M metagenome (GOLD analysis project Ga0116204, IMG submission 94481) | Anoxic lake water microbial communities from Lake Kivu, Rwanda to study Microbial Dark Matter (Phase II) - Lake Kivu water 52m metaG | ecosystem: Environmental > Aquatic > Freshwater > Lake ... | reverse complement strand
TTCATGTCGCTGCGAGGAGCCGCACTTTGGCGACGAAGCAGTCTCTTTAATTAGGGGGAGATTGCTTCACCCGGCTAAGTGCGCCGGATTCGCAATGACATGCACACTTTCAATAGATGAGCCAAAAATGTTTACTGATCACTGATTGCTGAATCACTGGAGACTGACATGTTACGCTTTCTCACCGCCGGAGAATCTCACGGCCCCTCGCTCACGGCCATCCTCGATGGCGTTCCCGCCGGGCTGCTGCTGACGCCTGAAATCATCAACCGCGAACTGGCCCGCCGCCAGCGGGGTTACGGCTCGGGTGGCCGCATGAAAATCGAAAAAGACACCATCCAGATTTTGGGTGGGGTGATGGGCGGCGAGACGACCGGCGCGCCGCTTGCGCTGCTGGTCGAAAACGCCGACCATGCCAAATGGAAGGGCAAGTCTATCGCGCCGTTGGCCACGCCCCGGCCTGGTCACGCCGATTTAACGGGCGCGGTCAAATATGGCTGCCGCGATCTGCGTCCGACGCTGGAGCGCTCCTCGGCGCGCGAAACGACAATGCGGGTGGCGGCGGGCGCTGTTTGCAAGCACCTGCTTGGGCAGTTTGGAATCGTCGTCGGCGGGTATGTGAAATCCATTGGCGAGGTGGAAGGCCGGTTTGACGGGATGCCGTATCCAGCCCGGTTCGAGGCGGCGGAACAATCTGACGTGCGCTGTCCCGATTCGGCAGCGGCGGAGCGTATGAGGGCGAGAATCCATCAAATTATCCAAAATAAAGATACCCTGGGCGGGGTGCTCGAAATTGTGGCGCTGAACGTTCCGGTGGGGCTGGGCAGTTACGCTCAGTGGGACAGACGTCTCGAAGCCCGCCTGGCGATGGCCGTGCTGAGTGTGCAGGCTATGAAAGGCGTGGAGATAGGCGAGGCGTTTGAAAATGCGCGGCTGCCGGGAACCCAGGCTCATGATCCCATCCACCTGACACCTGACACTAAACACCTGACACGTCATACCAACCGCGCCGGGGGCATCGAGGGCGGAATCTCCAATGGCCAGCCGATTGTGATTCGCGCCGCTATGAAGCCGATTGCTACGACTCTGACCCCCCAGATGACGGTGGATTTGGCGACCGGGCAGGAGGGGCCGACGAAGTATGAGCGATCCGATTTTTGCCCTGTGCCGCGGGCTGCGCCAATCCTGGAAGCGATGGTGGCCTTTGTGTTGGCCGATGCCCTGCTCGAAAAACTGGGCGGCGACTCGCTGGCTGAGATGAAACCGCGCTTCGCGGCCCTGCGCCAGGCGCGCTTAACAGATTTGGAAATGGATAACAGCCAACACATCTGGTGGGAAGCATGACACTCGGCCAAAAACGTGATAAATTTATACGCACGACATCTCGCTCGGTTGGCAAGGGTATGAATCACATTTTCATCTACGGCCCCCCCGGTTCCGGCAAAAGCAGCGTTGGGCGCGTGTTGGCGGCCAGCCTGGACATGGAATTCGTTGACCTGGACGCAGAAATTGTGGCGTTTACCGGCCAAACCATCCCGCAAATAATGACGGAATGGGGCGAATCTGGATTCCGCGACCTGGAAGGGACGGCCCTGCGGCGCGTGACCAAAGGCCCACCGCGCGTGATTGCGCTGGGGGGCGGGGCTTTGCTTCGCACCCAGAATCGCTCGCACGCCGAGGCAAAGGGTGTGGTGATTTCGCTCACGGCACAAATCGAGACCCTACGCGAGCGCATAGAGCAGGATTCGAGCGAGCGCCCACTGTTGGCGGATGACCTGCCCGGCAAGCTGGCCCGGCTGATGGAACGCCGCTCTGACCATTATCGCTCTTACGATTTGCGCATAGCCACCGACGGACTCGCCCCAGAAGACATTGCCTGGCACATCCAGGTCGTGGTCGGGCGTTTTCGGGTGCGCGGGATGGGGCAGCCTTACGATGTGCTTGTCCAGCCGGGTGGGTTTGATGGATTAGGTGATTTGCTGAAGCTCCGCAGCCTGACTGGCCCAATGGTGATTGTTAGCGATGAGAAAGTCGCCCCGTTGTATGCCGACCGAATGATTAACCTGTTGCGCCGGGCGGGGATTCACTCTACACTGGTCACGATCCCGGCCGGTGAGCAGCACAAAACCATCGAAACCGTGTCTGAACTGTGGCGCAAATTCCTGGGGTTGGGGCTGGACCGCAAAAGCACGGTGCTGGCCCTGGGTGGCGGCGTGGTGGGTGATCTGGCCGGTTTCGCTGCTTCGACCTTTATGCGCGGCATGAACTGGGTGGCGCTGCCCAGCACGCTGCTGGCGATGGTGGATGCTTCGATGGGTGGCAAAACCGGTTTCGACCTGTCAGAAGGCAAGAACCTGGTTGGCGCGTTTTACCCGCCCCGGTTGGTGTTTGCCAACCCGTACATGCTCTCGACACTGGAAGACGCTGAACTACGCTCCGGGCTGGCGGAGGTGGTCAAGCACGGTGTCATTGCTGACCCGGCCTTGTTTACCTTGTGTTCGGGCGGCCTGGATGCCGTGAAAAACGACCTGGCGCAAATTGTCCAGCGTGCTATGGCTGTCAAGGTGCAAATTATCGAGGCCGACCCGTATGAAAAAGGCATTCGCGCGGCGCTGAATTTTGGTCATACGGTTGGTCACGCCATCGAAAAAGTCTCGGATTATAGCATCCGGCACGGCGAGGCGGTGGCGATGGGCATGGTGGCCGAGGCCAAACTGGCCGAGAAGTTGTGGATTTGCTCGAAGGGACTCTCTGACCGGATTGCGGCAACGCTTTCGGGGCTGGGCCTGCCGGTCGAAATCCCGTCGGAGCTGCCGCGCGAGGCGCTGCTCGCGGCCATGCGTCATGATAAAAAGCGCGAATCAGGTGTCGTTTATTTGGCCTTGCCCGAGGAAATTGGCCAGGTGCAGGTGGGAGTCAAACTCGATAACCTGCAAATGGTCTTTGCGGAGGGGAAATGAGCGCGGTGCTGGTTTTACACGGCCCCAACCTGAACCTGCTCGGAACGCGCGAACCGGGGATTTACGGGAGCCTGACGTTGGACGACATCAACGCGCATTGTATCGCGCTAGGCCAGGAGCTGGGCGTGGAGGTGCGCTGTTTCCAGTCGAACCACGAGGGCGCGCTGATTGACGCCTTGCACGAGGCGCGGACATGGGCCGATGGGGTGGTCTTCAATCCCGGCGGATACACCCACACCTCGGTCGCCCTGCGTGATGCGATTGCGGCGATTGGCCTGACGGTGGTCGAAGTTCACATCTCGAACGTGTACGCGCGTGAGGAGTTTCGGCAAAAATCGCTGGTTTCGGCGGTTTGCAAGGGAAAAATCAGCGGCCTGGACTGGCGCTCGTACACGCTGGGGCTGAGGTACTTGATAGAAATACTGACCGAAAAGACCCCGTGATAGTTTTGCATACCTTGCGCTGGTAAGTCGTTTTGGGACAGTTGCGAAAGATTGATCGGTGCGTAAAATTTTGGTGTGTCGGCTGCGGTATCTTTTTGTGGCAATCGAGTTTATAAGGCCGGGCACGAGTGATAGCAGGCGGGGGTCATCGCTGACCCTTCGGCGCAGCCCAGCTGCGCCGAACGCAGCGCGGCGTAAGTGTCGGGACGTTCTTGATAGCAAACGGGATTAATCCGCGCTGGCCGGTTGGACGTTCTCCACTACTTCGGTGGGCAGGAATTTTAGGCTGGCGAGATAGGCCACCAGCATGATGGCCGCCCCGGTCAGGAAGGGGTAGTTCAGGTTGATGTCCAGGACTGTCCCGGCCCACAGCGGCCCGACAATGCGTCCCAGGCTCATGAAGGAGTTGTTCAGTCCCATTGCGGCGCCTTGCCCAATGTCGGTTTTCTTGGAAATCAGCGAGGCCACGCCCGGTCGCAGCATGGCGTTGGTCAGCACGAAGAACCCGGCGGCGGTCAGCACCATTGGCAGGCTTTCGGGCAGAATCATCAGCGCGAAGCCGAAAATGCTGGCGAGCAGCGAAACCTTGATGACCAGCGAATCGCCGAAACGTTTGGAGAAAATTCCCGTCAGCACGCCTTGCGCGATGGCTGAAACCAGCCCAACCACCGTCAGGATCAGTCCGACGGTTTTTTCGTCGTAGCCGTAGCGTTTCTGGGCGTAAAAACTGTAAATGCCCTCGAAATTAGTCAGGGCAAAGTTGTGAAGGAAGGCCAGGATGAGCAGGAAGCCAATTGGGCCGGAGAGCGCGCGGAGCATCTCGCCTAGTTTGGGGCCCTGAATCTGCACTGAAACGGACGCCCGTTGTTGAGCGGGGAGCGATTCCGGGAGCAGAATCCAAACCAGGAACAGTGAGACCATTGACAGCCCGGCAGCGAGATAGAACGGCGCCTGGAGCGACATACCCGCCATCATCCCGCCGATGCCCGGCCCCAGCACCATCCCCACCCCAAACGCGGCCCCGACGACGCCCATGCCGCCGCCGCGCTCCTTTTCGGAAGTCGAATCGCTAATAAAGGCCATCGCGGTTGGCAGGGTGGCCGAGGAGAGAATCCCGCCTAGGGCGCGCGAGACGGTCAGCATCCACAGTTCGGTCGAAAGCGCAAACAGGACGTGCGAAAGGGCATTGCCGAGCATTCCCACCATCAGGATGGGTTTTCGGCCATAGCGGTCCGACAGGCTGCCCCAGATGGGCGAAAAAATGAACTGCGCCACCGAAAAGGCCGACATGAGCGAACCCATGGCAACCCCGCCGCCGCCGTAGCGTTCCACGTAGAAGGGCAGGATGGGGATGATGATGCCAAATCCGAGCATCACGACCACCAGGGTGAAGGACAGGATTTGCAGGTTGCGATTTTTCATCAAGGCTCGAAGCCTCCAGCGTGTGGCCGATTATACGCCCGTTTGTTATAATCGCCCTAATTCAGACCAAAGGAGTAGGAATATGAATTTTGCGATGTGGAAGAAGGCCCTGCAAGTCATCCCGGCTGTCGGCAAGGAGGAGTGGGATGCGCTCGATTTTGTCTCGAAGTGGCTGATTTCGACCCGCGCCGCCGTGTTGGTGATGACCTTTATCTCCGCTGCGCTGGCCGGGTTGTTTGCCCTGCGCGAGGGTGTGTTCGATTTGCTCCCCTGGCTGGCTCTGGCTCTGGGCTTGATGCTGGCGCACGCCACCAACAACCTGTTCAACGACTATACCGATTACATCAAGGGCGTGGATAAAGATAACTATTTCCGCACCATGTACGGCCCGCAGCCGGTCGCCAACGGCCTGCTGACCACGACCCAACTGCTGACCTATACCGCCGTCACTGGCGCAGTGGCCGCCGCCCTGGGGATTTATCTCATCGCCATCAACGGTTGGGACCCGGTCATCTGGGTTTTGCTCGGGCTGGGCGCGTTTTTCGTGCTTTTTTATACCTGGCCGCTCAAATACATCGCCCTGGGCGAGGTGGCGGTGCTGTTGGTCTGGGGCCCGCTAATGATTGGCGGCGGCTACTACGTCCTGGCGCAGCAGTGGGATTGGAACGTGGTCTGGGCCAGTATCCCGTACTATTTCGGTGTCACCACCGTCATTTTTGGCAAACACATCGACAAAATCACGGTCGATAAAGAGAAGGGCATCTACACCCTGCCGGTCATCCTCGGCGAAAAGAATTCGCGCTTCGCGGTTATCGGTATGATGGTCGCCCCGTACCTGCTCGTGCTGGCGATGATTGCCCTGAAATATTTCACCCCGGTCATGCTGGTCGTCCTGCTGGCTTTCCCAACCCTGAAAGCGACCCTGCCCCTGTTCCTGGAACCGCGCCCTGGAACCCGCCCCGCTTGGTTCCCCGACGGACAGGGCGGCTGGCCGCTGTTCTTTGCGCCGCTGGCCTTCCGCAACAACCGCGCCTTTGGCGGCCTGTTCATGCTTGGTTTGCTGGTGGATGTCTTGATTCGCATCTACTCCCCAGCTTTCTGGCGGTAATCGCCTTTTCCTGCTTTCGGGTGATAAAGATTTCACCCCAAATATCTGGATAAAAGTGGTAGATTTCACAGGGTAGGCTGTATAATTTCGCGCGTTCAATACGAAAGGAGAGTGCGATATGCCGGTCAACTTTGGAATGTGGCGCAAAGCCGCCTGGGAACTCATCAAGATGGATGACAAAAAAGAGTGGGACGCTCTCGATGTCATCTCGAAGTGGCTGATTGCCACCCGCTCGGCGGTTACAGCGGTTACGATTTATTCCTCCATCATCGCCGGCCTGCTGGCCTGGCGCGATGGCTATTTTTCGCTCCTGCCCTGGCTGGTAGTGACGCTCGGCTTGTTCATCGCGCACGGAACCAATAACCTGCTCAACGATTACACCGATTACTCGCGCGGGGTCGATAACGACAACTACTTCCGCACCAAATACGGCGTCCATCCGCTCGTGCAGGGCTTCTGGACGAAGTCACAGCAAATTCAGTGGTTTCTTGCCAGCGGCGTCATCGCCTTCCTATCGGGCGTCTACGCGCTCTGGTATACCGCCTTCAGCCCGCTTGTCATCGGGCTTTTTGCCTTCGGCGCGCTCGTCCTGCTCTTTTACACCTGGCCGATGAAATACTGGGCGCTCGGCGAACTCTCGATTTTCATCATCTGGGGCCCTATCATGATTGCGGGCGTCTATCTCGTTCTCTCCGGCCAGTGGAGTTGGATGGTCGCGCTGGCGGGCATCCCCTTCGGGTTGAGCGTCGCCAGTATCAACGTTGCCAAGCACACCGACAAACTTGATGATGACAAAGCCAGAAATGTCGGCACCTTCCCGGTGCGCGCTGGTCAAACCTTTGCCCGTCTCACCACCATCGCCGCGATTGTGATTGCCTACACGGTGGTTGTTTATCTCGTCGCCACCGGCTATTTTTCCACCTTCATGCTGCTCATCCTGTTCGCCGGGAAGCGCGCCTTCTACGCCATCGCTGTCCTCTCCAAACCCCGTCCCGCCGGGCCGCCTGCTGGCTTCGAAGCCTTCTGGCCGACCTGGTTCTCAGGCTTTGCCTTCTATCACAACCGCATGTTTGGCGGCTTGTTTATCCTGGGCGTCCTGTTCGACGTCGCCTTCCGTCAAGTTCCCCTGCCGCTGGATGTCAACTGGCTCGGCGCGATTGCGCTTGGTATCGGCGCGTTGGTTGCGGGCATGCGCTTCTTGCAGGATAAGCGAGGGAGTAAGTAAAAAAGGAAACACGGAGACAGGATAACTGGTTACTGGTTACAGGTTACTGACTCCACTTCCATCCACGCGGGTGGATTGAGGAGGGTGCCTATCCCTAACGATCCATCCGGCCTCCAGGTGGCGAACTGGTTGTCTATCCAGACGACGAGACCCAGCGGCCCCTGGGGGCTGGTTTTCGTCATAAAGATAGTTTTTTCGTCGATGGCAAACTCCACGCGATTCTTGCCCCACTGGAGCCGGTAGGCGTGCCATTGGGTTGCATCTACCTCCAGGCGTTTTGCGTCCTCGCTGATGAGTTTTGCTGCCAGATTTGCGCGTAGCCACCTGGAGAGCGACCTAACCAGCAGCAGCGGGATGCCAAACAGCCCGGGCGCGAGCAACCCCGACAGGATGCGCGGCGCGGAAAATGTTTGGGCCAGGAATCCACTGCCGGGGAGGGTGTTTGTAAACGAAAGATGATTTTCCGGCGAAGCGTAAAAGAACCAGGCGCAATTGGGCAACGCGGGCAGGCGGCGTCCCATTCCGCCCAGGCCGAGCGCCACAGCAAACGGGTCATTCCAAAAGCCGAATCCCCACGTTCCGGGCAGGGCATTTTCGCTGATACGGCAGCGCAGATTCAGCGTAGCCTGCTCCCGCCACAGGAAGCGATTCCGCGCCAGGGACGAGTAATCATCCACCTGGGCGTAGCGATAGGCTGGGTGAGTTCCCTCCGCAAGATGAAGTTTCCATCCTTTTTCAGTTTGGACTGCGCTTTGATTGCGCGATTTGAGCATAGGCAAATTGTACCGTGAGATAAGTTCAAAAAATATCGATTTGTCAAGGGATTGTAAATTATCTGTAAGGTCGTTTATAATATCGGAAATTACATACTTACTTATATTACTGTTATTCAATTGTGGAAGCGATGACCTGTATCCCTAAACTTGGTCGCTTTGCCAGCTGATGGCAAACGGATACGGAGAGCCAATAGCGAAACCGGCCCATGCTGGTTTCGTTTTTTTATTTTCCGGCATGGAGTTCACAAGACAACGCAAGATGGAGGAGAAATATGAAACGACTTTGGGTGGTTCCTGTGCGTGAATTTATGCTGGTTGTCATCGTATCCCTGATTGTGTCAATGTTTGGCCCTTTACCCGCCAGGGCGGCCACCGCCGGGTACTCGGAATATTTTATTCCGGGCAGCACCGACCAGTTATTCAGGATTTTGCAAGACATCGATAACAGTCCTGAACTCGGCAATGCTTTTGGAGTAGGTACCTGCGCAACAGGTGTAGTTCCCGGCGGGGCTGTGGGTGGTTGTAATTATATGCACAATGTGATTACCGTCTCAGTGACCACCGACGGCACTACGATTTACTACGACCATTGGGAGAATGGTTACAGTACCGCCAATGCCGGGGATGAAGTCTACATAGCGAACCAGGGTGACGTGTTGGTGTTCCAGTCAGGCAATATCCAGGTCCCGCGCGCGGCGGGGAATACCTGCGTAAGCACGAACCCAAACGGCGCATCGACCGCTTGCTACGATGGGCGTGACCGCATCTATGTCGCGGGCGGCGCGGTGGCGGTGGCGCAGGCCTTTTGGCCCGAAGTGACGGCGACTGTGTACGCAAACGCCTGGGAGGTTTACCCGGTCAAGCCGTACCAGACCAGTTACAGCATTCCGATTGGCGAGGATTTGTTTACCGACCTGGGCTATGCCGATTTCGAGAACGTGTATGTGATGGTCATGGCTGCCGCCGATGGCACCAATGTGCAAATCGACAATCCTGGCACGCCGGGGGTAGATATCAACGCGACCTTAAACCGGGGCGAGGCGACAGATTTGTTCCACATCGATGCCGGGACGACTGTCACCGCCACAAACCCGGTGCAGGTGCAGTTTATGGTCGGCCAGTTCAATACCGGAATCGCTTCAGACAGCCGCAGTTACACCGCAGTTCCTGATGGTTTATGGTTTTCATCTTACTATAGCCCAGTGCCGGGCGGCGGCACCGCTACGGATACCGATATTTATATTTACAACCCTACTGCCAGTGCTTTGGGCATTTTTTATGAAGATAGCGCTGGGACTGGCACATTTAGCGTGCCTGCGGGAGCAACGCGCAGTTATTCTGACCTGGTTGGACGTTATGTCCCCTTCAACTCGGCCGTGTACCTCGCTGCCGCAGACGGGACAACCAGGTTTTGGGCGATTGGCTCTTACGACGCAGAAAGTGCGAACTATAACTACGGCTTTTCGTTGGTGCCAGCCAACCTCCTGACCAATGATTACTATGTCGGCTGGGCGCCCGGTTCGACGAATTTATCGGCCAATGGCTCGCCGGTGTTTGTCACACCTGTCCAGAATAACACCACAATTTTCGTGGATTTTGGTCTGGCGGATGGGGTGGTCGATGCTACTTTTGTTGTGAATCGGCTGGAAGTGTTGAAACTGCGCGACCCCGACAATAACAATACCGGTATGCACATCTGGGGCACTGGGCCGTTTTCCATCACCTGGGGTGAGGATAGCGAGTTTGCGGCGGTCGGGAATCCGTTTATCGACGCAGGTTACACCATCCTGCCGCTCGACCCCAGTTGGATGAATGTCGTCCTTTCGCTCGAAAAAACCGTCACCCCTCCGGTCATCCCAGCTGCGATTGGCGAGGTGGTGACGTTCAGGCTGGTTGTCGAGAGCAGCCAGCCGCTCAACCCGGCCAACGTGTTCGACGACATGCCGGATGGCTGGGCCTATGTCCCGTTGACTACGGTCATTACCAGGCCGGGCGGCGTGGTTGTTACGGGGCCTTCGGTCGAACCGGTCATTACCGGCCAGCGCCTGGCCTGGAACGATGTCTCGCCCGGCGGCCTTGTGCCAGGCCAGCCGCTCACGATTGAATTCCAGTCGGTCACAACGGCCGTCCCTGATGCTGATTACATTATCAACAACGCCTCGGTTTCGGGCTTCCTGGGAACGGAGGTGTTTACCGCCACCGATGATGCTGTCGTCCAGGTTTCGGGATTGTTGCTGGAAAAAACCTCCAGCGCGGGCGGCGTTGTCTTGCCCGGCGAAACGATTTTATACACGCTCACCGTAACCAACAGCGGCGAAGCCCCGCACACCAACCTGGTTATTACCGACCCACTTCCCACCGGGACAACTTATGTTCCCGGCAGCACCCAGGTGATCGCGCCTTCCCTGAATGGCACGGTGGGCGATGCTTTCGATGCGATTGCTTATGATGGAAACCAGGACAGCAACGGCGCGGTGGTTCCCAACTGGATTGGCGATTGGAACGAAGTCGGCGAGGCCGATGGCGCTGCGGCGGGCAACGTGCAGGTGTTGGCCGATGTCGGCAATTACCAACTCCGCATTCAGGGCGCGAATAATGGCGTTTTCCGTGACATTGATCTGGCAGGCTGCGCATCCGCTTACCTGAATCTGTCCTATCGCCGGGCGAATGTCAATGCCGCCACCGACTTCGTCCGCCTGGGGATTGGAACGGGAGGCAGTGTCACCGACACTTTGTTCGATTTCGCCGGGCCGGCAGTAGACGCGGCCTACCAGTCTTACACTGTCAATGTCACCAACTGGATTGATGCCCAGACGAGAATCCGCCTGCTTGGTTCTCCCACGCTCGATGCGGCGGAAAACGTATTCTTCGACGATGTCCGCATCGACTGCTATAACACGACTATCAGCCCGGGCGGCGCGCCGCCGAACCTGGTGACAGCGGCGGACGGTCGCAACTTGCTCTCCCGCCAACAGATGACCATCTCATACCAGGCCGTGCTGAACGACCCTGTGCCGCCCGGTCAAACGGAAGTGGTCAATGTCGCCCAGGCCACCAGCGACCAGCAGGTCGAACCCCTGGAAGATTCCACCATCGATCGGATAGGCGGCCTGCTTGACCCGCCCTTTGGCATCAAAGTCTTCGACGACAGCGGACTGCCCCTGCTGCAATGGACGGTCGCCTGGATTAACGACGCCAACACCGTGCCGGTCTCGGCATTTTCCAGCGACCCAATCCCGGAAGGCACGACCTTCTCGGCCACAGGCGCGCCCAGTGGATTTCCCGTGCCGGTTGGCGCGCCCGCCGGTTCGACGGATGTCGGCATAACTTGCCAGCCCGATCCTGTTTCGACGACCACCAGCACCAGCCTGTGCTATTACGAAGGCCCGACAGCCACATACCCGCGCGGGCGGATTATCTGGCAGGGTATCCTGGGGCCGGATTTTGGCCTGACGGATGTCGACGCAGCCCAAAACGAGATTTCGATTACCTTCCGGGTGGTTGTGGATGATGCTGTATCCAGCGTGCTGAATCGAGCCACCATCGATATCGACCAAAACAGTGACGACGATTTCGAAGACCCGGGCGAACAGGAAGTTGCGGACGCGTCTTCGGAAT
>Ga0116204_1001903_pt1 | contig 11553 bp, 12 predicted proteins | sample LakKivwa52mmetaG_FD_94481 | JGI IMG/M metagenome (GOLD analysis project Ga0116204, IMG submission 94481) | Anoxic lake water microbial communities from Lake Kivu, Rwanda to study Microbial Dark Matter (Phase II) - Lake Kivu water 52m metaG | ecosystem: Environmental > Aquatic > Freshwater > Lake... | reverse complement strand
CAGTTCACTGGCGGCGCTGATCAATGCGGGTTGTTGGTGTTTCGTGTTTTTTCTGAACATGGACTGAGTATATTAATTTTTTGCGGTTTTGACGAGGGTTCTACCCTTTTTGCAGTCGAGTCTCCTGTACCATGCGAATACCGTTGGTCACCTGATTGCCAAGCTTTTCGATCTGTTCCTGCAATTGCAAGAGCGTATCAAGGACATAATTATCGGCATCGGCGCGGACAGCTTCTGCTTCTGCGCGTGCCTGTGAAAGGATCTGTTCTGCGCGGCGCTGGCCTTCCTGAGCGATCATATCCTTCTGCACCAATTGGTCTGCTTTGTCACGGGCGATCTGCAGGGTACGGTTGGCTTCCTCTTGCGCCTGTGCCATCACACGGTCACGCTGGGCGACGACTTGTTGCGCCTTTTTCACTTCTTCTGGGATGGTGATACGCAGCTGGTCGATCAGTTCCAGCATCTTGTCTTCATCCACCACAACATTATGCGTGAAAGGCACTGCCTTCGCATCGTTAAAAAGTTCTTCGAGTCGGTCAATAAGTTGCAGGATGTCCATAGTTTACCAGTGAGTTGGAAGTCTTTTTTCTTATTCTAGCACATTAATCCCGCAGTGCATTCGGCGGGGACTGCTCCCCCATTTGGGAGACCTTTTCCTTAAGGGCGCTCTCCACATGCGGTGGGACCATGCTGGAGACATTGCCGCCCAGCGTGGCGATCTCACGCACCGTCGATGAGGAGAGGAAAGTATGTTGCTCTGCTGTGATGAGCGCAATCGTCTCCACCGCATCCCCTGCCAGACGCTGATTCGCCAGAGCCATGCGGAACTCAAACTCAAAGTCCGAGAAGACGCGCAGCCCACGTACGATGACATGTGCCTCGATCTGCTGCGCAAATTCGATCGTCAGGCCGCTGTAGCCCGTCACTTTGATCTTCGGGTTGTTCTTGAAGGACGCATTTACCAATGCCATGCGCTCTTCGGGCGAGAACATCAGGCTCTTCAATGGTTTATCGTAAACAGCCATCACAACTTCATCAAAGAGCTTCGAGGCGCGGTTGGCAATATCCATGTGGCCGTAGTGAATGGGGTCGAATGTTCCAGGAAATAAAGCTCTGACCATGTAGTTTTGTAGTCCTTTAGTTTTGTAGTCCTTTAGTTTGGTAGTCTGGTGGTCTTTTAGTCTGGTAGTCGAGTAGTCCTTTGGTCTCTTCAAGCGACTAACCGACCTTTCGACCAACCGACCAAATTAACTCACATCACTCGCAGTGCCCTTCCAGAATCGCTCAAAGGCTTCTGCAAGCAGGGCATGTTCGGGTTGGGTAAGGTAGGGATCGCGCTCGAAAAGCGACTTTGCCTGTTCGCGGGCTTTTTCGATGAGCGCCACGTCGGTGATGCTCGCCATCTTCAGCGAAGAGGCAAAACCCGCCTGACGGGTTCCCAGGAATTCACCAGGTCCGCGCAGTTTGAGGTCAAGGTCGGCGAGTTCAAAACCATTGTTCGTAGTCGCCATCGCCTGCAGACGGTCGTTCTCGGTTGCATCTTCGTGCGTGGGAATGAGCAAACAAGTGGACGCCACCGAACCACGCCCGACACGTCCGCGCAATTGATGAAGCTGCGCAAGACCGAAACGATCTGCCCCCTCGATCAACATCAGCGTGGAGTTGGGTACATCCACACCCACTTCGATGACCGTGGTCGAAACGAGGATGTCAAATTGCTTGTCGCGGAACTTCAACATCACATCGTCTTTTTCGCTGGGCTTCATACGTCCGTGCAAAAGTCCGAGTTTCAAGTCAGGGAAAACCTGTGTGGATAGGGTTTCAAAATCATCCACCGCCGCGCGGACATTGATCTTCTCGTTCTCATCGATCAACGGATAGACGATGAACGCCTGATTGCCATTCGTCACCTGTGAACGGATCATGGTATAGGCGCGCTCCCGCTCCTGCGGACGCAACACATACGTCGCAATCGGCTGCCTGCCAACGGGCATTACATCCATCACAGAAATATCGAGGTCACCGAACATTGTCAGCGCCAGCGAGCGCGGAATGGGCGTGGCGGTCATCACGAGCAAATGCGGGTTTGTGCCTTTGCTGCGCAACTCGGCGCGCTGCTCCACACCAAAGCGATGTTGTTCATCGATCACCACGAACTGCAATTCCTTGAACAGGACATCAGGCTCGATGACAGCGTGTGTGCCGATGGCGATCTTGATCGAACCATCTGCCAATCCCTGACGGATCGCCTCTTTCTCACTCTCGGGCGTGTTCCCCACCAGCAAGCGGATCTCTTCCTTTTGCAGGAATCCGTTTTCACCAGCCAACAGATTGGTGAAGTTGCGGTAATGCTGTTCCGCCAGAATGGACGTGGGTGCCATGATGGCAGCCTGCGCCCCGTTTGAGACGACCATGCTCGCACCCAGTGCCGCAACCACCGTCTTGCCCGAACCAACGTCACCTTGAATGAGGCGGTTCATTGGCCTGCCTGCATCCAAGTCACGGCGGATGTCGTTCAGCGATTCTTGCTGGGCAGATGTCAGGGTAAAGGGCAAACTTCCTAAACGCACACCCAGCCACTCGTCCGAGACTGTGAAGCGCCTGCCTTCCACCAATTGCCAATCCTGTTTTTGGCGCAGCACTCCCATTTGCAAATAGAAAATTTCATCGAAGGCAAGTCGTTCCCGTGCATGTTTGAGGCGTTCCTGCGAATCAGGGAAATGCACCTGCGTCAGCGCTTCACCAAGCGAAACCAGCCGCGCATCGCGTTTGATGCTGTCGGGCAGGGCATCCACCACGGCGGGCGCCCAATAGGTAACCACTTGATTCATTTGCTTGCGCAGCCACTTTTGCGTGATACCTTCGGTGAGCGAATAGATCGGCACAATACGATTGGTGTGCAGGCTTTCCATATCCACAGGCTCCCAATCGGGACTGTTCATCACGATGCGCCCAAGATATTGATCGATCTTGCCAGAAACGGAGATCGCCTCACCTTGCTTAAAACGGTTCATCAACCACGGCTGGTTGAAAAACGAAATGCGCAATGCCCCCGTGCCATCGCTGATGATGACTTCGATCAGGCTGTTCTTGCCGCTGCGGATCGGACGATTGTGGACACTTTGAATGGTTCCCAACACCGTAACCACATCGTTATACATCAACGATTGGATCGGCTTGAGCAGCGAGTAATCTTCATAACGACGCGGGAAGTTATACAACATATCCCCCAGCGTCTTCATGCCAATCTTTATTAAGTCGGCAGAGGTTTTTGGCCCAACTCCCTGCAGCACGGTCAACTCTGCACTGAGCGCGGCGGGTGTCTGGCTGTGCTTGGCGCTCGTGGCAGATTCAAATCGTTGCGGCGGAGCTTGTTTCTGCTTTTGTTGGGGATGCTGACGCTGTTGGTTTTTTCCCTGTGAAGAAGCCGCAGACGACGCCTCGGCGGATTCCTGTCCATTTGCATCGCTTCGCTGCGGACGGGGAGCCTGTGTCGGTTTCTGCGGATGGGGCTGCCCTTTGGGCTTTTGTCCTGCTTCGGGGTAGGTTTCACCGATGCGCTTCCAAAGTCCCTTAAGCGAATCAGCACGCCCCGTTGGGGTGAGTTTTTCATACGAGCGCAAGCGCGAGATCACCGCCTGAATCACTTCCTCGGTGACACCGTCAGCACGGGCTTCCCCTTCCCAATAATCCAACATTTTGGCGAGTCCGCCGATGATGGCGGTATTATCGTATTTGTTTTCGTGTTCGAGCCGAAAGAATTTGCGTAGTTTTTCCAAAGACGGTTGCATAATGGTCAATTTTATCATGGGCGCAACGAATCCCCCGACGAGGTGTATAATTTAACAATTCGAGTTACGAGCTACCGCGAACAACTTTCAAGTTTTAAAACATTACTTTCACCCCGGGAGACCTCATGTATTGGTTCAACAACAGCAAACTCTTCGACATGGCACGTCAAGGACAACGCCTGACGCATATCGCGGCTGTCATTCCACTTTCATTCATCTTTGCCTTTGTCGCCCAATTGGGTGCCATACCCGTATTTGTGGTGATGAGCATCTTCTATGGTTTTTCAGAAACTCTCACCACCCTGCAAGGACTCCCGTCACTTGTAGCAGGTTTCTGGATGAGCATGCAATTGATCTCCGCCTTTGCGCTTGTGTACGTTATTCTTTGGGTATGGCTGAAATTCTTCGAAAAACGCCCCTTCTGGACGATGGGTTATGAGCTAAAGAACGCCCTTACCCAATACGGGCGCGGATTTCTGATCGGCACATTGATGTTCGCTGGCTCGGTTGGAATTCTCGGCATTTTTGGCGCAGTCGAATTCGAGCAGGGCGACCCATCGCAACAGGGATTCGCAGCATTGGGAGGTGTCCTCCTCGTCCTGTTCGGGTGGATCATCCAGGGTGGAGCGGAAGAGGCGCTCATCCGCGGATGGGCGTTGCCTGTCATCGGTGCGCGCTACAAACCGTGGATCGGCCTGCTGGTATCGTCCATTATTTTTGCCATACTGCATGGACTTAACCCAAACCTGAACGCGATCGCCCTTGTCAACCTTGCATTGTTCGGTGGCTTTGCAGGCTTATACGCCATGCGCGAAGGGTCACTCTGGGGCATCAGCGCCTTGCATAGTGTTTGGAATTGGGTGCAGGGAAATTTCTTCGGCTTTCAGGTCAGCGGTACAGATGCAGGCGGCGGGACGCTCATCAACCTGATGGAAACAGGCGAAGACTGGCTCACAGGCGGGGCGTTTGGTCCCGAGGGCGGGCTGGCAGTGACATTCGTTTTAGTAGTATCGATAGCAGTGACGTTATTCTGGAAAATGGATAACTCACCATACACAGCCGTTGATGGAAGCATGGAAAATCAGGGATTGTAAAATTCACATATATTTGCAGAAAAAAGACTCGCCCATGAAATTAAGTTTTCATGGGCGAGTCTTTTTTCTATTTCACTCTTAATCGAGCAATTTCTCCACAAGGAACTTTCCATATTTCCCCATGCCCATGCTTGGACTCAAGAGTTCACCCCGCAGCAAGTCATGCGGAAGGAAGAACTTCAAAATGAAGGTCTTCATAAACAGCAAAAGATAATAGATCACGAAGAGCCCAGCCAGATAAACCAGCCATCTCCCAACACCCAAACCCTCCATTAAGAATGCGGTGGATAAGACGAACCAATACCAAAGAAAGGGCCACATCAACAAAGAAAGAAACCTGCCAGCTTCAAGCGTCCATCTCTGCCAGTTCTGCCAGCCTTTCAGATCATTATTGATCGTCAACGTTCGAACCACAAACTTTGTCAGCGAGAACTCAAATTGATTTCGAGCACGCGCGTCAATATTTTCGTACTTTGGCAGATCAAGGATCAAGTTGATGGATTTAGAACTAAAAAATGGGCTTCTTGCAGCACTCAATTGATGCTTTTGATAACTCAAAAAGAGATGCAGTTTCTCAAGTCCTTCTGCGGAGGGAGTGTATAGCTTCTCAAATTTGACCTCCTCACGGAATTTATCCTCATTCTGAGGGTTTTCCTTGATCAGGTCATCCAGAGATTGGCCGATGGAAACCACCCTGCCGTTTGCCATTCCCAACACATTCTTGTATTCCTGATGATGGTTCTTTTGCGGGGCATCAACGATGATCTTTTCATCACGGATTTGAATCTGAACGTCAATTTTCATAAATCGTCTCGTGGGTTTATTTTTTCACTGCCGCAAAACCGATGCCGTTCGGACCGAGATGCGTGCCGATGACGGCGGTGACATTGACGAACAAAATATCCCGTGGAATGGACATGCGCGCCCTCTCCATTAATGTGCTCAGGATATTTTTTGCACGGGGTTCAGCATTGGTGTGCAGAATGGCAAGGCGTTCCAATTCACCCAATTCTTGAATGAATTGTGTAACGCGTTCATCGGTTTGTCGATTGGTGCGGGCGGCTGCCATGGGCTTCACTTCCCCTTCGCGCAATTCGACGATCGGTTTGATGGACAGCAGCCCGCCAAAGTTTGCGACAACGCTGGGAATTCGCCCGCTGCGTTTGAGGTATTCCATTGTATCCAACCCTGCAACGACTTTCAATCTACGCCGCGTGGATTCGACGGATTGCAACGCGGGCTTCAAGCCGAGGTCTGCTGCTTCTGCGGCCGCCAATACTTGAAAGCCAAGTCCCATTGAAAGCGAGCCGCTATCCACACAGGTGACTTTGTCGGGAAATTCCTGTGCGGCTTGGCGTGCGTTGTTGAGAATGGCGGTCAGTTTTGAGGCGGTGTGGATGGAGAGGATATGGTCACAGCCTGAGTTGAGCAGAGTTTGATACGGCGTGAGGAAATCTCCAATGGACGGTGCGGCAGTTGTCGGTTGGGAATGAAGCGAGGGCAGACGGTTGTAGAACTCCTTGCGGGTGATGCCGATCCCGTCGGCATATTCCTTCCCTTCCAAAATAAGCAGGCTTGGTACAACCTTGATTTCATATTGCTCGATGAGATAGGGCGGCAGATCGGCGGTTGAGTCGGTGACGATTCCTAGTTTCATGGCTAAAGTGTAGCATAAATGTTTTTTCATTAGGCAGCGATGCCCGATTGCTTCGCTAGCGCTTGCGATGACATTTAAGTCACCTGATACTTTCCCCTTGACATACTGTTTTCCACACAGTATAATGCGGTAAAGGTTGAGATATGGCAAACACAGAATCGTTCGAAAATGTTGTTTTGGAACTGAGGCGTGGGGTGATCGTGCTCGCGGCGCTCAGCCAGCTGGAAACCGAGGAATACGGGTATTCCCTGTTGAAGAAGCTCGCCGAACTCGGCTTGGAGGTGGATCAGGGGACGTTGTATCCACTGCTGCGTCGGCTGGAGACACAGGGAGTGCTGGAATCGGTTTGGAAGCTGGAAGAGTCGCGCCCGCGCCGCTATTATGTCATCAGTGCGGAGGGGAAAAAACTCCTGCCGAAACTGAAAAAGGAATGGGCTGGCATTGTTTCGGTGATGGACAAGATGCTCTCATAGAGAAAGGAAAAAATCATGAATCTCATCGACCGTTATGTTTCTGAAGTTGGCAAAAATTTGCCTTTACTGAATGGGCGTGAAGACATCGAAAAGGAATTAAAGTCCACGCTCGAAGATATGTTGGAAGACCGCGCTCAAAGCACCGGACGCATACGCGATGAAGCGTTGGAGATCGAAGTTTTAAAAGAGTATGGCTCGCCGCAAAAAGTGGCATCCACCTACAACCCACATCCATATCTCATCGGTCCAAAAATATTCCCGTTCTATTTGTTCGTGATGAAGATCGTTCTCACAGTGGTGGTCAGTGTCATGCTGGTATTGGCAGGTGTTCAAGCTGTGACCGATACACCCTTTATGGGCGCAGATTTTGTGAAGATCATTGGGCAGGGCTTGGGGAGTGCGCTCTCCGCCGCCATCGCTGCCTTCGGGAATGTGACTCTGATCTTCATCATCATTGAGCGTGTCCTGCCGGAGAAAGAGATTGGCGGATTTGATGATGAAAAGGAATGGGATCCCGCTTCGCTTGCCAAGGAACCTGATCCCGACTCTGTGAGCCGCTTCGAACTGATCGCTGAGATCGTGTTCACCTTCGTGGCATTGGCGATCCTAAATCTCTATCCACAGTGGCTGGGAATGTTCTTCTTCACAGAAAATGAACAGGTTTTCATTCCCTTGTTCACAGAGAAATTCTTCCAATTCGTGCCATACATCAATATTGTGCTCATAGCAGAAATCTTGCTTGATATTTATCTGCTGCGCAATGCGATCTGGACCCGCCTGACCCGCCTTAGCAAAGTTGTTATTGATGCCGCCAGCCTCGCATTAACTGTCCTGATATTGCGTACGCCAGACATCATCGCCTTTAGTGCCGAGTCGCTCACCGGCGGACCGTTCCCCCCCGAACAGGCTGAAGTCTTCGTCACCATTGCTACCTATACGTTCCCCATTGTCATGGTGATCGTCATCATCATCCAAAGCATTGAGCTGGTCAAAGCGGTATATCGTTTATTCAAAATGAGTCGCGAAACAAAGTAGGAAATTAAAAAGTGAATGTCACCTCGCAGGTGACATTCACTTTGCTTCGCATGAGATCCTGAAGTGCTACTTCAGGATTTTTTCTTTCTCCGAAAATAGAGCTTTCAGATTCCGTCTATTCAATTGACAAAATGAACTGGTAATGCGGCTGTCCGCCTTCCTGCAATTCCACTTCAAGATTGGAATATTTCTCGCGGATCACATCCGCAATGCGGTTGGCATCCACATGGGTCATGCCTTCGCCATAGAAGAGCGTGACGATCTCATGGTCTTCTGCCTCGGCTTTCGCAAGCAAGTCCTTTACACCCTGCTCCACCGATTCTGCTGAAACAACAAGCTTGCCATCCAACAACGCAATCACCTGACCGTCTCGCACCGTCACCCCGTCAATTTCCACCGAGCGGGTCGCTACGGTGATCTCACCTGTCTTCACGCCGCTCATGGCCTTGCTCATCTTTTCAGCGATCGCTTCCACATCACCATCAGGCAGGTACGAAAGCATCGCGGCTAGCCCCTGCGGGACGGTACGGGTCGGCACGACCTGCACGTTCTTCACAGTTACTTCCTTGGCTTGGTTGGCGGCCATGACAATGTTCTTGTTATTCGGCAGGATAATCACCTTATCCGTAGGCAGGTTTTCGAACGAACCCAAAATATCCTGCGTCGATGGGTTCATCGTCTGACCGCCTGCCACCACAGCAGCAACACCGAGGCTGGCAAAGATCTTGCTCAAACCCTGTCCCGGCGAAACGACCACTACCGCAATATTGCCAGGCTCCACTGGTGCAAACTTGATCTGCGCATTTTTCTGAATGTCATCCATCTGTGCGAGCAGGTTCTCAATGGCAACCTTCGTCACCGTGCCAATTTCCATAATGTAATCAATCGGCGTATAGCGGTTCTCTGTCGGCACATGGATGTGCATGCGATACATCCCCTCGCCCTCGCCCACCTGAATGGACGTGCCCATCTCTTCGAGCTTGCCATAGAATGTAACCAAATCAAGCTCGCCATTCGGCACAAAGTCCACGACCACTTCGTAATCCTGCCCCTCTTCCACTTCTTCCATCGCGCCTTGCAAGTTCATCGCCGACATCGGCTGTACACTCATCGTCGGTGTCTCAAGCGACTCGCCATACACATGCCGCAGCATGCCTTCCAAAATAAAAAAGAGACCTTTGCCACCCGAATCCACCACCCCTGCCTGTTTAAGGACAGGGAGCAATTCAGGAGTGCGCTTGACGGATTCATCCGCCGCCTTGACAGCGATCTCCAAAATCTCGATCGCATCTTTCGCCGACCCGAGGGCTGCTTCTGCTGCGTTGGCAGTTTCTTTAATGACAGTGAGGATCGTCCCCTCGACAGGCTTCACCACACCTTTGTAGGCAGTATCGCGCGCCTCACACAACGCTTTGACGAAAGTTTCTTTATCCAGCACAGCCTTCTCGTGTACGCCACGCGAAAATCCGCGCAGGATCTGGCTGGTGATCACGCCCGAGTTACCGCGCGCGCCCATCAACGCGCCCTTGGAAACCGCCGCCGCCATCTCACTGAGATTGCGTGTGCCCAGGTCCTTGACCTCGTTCCAGGCAGATTGCAGGGTGAGAGTCATATTCGTACCCGTATCCCCATCCGGGACGGGGAACACATTCAACGAGTTGACGATCTGCTGATTGGTGCGCAACCAGGTCAACCCTGCGTCGATGAGGCGTTTCATCGCCTGCCCATCAATGGGCTGCCTGCGAAGTTTTTCCACGCGTGCGGTATCAATAGCCATAAGTCATAAATCTCCTAATCGGTGTCGCTGATGCGCAATCCCGCAATGTGTACATTGACCTCATTGACGCGCAGCCCCAGCGCTTTTTCCACATGGAAGCGAACTGTATTCGCCACGCTATCCGCTACAGAGGTGATGCGTGTCCCATATTCAACAATGACATGAATCTCAATATTGATCTCGCCCTCCTTGTAATGCACGGAGATTCCGCGCGAAGGTTCACGCGTGATCTGTGAGACAATACCATCTGCCAGATTTTTCGGCGCAAGCCCAACCACGCCATAAGATTGCAGGGTGGCATGATATGCAATCGTCGCCACCGCGTTCGGGGAGATATGAATCCCGCCCAGAGAAGTTGTTTCTTCGCCCATAGGTTTCACCTTTTATCAAGTAGACAATTCATCAAAACGCCGACCCGAGGCAAGAAATCATGTCACTGCCTGGGATTTTTTATGCCAATTAATCTTACCAGATTTGAAGCCCAAAATCGGACATACACCTGTAAATTATGTTCTACAAACACCAAAAACTGGAAAAGGATGTTCAAAAGCCGTCAATTGGTCTGGCGGGGAGGGAACTGAATAACCTTTCCTTCCATTTCGGGGGGAATCGGCTGCTCCAACAGGCTCAAAATCGTGGGAGCCAGATCCAAAATATGGACATTGGAGAACTCGCCCGGGGCGATTTCCGGTCCCTTCGCAATAAAAAAGAATTGAGGTTTGTGGTTGCCACTTCGTCCCTCAGGATTTCTCCCGGGTGTGGGCCAGGCGATTCGTCCAAATTGAGGCGAGACAATCGCCCGATGCGTATGCGCAGGTGTATCTGACCAACGGATAATTAAGTCGGGCAGCCGGTGAAGTTTCTCGCCTGCATAAACTTCGCCGGGGCGCATCACATCTTTGACGATCGGCTCGCCTGTATCTTCATCAACAAACGTTTTCAATGCAGCGCTAAACTCATCCAAAACAGCCTCATAGTCATGCGGCTCCACGATTCCCTGCGCTTCACGTCCCTTCAAATTGATGCGGATCCAACCATGCGTATCCGAAAGCAAATTGAATGCCCTGGTCTTTTTCCAATCGTAGCCTGAACGCCAAAATCGCGTCAGCCCGCGCCGAATACGAAATGGCATTTTTGATTTCAGCGCATGTCTCCATCGTAATGGAATGAGCATGCGAAGTTTTCGAAGAATGCTTGAAAAGCGGGAATGATTTTCCTGCCCGCCAGAAATCAACCGCAGCATATCCGGCAGAATGCTTGTACGGCTGCAATTGATTCCCATGCCATGCATGGATAAGACCATGACCATCACATCTGGCCCCGCCGCTTGAACGATCTTCCCCACCGCCTCATCCGCCTCCATTTAAACCTGATGCACGGTCCCCTCCATCTCGTTTTTTTCCTCGCTGGTTAATGGATCCGTCACATTCACCGTATTCCACAATCGATGTCCACTATGATGCAGGGTAAAAACATAGCCAAGGAAGAAATCCCACGTCTCAGTTGTAATTAGCTCAAGAGTTAGGTCGGTAAATTTCTTTATAATTTCCGTCATCAATGCACGGGTTTCAAAAAAGTCCTTTTTGGTTAAAGGACCATAGAAGAGTCCTCTGCAAGAAGCCGTTCATTAATTGCCAAAACTTGGGCTGAAAACCAGCCGGGAGCGTAGCCAGCGCGCCGAAAAAACGAAAAAAGAAACCACGGCGGCGGGTGCTGCGTCGTTTTG
>Ga0116204_1001901_pt1 | contig 11556 bp, 12 predicted proteins | sample LakKivwa52mmetaG_FD_94481 | JGI IMG/M metagenome (GOLD analysis project Ga0116204, IMG submission 94481) | Anoxic lake water microbial communities from Lake Kivu, Rwanda to study Microbial Dark Matter (Phase II) - Lake Kivu water 52m metaG | ecosystem: Environmental > Aquatic > Freshwater > Lake... | reverse complement strand
TTTCATGAGAATGAAACTGTTTGCCGTGCTTCTTGTGCTAGGCGCGGTGCTGATGGCAGCATCGCCACTTCAAAGCACCTTGGACGCTGCAAAAACGCTGTGCTGCGGGCTTAAGCAGCTGCTTCCCGTTGCGGCGATGCTGATGATTGTGCTTGCGGGAGTGATATACGCCGCGGGGCAGATGATGGGCGCTGAGACGAGGGCAAGGGCGAATGTCTGGGCGACAGCGGCTCTCACGGGTGCGCTTATCGCTGTGCTGATATACGCGATTGCGCCAAGCGTGCTCAACACAATGTACGGGGGCACGACCCAGATTAATGCGGATGTCTGCGGCACCTGCTGATTTTTTTCTTTTTTATTTATTTTTTTCAAAGCTCCTAGCGGGAGCGCCTTTTTGCTTTAGGAGATAAGTGACTGGGCAAGATGCGTGCGTGTTTTTTCCGACCGGGGGGCTTGCACGATTCTTGGGCGCAGCTTGGTTTTCATGCAAGATTAGGGTACTGGTTTTCTGGCGCTTGCCTTATTTTTGCCCCACCCATCCTTAGTGTTTTAAGGCTTATCGGGAAAGAATGGCGCATGGAAAACCTTGCCGGCTTTGAAGTGGCATCCTCGATTCTGCTAATCAAGGCGGTGCTTGCCACCCTCTCGTTCCTGCTCTTCATCTACTACAAGTACAATTGGGAGAGGGCGAAAAAGCACCTCCAGGTGCATTTCTTCTACGCCAGATGGCGGGTGGAGCGCCATGCGTGCGCGCTTGGCGTAGCCTCCTTCGGCTTTGCCGCAGGCTTCCTTCTCGAGCTTTTCGGCTCTTCGCTTGGCATGGGGGCGAATGTTGTGGCTGTGCTATCGGGAGTGTTCGAGGCTGGCGCGCTCTTTTCCATGCTCTGGGTGTTCTTCAACCTCGCGCTTGAGGATGTGCCGCACATGAGGCACGCCGAAGCCGTGCCCCGCCGCCATTACGCGGTTCCATCCGCAGTCATGAAACGCGAGGCTTCTTCCAAGAAGAAGCCGGGGCGCAAAAAGGCGGGGGGGAGGAAGGCGAAGAGAAGATAGGTTTGCGATTTGAAAAGGGTGATTTTTTGGGATTTTTGGACTCTGTTTTGGGAAAGGAGGAAACCGCGCCGATAAAGCCCGGGCTCCCTTTTGCGATGACTTGCTCGCTTCGCCCGGTGCGGCTTGCCGCAAGGCGCGAAAGCTCGCTTGAGCTTCTTGTGAACATCAAGAACGTTAGCAAGAAGCCGGTCATGGCTTCGGTTTCAGTCGAGATACCTAAAGCGCTTGGCTTTGAGAACCTCGGCATCACGAGGATAAAAGAGGTGCGCATGGCCGAAATGCAGCCTGGTATTGAGAAGACCGTGAGCTTCTCTGTTTGCTCCTCTTCGCAGACGCCGGCAGGCACATACATGGCGATAGTCACGCTCAACGAGCACTACCGCGACTACGAGCACATACTCAACTATGTGAAGAAGAATGTGGAAATCCGCGTGGTCTAATCGGGCTTTTTCGCATGCGAACGAATCTTGCCCTGCTTTCAATTGGTGCTTGAATGAGGATTTACAACACGCTAACAGGGGAGAAGGGGGAGTTTTCCCCCTTTGAGGGCAAAAAAGTCAGGATGTATGTCTGCGGCATAACCCCTTATGACAAGAGCCACCTCGGGCACGCGCGCACGCTTATCGCGTTTGACACCATCAGGCGCTATCTTCTCCACCGCGGCTACGAAGTAATCTTTGTCCAGAACATAACCGACATCGACGACAAGATAATAAGGCGCGCGGCCGAGCGCAGGATGCTCCCCCTCGAGCTTGCCGAAAAATACGCTTCCGAGTCCGCGCGCGAGTTTGAGGCTCTCGGCGTCATGAAGCCTGATTTTGAACCGAAGGTGAGCGGATTCATCCCGCAAATCGTGGAGCTTATCAGGAGGGTCGAGAGGAACGGCTGCGCCTACGTTACAGAAACCGGCGTCTATTTCGAGGTTGCAAAGGCACGCGGGTATGGCGGGCTTTCGGGGCAGGACGCAGGCGAGCTGAAAGCCGGGGCGCGGATAGAGGTTGACGAGAAGAAGCGCGACCCGCGCGACTTCGCGCTTTGGAAATTCGGAAGCGACGTTGGCGCGACTTTCGACTCGCCCTGGGGCAGGGGCAGGCCCGGCTGGCACATCGAGTGCTCGGCGATGGCGATAACCCTTCTTGGCGAGACAATCGACATACACGGCGGGGCAATGGATTTGGTGTTCCCGCACCACGAGAACGAAATCGCGCAGTCCGAAGCCGCGACAGGCAAGCCCTTCGCAAGATTCTTCATGCACACCGGCTTTTTGACCGTGAATGGCGAGAAGATGGCAAAGTCGCTTGGCAACTTCATCACAGTAGAAGATGGGCTGAGGCGGTTCAAGCCCCAATCGCTTCGCATGCTCTTCTCCCTCTCGCACTACAAAAGCCCGATTGACTTTTCGGAAGCCTCAGTCGCAGCAGCGGAAAAATCGCTTGAGACGCTCCACTCTGCGATAAGCGCAAGCGAGAGCTACTCCTCCAAAGCTCAGGCGCCAACCGGGCTTGCAAAAGAGGCGAAAGCCGCAGGGCGCGAATTCCACGCACGGATGGATGACGACTTTGACTTGCCAGGCGCGCTTGTGCCGCTGTTCGCCCTTGCGAAAAAAATATCCGGCGCATGCTCGGAAGGGAAAGCCGCCGCGGAAGAAGCAAAGGAAGCCGGCGCTGAGCTCCGCTCCCTGCTCTCAATCGTTGGGCTTGCGCCCGTGGGGAAGGATGGGGGGGTTGAGGGGAAGCTTGCGGCAATATGCGAACGGCACGGAGTGCTCGCGGGCGAGGGCGCCGATGAGAGCGTAGGGGCGCTAATCGAAATACGAAACGAGGCGCGGGCGAGGAAGGATTTTGCCCTGTCTGATGCGATTCGCCGCGAGCTTGAGGATGCCGGCGTTGCGCTTGAGGACAGGCGCGACGGCACGACAGGGTGGAGAAGGAAATAAGGGCTTCTCTTTTTTGCGCTGGAAGGCGGATTTTGGCAGGTTTGCCGCCCGTGTTTTCAGGTGCGGGAATTGTGTTTTGTTGGGGGCGAAGCAACGCTGCCAAAGCTTGTGCTTTTTTTTTGGGAATAGTATTTTGATTGTTGGGTGGTAAAACCCGTCATGCGCAAGCTGGTGTGGGTTGCGCTGGCGTTCCTTCTCGTGCTTTTGCTTATCTTTTCCCTTGCACCTCCAGAAGAAAAGCCTGCCGAAAAACCCGATGGCGCGCACTTCTCATTCGGCGCCTACTCCTGGAAAGCCGCGCAGATGGGCGGGCAGCCCGTTGTAGTGGCGCAAGGCTTCCTGCACGGGGAAAAAAACGGCACGCTTTACGGCTGGTGCCCGGAAAGGGGCGTTCAAAAAAGCGCGCTTATCCTTCTTCATCCAGACGTGCCGGGCATTGATTCCTCATTGCGGGAGAAAATCGCGCTTGCCCTCTCTTCAGAAGGGCTTGCTGCAAGGCAGGCCCCTCTTTCCGAAGCGGCATTGGCAAAGAACGCGCTTATCATAGCCCCGACTGGCGCGCTGCCCTGCGCGCTTGAAGGGCGCGAGGGGGAAATTGCGGGCAGGAACAGCCGCGTTGTCGTGCTTGAGTCGCTTTCGGGGAGGAAAATCTGCCATGACGGCTCGATTGGGAACGCCAATGCGAGCGCATACGAGTCCGTGCGGCTTGAGCCTGGCGATGACGAGGGGGCGGTTTTCAAGATTGCCAAGCTTTCAGTGCTGCCAAAAGTCGTTGGAGGCGGCGTTGCCATAGGGGAAGGGAATTTCACCGCTGTCATTCCGCTTTCCAAAAACAGCACAGTGGGCTGCAGGCTGGTTTTTGAGAACGGAAGGCGCCTGAGGTTTTCCGACAGCCCTCCCCTCTCCCTGCCGCAAGGAAGGCTTGCCGGCCCGAAGAACACGCTTGCCGGAAGGCGCGCGGTATTCGAGTTCTCGCTTGAGGGCGATGGTGGCGGGCAAATGCTTGACTTTTACGCGGAATATGCCGTTGGCAAAGCGCGCGTGAGGGAAAAAATCGCCGGGGGCAGGGCGGTTTCCGGGTTCGCAAGCGCATTTGCACTCGTATTCAACCAAAGCGGGGGGTACGGTGTAGACGTGGTTGACCAGTTCGGGAGAGCGCACGCCTCGGCTTATCTGGAGGTGGAGGGGCTTTCGGCAAAGCCCCTTGGAAGGTCGGGCAACCGCTATGACTTTTACCTTTCGCTTGGCGGGAAGGGGGCGGAAGGAGCCGTGCTTGTCGGCTTGGGCAACGGGACGCAAAAGGAATTTTACGCCTCGAACGGAACGCTCTCGGTTTTTGCCGAGCCGAAGCCGGGGGAGCATATCCTGCGCTTCTCGTACGGCGGCGCGGAAGCGGCGCTGCCGGTGGAATTTTTGGGCGAGGGGTTCCTGGCTTCCTATCTTCGGCTCCTTGCGCCAGCGCTCCTGTTCCTTGCAGCGGTTTTCCTGCTGTTTGGGGCAAGGGGAAGGGCGAAATACCGCATAACTTTCCCGCAAGAGGCGCAAGGCGCGGGGCGGGCGGTGCAGGCTTCGCGGGGGGACTTTGCCGAAGCCTGGCGCGAGGCGGACTCGAGAAACGGGGGCCATTGCCTTCCCTGCTACCCGCACGAAATCGCCCTTGCGCTCGCAAGGAAAAAGGGCGCCGGGGAGGGGATAGGTGAGGGGAGCGTGTGGGAGGCTCTCGTTCGCCTTGAGGAGCAAGGCGCGTTTTGCTCGTCGGAAGGCGCGTTCATCCCGAAGGGCAGGTGCGGAAAATTCTCGATTGGCGAGCTTTGGGTGCTGCGCACCATCCACGACCTCCTTCTTGAGCACGGAATGGGTTTTGCGAAAAAGCCCTGCGTGCCAATGGGCAATGGGATTGAGGCATGCCTCTTCCGCGGAAAGGGAAGCGTGCTTTGCGGGATTGGGAAGCGTGTGCGCGTGGTGGTTTTCAAAAGCGCGCTTGAGAAAGACGAGTTCGCATGCGGGCTTGGGAGCGGGGCCGGGGACGAGGAAATCAAGCTCGCCCTCTCGCTTGGCAAGCTTTATTTCGCCACTGCGGCAAGGCGGGAGATTGGAAAATATGTCGTCTGACTTGCAGGCGGATTTTCGCAATTGCCGGCCCAGGGGCTTGATGTGGCTTCTGCCAGCCGCTTTTGCAGGAAGAAATCCGCGCTTTTTTGCAAGGAGCCTTGCGATTGCAGCGCTTTTTTGCTGTCTTGCATCCGCTGTGCAGGATGTTGACGACGCCTCGCGGCATAATCTTGGGATTGCAAAAAGCCTTCTTGGGGCGCAGAATCCATGCGGGCTTTTGGAAAGGGAGGCAAGCGCAGCCGACCCGTTCAACGCGGCCTATGTGAAGGTGGTGTCGCTTGTGCCGCAGGTGGGCAACCTCACAAGCGATTCGGCTAATGTTTCGCTTCTTTACGCATGGGCGGCAAAATGCCCCCCTGATGCGCGGTTTTCACTTGCGGGGAATTCTAATTGCCCGGAAGGCAGCCTTTTCCTCTCCCAACCGAAAAATTTGCGCTTTGAAGGAAAACTTTCCTATTCTTACGGGAAATGCGCCAAGGAGGTTCGGCTTGACGGGAGGGAAAACCCGGTGCGGCTCGAGCTTTCGGAAGAATGCGCGGAGGGCATGGATTCGCTTCGCATTCCGCTCGAAGTGAGGTTGGGCGGAAGGGTTTTGGCGGATTACTCCTACTCGAAAAGCGAGTATGCCTATTCCTGCACGCGATTCGAAGGCGGGACCGGGTGCGGCTGTGAGGTGATTTCGTCAAGAGGCACGCAAACGTTTTCCAAGGAAGCCTTTGATTGGGGGGCATTCGAGGTGGAAAGCGGGAAGGGCGCGGCGCTTTTCCTCAACCCGCCAGTGCAAAGAAGGCTTTATGGCAACAGCACGGCGTCAGTCGCCCTTCTTCTTCGCAGGATGCCATCGAAAATAAGCGTTGATGACGGGGAGGGGAAGGCTCTTGCGGAATTCTCGCCTTATGGGTTTGTTATTTCCAAGGGGGAATGCGGCGAGCGGAGGGTTGAGGCGCGCTACTCGCCGCTTGCTAGCCCGGGCGCAAAAATCAACACAAGCGCGCCTCTTGCGCCCCTCCAGCTCGCCTCCGATTCGCGTGAATACGCGCCATTTTCACTCCTCTTCCCTTGGAGAGAGGAACCCGGGAAACGCGAGCTGGCTATTTTTGCGGAAGGCTGGTTTTCCACGAATGAAGTCTTTCGGGAGGAATTTTTTGTGAGGGCGCCCGCTGTGTTTGCGGGGGGCGTGAAGGAAGAGGGAGGGATGGGAATCCGGGAGGGGAGTGAACGTGAGGAGCCGTCCGCTTATCCTGCAAGGGAAAATGAAGGCCGGCCCATAGGCTGGTCGCCTCTTGCGCTTGCGCTCGGCTTGCCAGTTGCACTTGCGCTTGCGTTTTTCGTGATGCGCCTCGACCATCGCTTCTCTTAAAGGATTGCGGCGAAATCACCCCATGGAAACCGTTTTCGTTGACGGCTCGGTTGGCGAGGGAGGGGGGCAGGTGCTCCGGACCGCGCTTACGCTCTCTTGCGTGCTTGGGAAGAAAGTGGAGATTGCTAACATACGCGCAAGGCGCGGACAGCCCGGGCTTAAGATGCAGCACCTTGCGGTGTGCCGGATGCTTGCCCGCCTTTGCAATGGGGAGCTTGGGGGCGCGGCGCTTGGCTCCACAAGGATTTCATTTGAGCCGGGGAGGATTTCTTGCGGGGAATATGGGTTCGACATAGGAACCGCGGGCTCGTGCACGCTTTTTTTGCAGGCTGCGCTGCCCGCCCTCCTTCATGCAGACGGGCGCTCGGTTATTTCGATAACCGGCGGCACGCACGTGCAAGGCGCGCCGACGTTCGAGTATTTTTCCGAAGTGTTCCTGCCCGCGGCAAGAAAGTTTGGTGTGAATGCGAATGCCACGATGGAGCGTGCGGGCTTTTACCCAAAGGGGGGCGGAAAAATCGTCCTTGAGGCGCAGCCCTGCAGGCTCAAAGGCGCAAGCCTTGAAAGCCGCATGGGGAAGGGGGCGAGATTTTCAATCGTCTCCTCAGGTCTTTCGCCGCATGTGGCCGAGCGGGAGGAGGAAACCTTGCGCGGGAAGATGGGGGGTTTTGCGCTTTCTGGGGAGAGGCGGCCGGTTTCTTCATCGTGCCCGGGAAATGCGATTACGGTTTGGAAGGGGGGGATTGGCGCAAGTAGCTTAGGCGAGCGGGGAAAACCGGCTGAAAAAGTCGCAAGCGAAGCGTGCGACGCGTTCCTTTTTGAGGAGGGAAGCGGCGCTTCCGTAGACTCGCGCCTTTCCGACCAGCTCTTAATCTACGCCGCGCTTGCAGAAGGGAAAAGCGCATATAAAACCTCGAAAATAACCTCGCACACGTCCACGAATGCCGAGGTATTGCGGAACATGACAGGAAGGAATATTAGCATTGGCGGCGATGGCAGCATAGGGGTCAACTGACCGCGGCGATGCGCGAAGAACCTGCATCCCGGGAAGCGCGCGCCTCGCGAGATGGCTGGCGGGCAATCGCCGCACCGGCATGCCGAGTTGCGTGCGGTAATGCTGTGCATTGTTGATTGATGGTTTGCGGGTGTTGCTGATGGCTGATAAGGCGAATGTCGCTCTCCTTGACTTTGCGGGAATCGCCCTTGCCGCCGCCATGGGGATAGTAATCGCGCTTTTTGCCCAGCCTGCCTTTGTGCTGCTCATGCTCCTTTTCCTAGTGCTCTCGGTGCTTGCGACAAAATACGGCTTTGAGAGGAAGCGCGAGATGGGGCTTTACGAGCATGAGAGAAGCTGGGAGAACGTGCTTGCGAACGGCTTTGTGCCGACGGTTTGCGCCGTGCTTTCCCCGCAAATCGGCTGGGGCGCCTACGTGGGGGCGCTTGCCGCGATAACCGCCGACAAGTTCGCGTCCGAGCTTGGCGTGCTTGGCGGCGAGCCCACCTTTCTTCTTACAATGAAGAAAACGAAGGCGGGCAGGAACGGCTCGATAACGGCTTTCGGCACGCTTGCCTCGCTTGACGGGGGGCTTCTGATAGGGGTTGGTGCGCTTTTCCTCCTTCCAGAAGTCAACCTCTGGACGGTTGTGGCAATAGGGATAATCGGTCTTGCGGGAAGCATGTTCGACAGCGTGGTCGGCGTCCTTGAGGACAGGGGAATTGGCAACAAGGCCACAACGAATGCAGCCTGCGCGATATTCGGCGCGCTTTTGGGGCTGGCCTTCCTCTGAAAATCGCGCTAGTATTCGATTGAGAACGAGGCGAATGTGCGCGAGGCCATCTTTTTCTCCATCGCCACTTCGGCCTTTTCCACGTCTATTCCAGAGGGCGACCTTGTTTTGAGCCGGCGCAGGAATTCGCCAAGCCTTTCCTCTTCCCCCTCGGCGACTATCTCCACCGTGCCGTCTGGAAGATTTTTCACCGTGCCTACTAATGAGAGGGAATTTGCTATCCTGCAAACAAAACTCCGGCAGCCGACGCCCTGCACGCTGCCTGAAAGGATGATGCGCCGCAAAAGCACGATGTTCGCCTCAGGCTTTTTGAGGAAGCGGGGAGGCATACGGCGTGAGGAGCCTCGCCGCATTGTCAAGCGAATTCCTCACCTCGGCCTCCGACCTGCCGCCTGTGCAGATTATCTTGCCGTTCTTGAAAAGCAAGAGCGAGGTCTTGGGCGACTTGAACTTGAGTATGGCTCCGGGAAACTGCTCGGGCTCGTACTCCACATCGTCCACCTTGGAGGCGATGGTGTACAAGTCAAGCTCGACATTGAACTCGGCTGACGCCACGATGTTTTGCACGGTGAATTTCGGCTTGAAGCCTTTTTGGGGCTTGACCTTTGAGTAGCTCACAAGCATCTTAAGCGTCCTCTCGATGGCGCCGCCAACCTCGGCTTCGTTCTTGCCGCCAGTGCAGATTATCTTGCCGTTCTTGAACAGGAGAAGCGAGGTTTTCGGGTTCTTGAGCTTGAGAATCGCCCCAGGAAACTGCTCGGGCTCGTACTCCACATCGTCCACCTTGGAGGCGATGGTGTACAAGTCAAGCTCCAATCCAAGCTCGGCTGATGCCACGATGTTTTCTATCTTGAAAGTAGGCTTTATGACTACCTTTGGGGAAGATTTCGGCCTCTTCATCAACACCACCCACCGCAAGTTTTTTAAACGAACTAAGGGTATTTAAAAAGGAAACATATTTAAAGGGGTTGGGGCAAAAGCCTTCTCTCGCTATTCTATTACGGTATTGGTGATGTAGATGAGGCGCTCGCTTGGCAAAATGTCGAAAAGGAGCCGGTCGCTTGGCGCGGCTGCGCGCAAGCTCACGGTCCCGGGCCTGATATCCGGCTACGAGGTCGGGCAGAGGGTCTCCATTGACCCGCAGTCAAAGTATTCCGGCATGCCCCATCCCCGCTATAGGGGAAGGACTGGCAACATAGTGGAGAAGCGCGGGCTCTCCTACGTCGTTTTGATAAAGGACGGCAGGATGGAGAAGGAACTCATCATCCCTCCCGTGCATCTTAGGATTGCCAAGTGACAGGTGGTTTTATGATAGGCAAGGGCGCAAGCGAAGTGAGGCCCGTCACCCTTTCAGAGGTTGAAAGGATACTCGAGAAAAGGCAGGGCACGATAGGCGAGTTCGGCTTCGAGCAGCAAAACGCGCTCGAGTACGCCAGGCGCTTTGCCCGCCTCAAGCCCGCAGATGCCATAGAAATGCAGCATGCGCTTGAGGAGCTCGGGCTAAAAGGCGACACGGCCGCAAAAATAGCGGATTTGCTCCCCTCGAACAAGGCGCAGCTTTTGCTCGTTCTTTCAAAAGACAAGGAAATGGGCGAAAAGAAGCTCAAGGAAATAGAGGAGATGATCGCCAAGTGCGCCAAAAAGGCGAGGAAAATCGAGGCGAAAGTCATGAAGGAAGAGGTCGAGGCGCCAAAAGAGGCTTCTGACGAGAAGAAAGAGGAGCCTGTAAAAGAGATGGCTCCGGAAGAAAAGAAGGAGTGACCCCATTGCCCGCTGCGGAAACCAAAAAACATGCCGAAAAACGACCCCGCGGGTGCGGGAAAGGCGCGGCTTCGTGCAAAAATTTCATCTGCAATAATAGGGGCCTGTGCGGCAGCCAGCGCCCAACTACGACTGGCAACTACTGCGGGGTGCGCGGGATTTTGGGAGGCTGTGCGGGATAGGCGACGGGTTTCAAACCGGCGCAAGAAGTAAGGGCAGAAGCGAACCCGCCACTGGCCCACCCATAGCCTTTTATAATTCTGAATTGATATGATTAGCGGAAGGAGTTCCCATGGAAATGGAAGAAAGCGCAAGAGTGGTTGATTTCTTGCCCGACGGACGGGCAGCTGACCGCGAGCGCGAGCCGGTTGCCCAGCTCGTGGGCGAGCGCTACTTCACGCTGCTCGAGGTTTCGATTAAGCGGGGGGCTTCCTGTGTTCTTGGCCAGAAGCTTTGCATAGGCAGGGAGAACCGGAACGAGGTCGAGAAGATAAAGCGCAGGATAGACTTCAACGACCTTACGGCAACCGCGCGAAGCGAGCTTCCTTTGGTTGCGAAAACCATCATTTCGGACCGGGAAGCCGAATTCGTTTCAATGTTCAATAAAGCTGGCCCCGTCTCGATTAGACTGCACCAGCTCGAGCTTCTCCCGGGAATTGGGAAAAAGCACCTTCAGGAGATACTGAACGCGCGCGAGGCAAAGCCTTTTGAGAGCTTCAAGGACATGCAGGGGAGGGTGCCTCTTCTTCCAGACCCGGCGAATTTGATATTCACCCGCGTCGAGGAGGAGCTCCACGGCGACTCGAAGTACTACCTTTTTGTAAGGCCGCCCGCAAAGCCGCACGAGTACGGCAGGGGCTATTAGGAAAACGGGCCCGAAGGGAGCATCAACTAGAGCACTAGTTGGTGCGAAGTAGTGCCGCAGCACTACAAAACGGGCCCGAGGGGAGCATCAATACAGTCGGGTGCGCCCGACTTATTGACAAATCGAACGGCGGACCGTTCGATTGTGTCAACCGCAGTTGGGCGGATTTTCGGCGGCAGCCGAAAACCTGAGGGCAGGATGTAAAAAGATGCGGGCCCGAAGGGATTTGAACCCTTACCCCGAGGTTCGAAGCCTCGTCGGCTATCCGGGTTACCACACGGGCCCGCCAGGTTTTCGATTTGGTCAAATTGCTTTAAAAGAAGCCTCCTTTCCGTCTTTCGTGTGGTATTAAAAAGGGCATACGTGTATATATTTCGCAGTCGATGGGCGACTGGGCAATGTTATGCATCGGGGCGGAGAGAAAGCCGGCAAAAAAGTGACTGATGGCTTAGAAAACTCCACAAAGCCTGCATCAAAGTTCCATCGGAGGGCGCCCCTTCTTTCCAACTTCAAGAAAATTCTTGCGATTGGGCTTCTTAGCACTGCGATAATGTTTACTCCAATCAGCCTTGCTTCCAAGGAAAACGAGAATTCGCAGAAATCTCAGCAGGAGCAGAAGGGCGAAACCAACCTTTACGACGTTTGCTGGAAACCTGATTTTTTGAAAGATGCTCCGGGCTTT
>Ga0116204_1001899_pt1 | contig 11562 bp, 14 predicted proteins | sample LakKivwa52mmetaG_FD_94481 | JGI IMG/M metagenome (GOLD analysis project Ga0116204, IMG submission 94481) | Anoxic lake water microbial communities from Lake Kivu, Rwanda to study Microbial Dark Matter (Phase II) - Lake Kivu water 52m metaG | ecosystem: Environmental > Aquatic > Freshwater > Lake... | reverse complement strand
GGGAACAATCATTGCGGCGTGGACATTTCGCTGGGAATAGCAACGACATTCCGCTGAAACATCAAGCAATAGAAAGGAAATCACGATGGCAGACGAACTTCAAAAATGGGAATATCGCGTGCAAACAATCGGTTCGTTTTTTGGCGGCGTAAAGGCCGAAGAATTGGAAGCCTTGCTCAACGAATGGGGCGAGGATGGTTGGGAAGTCGTCTCGACCCACATCAAAGAAAATGAGAACAAAATCAATGTCATCGCCAAACGCCCGCTAACCGACCGGGTCAAACGAGCGCGCTCCATGCCTTCGTATCGAAATCGGTAATTGGCTTTCGACGTATATCTTTTCAGGAGAAATCTCATGCTCGATAAAAAATCACTCACCTGGTTCATCATCATTTCCTTTACGATTTCGTGGATTCTCTTCGCCGCCCCGCTGGCGGTTAAAGACAACGAAATGCTCTACTTGCCTGTCATGCAAGGACTGTTCGCCCTTGCCATGTGGGGGCCTGGCATTGCCGCCATCCTCGTCACCCTGTTCATCACCCGCCAGCCATTCTCGTCCCTGCGCCTGAAAACGCTCGGCCCCAAACGCTACTATTTCTGGGCCTGGTTCCTGGCCCCGCTCATGGCCGTGCTGACCCTGGCCGCCACCATCCTGCTCGGCACCGGCACCTTCGACCCAACCATTCCTGTCATGCGCGAAGCGCTGGCCGCCGCCCCACAAACGCAAGGACTGCCGCCGGTGGAAATATTGCTCGCCATCCAACTCGCCTTCGCGCTAACGCTTGCCCCCTTCATCAATCTCATCTTTGCCATGGGCGAAGAACTCGGCTGGCGCGGATTCCTGCTGCCACAACTCATGCCGCTCGGCGAGTGGAAGGCCCTGCTCATCAGCGGTGCCATCTGGGGAGTCTGGCACGCGCCCGCCACCATCCTGCACGGACACAACTTCCCGGAACATCCCTACCTGGGCGTGCTGGTGATGACCTTCGGCTGTATGTTGCTGGGAGTCATTTTCGGCTGGTTGTATCTCAAAACCAAAAGCCCCTGGGCCCCCGCCCTGGCGCACGGCGCGTTCAACGCCATCGGCCCGGCCGCGCTCTTTTTCCTGAATCCCGAAGGCCTGGATATGGCCCTGGCCGGCAATCCGCTAGGAGTTGCCGGTTGGATTCCGATGGCCTTGATAATCCTCGTCCTAGTCGCGCTCAAGCAGTTGCCAACCCGTCAACAAACAGTTAACGACGCCGAAAACTCTTGACAAATCTGCAAGGCGTGTCTACGATTTGTCTACGCAATTTGGGTATCATATAGACAAGAAATCAAAACGTGGTGGGGCCCACGTTGCAGACACCGGTACACAGGAAGGGGGACTTCCGCGACCGGTGTCTGTTTTTATTCCAGGCAAGGTCGCGCCCCACAACACACCAAAACTTCTGACAAATCTGCAAGGCATGTCTACGTTATGTCTACGCAGTTTCGGTATCATATAGCCAACAAATCGAAACGTGGAACTGGGGCCCACGTTATAGACGCCGGTCAAACAGGAAGGGGGTCTTCCGCAACCGGCGTCTGTTCTTTAAGCGAATCCATGCGCTGCCTGGGAAATATCCGGGCAGCGCATGTAGTTTTTAATAGTTTCCTTACCAAGCAGCATAAAAATTCTACACAAAACTACATTGACGATTCAGTCGCCATCCATAAAATTGACTGTAATACGCCGTCAAAGGAACGCCCCATGCTGATCAAACGCTTGCAGCTCGGCCTGATTCACGTCGCCGTCGCTATGACCCTCGTCCCCATCAACAGCACGCTCAACCGCGTGATGATTAAGGAACTGGGCATCGCCGCCACCGTTGTCGCCATCCTGGCCATCCTGCCCTACTTGTTTGCCCCGCTCCAGGTGGCAATCGGCTCTTTCTCCGACCGCCACCCCATTCTGGGATTCCGCCGCACACCATACATTCTGCTTGGATTGATATTATGCGTCACTGGTGTCATCGTCTCGCCGCAAGTAGCCTTCCTGATCGCCGAACAGCCCGTCCTGGGTTACCTCACCGCCGTGCTGGCCTTTGGGGCATGGGGCATGGGCTACAACCTGTCTGCCGTTTCGTACCTATCGCTGGCGACCGAACTTTCGGGCGAAAGCGGACGCGGCAAAACGATAGCGACCATGTGGTTCATGATGATCCTCGGTATCATTTTCACCGCCATCGCCATCGGCGACATGGTCGAACCGTACTCGCCCGAAGCCATCGAGCGCGCCTTTTTGATGGTCGGCGCTACGGCGCTGGTGATTGGGCTGGCAGGAATCCTTCGGCTTGAACCTCGCCACCAGGCCTGGCAGGAAGCCAGCGAACACTTCTCGCTTAAACAGATGGCCTCCGTCATCCTGAAAAGCCGCCAGGTGACGACCTTTTTCTGGTATCTCACCCTGCTATTGGCTGCCATTTTGGGGCAGGATGTCTTGCTCGAACCCTTTGCCGCCGAAGCCTTTGGGATGACCGTGCAGCAGACGACGCGCATCACCTCCATTTGGGGCGTAGCCGTTTTGCTGACCATCCTGCTGGCCGGGGCATTAGAGCGGCGCGCTCCCCGCAAACTGGTGGCGCAAATTGGCAATCTCACCGCCCTGGTCGGATTCCTGTTCATCCTCACCAGTGGATTAACCGGCTCGACGGGCATTTTCTACAGCGGGGTGATTCTGCTCGGCGCTGGAACCGGTCTCTCGTCCGTGGCAAATCTCGCGCTGATGTTCGACCTGACCATCCCCGGTTATGTCGGGCTGTTCATCGGCGCGTGGGGTGTCGCGAACGCGCTCTCGCGGCTGACCGGCACATTGATGGCGGGCATCGTGCGGGACGGGGTCACTTTCCTCGCCGGGGATGCGCTGCTCGGATACCTGGTGGTGTTCGGCATCGAGGCGGTCATGCTGGCTGTGGCGGCGATTTTACTAATGGGCATCAATGTGCAAAAATTCCACCAGCAAGTGGAAACGCCCTCCATAGCGGAACGCGCCGCGCTGGCGGATTAATTCACAGCCAGGAAAAGGTAATTTCAATGGCGAACCAGAATCAGGCCGATTGGCTCTCTCTATCAGACGTGGCAGAAAAGTTGGGGGTACACCCATCCACTGTGCGGCTGTGGTCTGATAAAGGCATTATCCCCACCCATCGCACCTCGGGCGGACACCGGCGTTACCTGCTGCACGAGGTCGAGTTGTGGATGAACACCGCCCGCGAGAAGCAGGTGGTCGAGCCGACCGACGCCCTGCAAAACGCTATCGGCAAAATTCGCCTGCGGGTGAGCGAGGGGCAATTGGAGGCCGAAGCCTGGTACCAAAAACTCGACGCCGATGCGCGCGCGCAGTACCGCATGAGCGGCGGGGCGCTGGTGCGCGGACTGATTGGGTATCTTGCCCGCGAGAACGGCGATGAAAACAGCGAGGCCAAAGCGCTGGGTTACGAATACTCCTCGCGGGCGCGCCGCTACGGACTCAACAGCGTGGACGCCACCCAGGCCTTCCTGTTCTTCCGCAACACCCTGCTCGAGGCGTTGGTTAACGCCTACGAAGATGCCCGCGTGCCGCCCGGCTTGGCTTGGGGGCGCATGTTGACCCGCCTGCACCGTTTTACCGACCGGGTGCTGCTCAGCCTGCTCGAGGCGTACCAGTCTTTCGAGGAGCGCAGCAAGTAGTAAAATAGAGGTATGGAAAACATCCTTCAAGCCCCCCTCGTGAGCCAGACCCGGCGCAATCACGCGTTGGAACACGCCACCATTCACATCCTTTCGGCGCGCTTCCCCAACCGGCCGCTGGCCGGTCACTCGAACCCGACCGGCTTTTTCCTGCTTGGCGACGTGCCGACCGAACATGTCCGCGAGGCCGCGACCGAAGCCCTGACGCGCCTGCAAAACGGCGAGCGCGGCCTGGCAATTCACCCCGGCTGCGGGACGAATTACGTTGTCAGCGGCGGGTTGGCGGCCCTGTTCGCGTTTTGGGGAATGAGCGGGACGAAGAACAACCGCCAGCGTTGGGAACGCCTGCCGATGCTGGTCGTCCTTTCGGCGCTGGCTTTTATCGTCGGTCAGCGGCTCGGCCCGGCCCTGCAAAACGGAATCACCACCGAACCGGACCCCGGCGAACTCGCCATCCTGGATATTTACCCCGTTGCGAAAAACATCCACCGGGTTGTGACACACTCCTGATGCACATCCACTACTACTTCGGCAACGACGAATACGCCATCCGCCAGCAGGCGGGCAAATTCGGCAAGATGTTCAGCGACCCGACGACGGCGGATATGAACACCTCGCGCCTCGACGCGCGCCAGGCGGGCGAGCATGAACTGACCAACGCCGTCGGCGCGCTGCCATTCCTGGCCACGCAGCGCCTGGTGGTGCTGGAAAATGTCTCGAAGCGTTACACCGGCCTGGAAGGCCACAAGAAATTCGTCGCTTTTCTCGAAACGATTCCCCCTTCGACCAAATTAGTCATCATCGACCCGGAAGAAATCAAAGAAAAAGAGATTCCAAATCACTGGATGGTGAAATGGGCGGCCAAACATGCCGAAACTGGCGAGGCCAGGGCTTTCCTGCTGCCCAAACAGCGCGAAATGCCCGGCTGGATTGTGGCCGAGGCCAAACGCCAGGGCGGGAGTATCGAACCGGGCGCGGCGGCGCGCCTGGCCGAGATGACCGGCGAGCAGACCCGCCAGGCCGCCCAGGAAATCACCAAACTGCTGACCTACGTCAACTACGCTCACCCCATCGGGCTGGAGGATGTGGAGGCGGTCAGCATTGTCACCGCCGGGGTGGATGTGTTCGAGCTGGTGGACGCGCTCGGCCTGCGCGACGGTCGGAAATCGCAGAAGTTGTTACACCGCCTGCTGGAAGATAAAGATGCGTTTGAGTTGTTTGGGATGGTGATTCGGCAATTCCGCCTGCTGACGATTGCCCGCGAGGTGATGGACGAGGGCGGCACGCTGCAAGAAGCCGCCGCCGCGCTGGGGACTCATCCCTTCGTGGCCGAAAAAGCCTGGAACCAGGCCCGCAAGTTCAGCATAGAGTCGCTCACGTCCATCTACCGCCGCCTGCTGGCGATGGACGAAGCCGCCAAAACCGGCGTGATGCCGCTTGATTTGGCGCTGGATACGTTTATTGTGGAGTTGACGCGGTAGGACGGGATTTATCCCGTCAGCGGCAAACGGACGGAATTCATTCCGTCCTACGCAAACTCACCGCCCGACTCAACCCGCCGCTCGATTAATTTGCGCGATTTGTTGAATTTCAGCCCAACTTCGACCTGCTGGTAACAGTGATTACCGCCGTCGCCAATCAACACTTTGCGGACGTAGTACACATCTCCCCCATCCTCATATTCCACGCTTAAATCGTTATCCACATCCACGCGGCCTTCGATGATTTCGCCGCAGCGTTTGCATTTAACCTGGAAAACATAGTAGCGTTTTTCGGGCTTCGTGCTAAATCCACTAAATAGTTTTTTGAGAAAACCCATCGTCTACTCCCGCAGAATTTTGTAACTTTTTAACCTGTATGCGACGCACTTTGTACTTCTGCCATCGCAGAAGAAATAATATCGTCGTTTACGCCTTTTTTGCGCAGGCTTTCAATCAATGCTGTCAGTTCGACGCCGCCTTCCAGACGTTCCAGGTCAGACCGCAACCCTTGACCAATATAGGCCTTTATCAGTGCCTGATAGCCCGAAAAGCCCAGCATGGGCGCAACACGTTTCAAGTCATCCAAAACATCGTCTGGAATGCGAATGCTGACCATCGTCATGGGACGGTCTTTTCGCAATCGCTGGGTCAGTTTATTCATTTTCATAAAGCCATTTCCGTGTGATTCTGGAGTGGTTAGCCTGCGCGTCCATGCTTTGCATAATCATTAGATTTAGTCGGTAACAGGTCAAAATCTTTTCGGGGACGCGGGCAAGAGCAGACTGCCCCCGCAGGGGGCGCGCGGAGAAAAACCTAAACATCCGCTCTCGTCCGTTCTTGTCTGCGTCCAAATTCTCATTACCGATAAGGCCATCAGAAATAGTATAGCAACTTGAATATACTTTGTCAATACAAAATTGAAAATTTAGTTCATCAACAGGCGAAGTGCTTCCACAAACACCCCGACCATTTTCTCCAAGTTGATTTCCTGGGCCACCACCCGGTACGATTCCACGCCCATGCGGCGCAAGCGAGGAATATCGCTCAGCGCTTCTTGCAAGGCAAATAATAATGCAAAATCGTCATCCGGCGTAATTTGCCAGCCGTTTTCCGAGCGGACGAGGTCATCCTGCGTCCCATCGCCCTTGGCGACGATGACCGGCAGGCCGTAGGACATGGCTTCCTGCACGGCCAGCCCGCCCGTGCCGGGCAGGACGAACAGGTCGGCGGCCAGGAAGTAGGGGGCCAGGTCCGCGCCATGTTTCGCGCCCACAAATTCGGCGGCGGGGTAAATGCTGCGGGCGAGAGTCTGCGCGTTTTCGAGTTCCGGCCCCTCGCCAACAACAATTAATCGGGGCTGGAGATGCGCGGGGAGTTCGGCGCAGGCTTTCAGCAGCGCAGGAACCCGCTTTCTCGCCTGAATCCGGCCCACGAACAGGACGCTCGGCCTCAGCGGGGAAGAATCCCGCCGGGGCAGGGGATGTTTCGGGGCCGGGGCAACCGCATTCGGGGCGACGAAAATCCGATCGGCAGGAAATCCACAAGCGGCATATTGCTCGGCCCCGCGCGCCGAATACGCGATGAGCGCGTCGAAACTGTTCAGGAATCGATTGCGCAGGGCAGACAGGATTCCGCGCGAAGCGGGCGCGCCCAGCCCCCAGCCGATGACCGGACGCCCGCGCTTTCTCATCCAGCGAATGGCTGCGGGCGAGGAGAGATACCGAAAATTGGCCTCCACAATCAACGCGGCGGGGTTCTCGCGCTCCAGCCAGTCGGTGACTCCGCGCTGGTAGCAGGCGTAAAACGGGGATTGGGGATTGGCAAAATGCAGGTTATGAGCCGGTGCGAGGTGCGCGGCGCGGAGTGCGGTTGACGTAGCAATCGACTCGGAAGGCAATGGTTGACCGGCAAAGAGCGTCATGCCGCCGGTGCAGGCGGAGGCGAGCGCATCGAAAAACGGGGCGCGGTAGGAGGGGAGAACGCGCTGGATGAGGGCGAGGCGGCCAGGGAAGGACATGGTAATTGGTTATTCGGAATTCGATACTCGCTATTCGAATATCGCGTTATCGCGTATCGAATACCGCTATCACGTAGGCTTTCCAGCCCAGTTTTTCGGGCGTGGAGATGACCGGGTAGCCAGGGGACATTTCGCGTAGGGTGTATCCGGCGGCGGTGAGACTCTGCCAGGCGGCCTGTTCAGATTCGGGGCCGTGCAATTCGAGGAACAGGGTGGGATGCTGCTCTGTGAGAATCCGCTTCATGCCGGGCAGGGCCAGCACCTCGCCGCCCTCGATGTCCATTTTGACCGCGTCTGGAGCCGGTTGGCCCTGTTCGTAGACAAATTCGTCCAGCGAGAGCGCCGGGACCCGGATTTCAGCCTGGTACCGTTCCTCGCGCCGCCCGGCGGACCCGGCGGCTTTGCCCATCCCGACCGATTCGTGGACAAAAAAGGTGATTTCGCCGCCCCGGTCGGCCACCGCCGCCTCGATGAGCGTGATGCGGCTTTCGAGGGCATTCAGGGACACGTTACGGCGAATCCGCTGCGCGTTGGCGGGCAGGGCCTCGAAGGCAAACACCTTTCCAGTGAGACGGGTGTGATGCGCGAGCAGCAGGGAAACGTAGCCGATATTCGCTCCAACATCATAAACGGTCATGCCCGGTTTTAGGAAGACGCGGGCAGCCTCGGCCAGTTCCGGTTCGTAGGTACCCAGCCAGCGGCTTTTCTCGGCCTTGAGATTGAGCAGGATTTTGTAGCCCTTCAAATCCCCGGCGGCGATTTCGACTTCGCTCAGGCCAGATTCGACCGCCGCGTTCAGCGAGCCGCGAATCAGCCGCGCCAGGGGAGGCAAGCGATAAATCGCCTGCTTAACGGGCAGGGGTAGGATGCGGGCAAAGAGGGAAAAGAGCGAGAAAAGAGTCTGTTTCATGCGTTATCCCAACATCGCTTCCAAATACTTCTCCATCATCACCCGCACATCAAAGGCCGACTCGGCCCTGGCGCGCGCCCCGGCCCGAGATTTTTCCTGGTTCTCCAGCACATGCGCCAGGCCGCGCGCCAGCGGCGCGACGACTGGCGGCTCCAGCTTCCAGGGGTTGCCGCCATACGGTGCAACGACTCCGGCCTCGGGCGTCACCAACTCGGCCAGCGAGCCGGTATCATAAGCCACGACCGGCAATCCGCAGGCCAACGCCTCGATGACTGAATTGGGGCAGGCCGGATGCACATCGGCAGAAAACAGGGCGTGAGCGCCGTTCATCATTGCCGGGATAGCCTCCCGACCCACGAGACCAACCCAGCGAAGCGGCACGGCGATTTTGGCCGTCCATTCGGCTTTGAGAGATTCGCTCACTTCGCCGACAACGACCAACTCCAGCGGCTTTTCGACCAGTTTCGAGGTTGCCTCGGCCAGCCGGACGGCATTTTCCAGCCCGCCCTCGTAACCGCCACCCAGCGAACCTTCCACCACCAGCAATCGGTAGTGGGACAAATTGGCAATTTGTCCTACAGGCTTATATACATCCAAATCCACGCCATTAAGCACCACGGAGAACGGCGTCTCCAGCCCGCCAAACCAATCATTCCACCAAACCCGCGAAAATTCGCTCTGGTAAACAATTCGGTCGGCCAGGAAACGCCGCACCAGGCTCAGGATAAAGTTGCCGTATTCCGCGCGAATCGAATGTTTCAACGAAACCGGCTTCTTGCGATGAATCCAGTTGATGCCATCCAACCGTTGGACGATTCTCACGCCGCGACGTTTGGCCCGGTACAGGGAGGCCAAATCGCGCGTACCGCCAATTACCAGCACCGCAGCATACGGAGTATCCTTTAAATCGTTCGTCACCTCCACGCCATGCTTTTCCACTGCAGCAGAAAACTTGTGGAGAAATGAGACCATCCCACCCACGCCGTGAACCTTGGGTACGATGCAAATGCGTGATTGGTAATTGATATTTGGTAATTGATGATTCGTCATGGGTTCCGTTTTATTATCCGTTTCTCCGTTTTGGCCGCAGGCCCATCCGTTCCCATATCCGTTAACCCTGCGGCTCACGCATTCCAACCTTCCGCGCCGGGATACCCGCCCAAATCTCATTTTCGCCGGTCGATTCCGTCAGCACCGCGTTCGCGCCGACGACGGTTCCCCGCCCAACGCGCAGGAGTCCATCAGCGCACAGGATTTTGGCCCCTGAGCCAAGAATCACATCGTCAGCCACCATAATCCCCTCGAAACGGGATTCGGAGGCAGGCCGATAGACATCCGCCCGGCCCAGGGTCACCCCAGGGTAGATTCCGACATTCGCGCCGATAATCGTTTTCGGGTGAATCACAACCCCCATCCCGCCATGATGCAGCAGGAAACCGGGGCCAATATCCACCGAACGCGGAATCTCCACCCCCAACAACTTCAACAGGAAATAGGCCAGCCCGCCAAACACTCGGCCTTTACGGGCATAGACAAGACGTTCATAAAGAGACATGCCGCTATTATAACGATTTTCGATTTCCGAATTACGATTTACGACTTACGAATTATGGTATCCTTAACCATCTTTTCCCGGAGAACCGCCGCATGTACATTGCCATCGAAGGAGTCATTGGGGTTGGAAAAACAACCCTGGCGCGCCTGCTCCAGCCGCGCTTTGACAATTCGGATTTGTTGCTCGAAGTGTTCGAGGAAAACCCGTTCCTGTCTGATTTTTACGGCGACCGCGCCCGCTACGCCTTCCAAACCCAGATTTTCTTCCTGCTCAGCCGCTACCGCCAGCAAAACAGCACCGTCCCTGCCATCCTCGACAGCGGAAAAAGCCTATTGGCCGATTACACCTTCGCCAAAGACGCCCTGTTTGCCCGCATCAACCTGCTTGGCGACGAGTTGACCATGTACCACCGCGTCCACGAAGCCCTGGCCGAGAAAATCCCCCTGCCCGACCTGACCGTTTACCTTTCCGCCAGTGTCGATACCCTGATGGCGCGTATCACCCTGCGCGACCGGCCTTACGAGCGCGCCATGGAACGCGCCTACATTGCCGAACTGGCCGCCGCCTACGATGATTTCTTCGCCGAAACCAAAACTCCCAAACTGGTCATCGACTCGACCCTGCTCGACTTTGTGCGCCACCCCGAACACCTGAACCTGATCGAAAACAAAATCCGCGCGGCGCTGGGGATTTCGCCCTACCAGCCCACGCTGCTCGATGGAGATTGACATGCGCCTCACTCACGATATCCTGCTCAAACAGGCCCAGGATTTCACCCAAAAACGATTGGTTCCCGACCGCAACGTGACCGCCGTTTTCCTGGTCGGCTCGGTGCGCCCTGATGACGCCCTCCTGCCCCCGGTACTCGACATCGACTTGCTGGTCATCTACAACGGCGAGCCGCCCCGCGCGCGCGAAATTTTTAAACTATCCAACGATATCCACCTCGATGTCGTTTATGAAAACGCCAAAACTTATGCCCAGCCCCGCGAACTACGCGGCGACCCCTGGCGCGGCTGGCTGATGTGGGACCCGCGCGTGCTGCACCAAAAGGGACGATTCTTCGAGTACACCCAATCCATTGTGCGGGCGCAGTTCGATGACCCGGAGAACCTGCTCAAACGCTGCCGCGCCTTCTCTGTCCCCGCGCGCGAAGCGTGGAATGGGATGGTGTTCGACCCCGAATCCGCCTCGCCGCTCAAAATCCTGACCGCTGCTGGGAACGCCGCCAACGCCCTGGCCGCCTTAGCCGGGCCGCCCTTACCCGAACGGACCCTCTTCTCCGGCTTCCCCGCCCGCGCCGCAGCGCTGAAACTGCCCGAAATGACCGGCAAACTGCTGCAGGTCATCACCAAAAGCCTGGATGTGACCCTTATCCGCCAGTCCCTGCCGCAGTGGGAGGCCTGCTTCCTGTCTGCCGCGCAGGCCCCGCTCGATTTGCGCATCCACGCCGCCCGGCTGGGATATTATCGCAGCGCCATCGAAAACCAACTGGCCGGGGATATGCCAGCCGCCGCCTTCTGGCCGCTCCTGCACACCTGGGCAATGTCCATCCAATCCGGAATGGCCTCGCCCGATGAACAGGCGAACTGGCAGGGTTTCCTGGCTCGCATCGGGCTGGATTCTGCCGGGGCAGGCGAGCGCATCGAAGCCCTGGACTCGTTCCTTGACGCGCTGGAAGAAACCCTCGAGCGGGTGTCCGTCGAAAGCGGGTTGGGGTAAATGGAGCGCAAAATCTCCCGATTCTGCGCCGCAGCCAGGGACAGCGAACGCCACATATAGGCATTACAAAACAGTAGGTGAAAAATTCACATACAAGACATAATGAGTCTGATTTGCACAATTTTTTCCTGGTAGGCTACAATGGCCTATGTGACCATTCAACCGCCGATATCAGGAGTAGAACTCC
>Ga0116204_1001898_pt1 | contig 11569 bp, 18 predicted proteins | sample LakKivwa52mmetaG_FD_94481 | JGI IMG/M metagenome (GOLD analysis project Ga0116204, IMG submission 94481) | Anoxic lake water microbial communities from Lake Kivu, Rwanda to study Microbial Dark Matter (Phase II) - Lake Kivu water 52m metaG | ecosystem: Environmental > Aquatic > Freshwater > Lake... | reverse complement strand
GCAGAAAACTTGGCAAATCTAATATATCGAAATGACCGAGAATACACCTATCAAGATATCGCAATCTCATTCATTCAAGGATGGAAGGACTCTGATAAACATCGATGGGTGATGGAATATCCGTATAAAAACAATGTAATTGTTGGTGTTGTCACATATTATGACAAAAAAAGGAGAACAATATATGTCTCCTTTATGTATGTCTCATAACCATCTTATTTTTGAGGTTGTTGTGGTTGTTGTTGTGGTGTTGGAACATTCACAGTCGTACCTGGTAAAATAAATTTTCTATTCGGCGCCGTCTGCTCTGGAATTGTTGGTTTTTCTTTCGTCCAACCTGGTCCCCAATGTGTTGTCTGTCCCATCCCTTTATATTTTATAGCACCATTTAGTTCAGGCAATGATTTATTTAATAAATCGGCAATGACTTTTGCTCTTTGTTCTGATAGACACATATCGTATTCGAATCTTGTTCTTTTTCCTGAACATGCACCATATCCCCCATTTATTTGTTGATTTGGGTCAGCATCCCTACTAGAATAACCAAAGACGGTTGGGCCTTTAGCAATATATCCTTTAATAAACGACTCACCAAAGTCCTGAATATTCTTTTTCATTTCTTGGATGTATTGACCAACTAATGAGTTTACTGCATCTGCATTTTGAAATTCCGCAGTGTCATAATTGAATAAATCTTGCAGTTCCAATGTTCTAACTGGCACCGAACCCGACGCTACATTTTGTTGTGTTGTGGCTACTGGCGTTGGTAATTTTATATTTGCTGAAGCGAGATTCATTTGAAGTTGACCCGTTTCTATTGTTGCAAATCTTACTTCTTTTGTACCACTATCTATAAATCGATAAATTAGTCTATTTCTTTGGAAGAATTCACCCAGTGGATATTCTGTTCCAAGTGGAACGGCATTTCTAACATCTTTCTTATCAAGCAATTTCTTTGTAACAGTCATCTTTATTTCACCCTGATTTTGTTCATCTGTGAATATCATACCTCTAAGTGGTAAAGATTGTATTTGATCGGCAATCTCAGGATATTTCTCGACCAGAATTTTATATTCCGGAATTTTTTCTATCAATGGGAATATTGTTTTCATAGAAGCCCCATCAAATGATAGTATTGATCTTGGTGGAATGATAACAGCATATACGCCAGGCATCATCAGTTTCATTTCGTAACTTTTATTACCTATTTTAAGAATAACTCTTTCACCTTCAGAGATTACTTTCACCCCTGTTTTATCAAGAATTTCTTTTTCTTTTTTGTCGATAATATCATTGATTTTGTTTAGTAAAACAATCAATGTTCTTTGGTCTTCACCCTGAACATTTTGCTCCTCAATAACTTCAACATTATCTAATACTTTGTCCAGTTGTTTTTCAGTTAATATTATTTTCATATGCATAGGATTTCATATATCATAAATATATAATAATTTGACTTTTTTAATAATAGGTGTTGGTTATTAAATAAAAAATGACTACATTTGTTAAAAATATAACTATGAGAATATCAATAGTAACAGGATATTATAATAGAAAGAATTTATTTTATCAAACATTACGCACGATAAAAAAATCTAAAATCAATGATATTGAATTAATTGCAATTGATGATGGCAGCGATGACGAACATCGATTAGAAGATCTTGTCGATGAATTTCCATTTATGAAAATAATCAGATTGGAGAAAGCAAATAAATGGTATATAAATCCATGTATAACATTTAATATTGGGTTACGAGAGGCGATAGGTGAAATAATAGTATTACAAAATCCAGAATGTCTACATGTACATGATGTTTTATCTTATATTAATGAAAATGTTGACGATAGTAAATATGTAAGCATGTCAGCATATGGGCTGGATCCAGCACTAACATTAACACTTCCCGAACATCTCGATAATAATACCTTAATTGATTTTTTCCAAACACTACCACAAAGGGCGTATATTGGCGGCGACACATTAGGTTGGTATAACCATTCAAAGTATAGACCAGTACATTTTCATTTTTGTTCGGCATTAACAAGAACAAATATGGCGAAATTGAATGGATTTGACGAAAGATTTGCTAGGGGTATTGGATATGATGATGATGAAATTATTGCAAGGATAAAAATCCTAGGGCTTCAATTAGTAATAGAAGACAATATATCAGTAATTCATCAGCACCACCCAAGCCTATGGACAGGCACAAATGCTGGACAATTATGTGAAATAAATCGAATAATTTTACAGACCAAAACATTAAGAGAAGGAAAATATAATGCAAATTTAATTAAATTATGGAAATAACTTAAAAAAACAGAAAATGGAAAAAAGTAATTTTTTTATTAAAGAAGGTGAAATAACGGTTGAAAATGAATGGGTTTTAAATATTCCTAAGATTCTTCACATTTACTGGGGTGGGGGTAAATTACCCTATCTTAGATATTTAACAGTTAAAACATTTATGGAACATAACCCAGATTGGGAAGTTATGTTCTGTTATCCAAAATATCCTGTATCACAAGTATCATGGGTGTCATATGAAAATCGACAACCTGTGTTATTAGTTAAAGATTTTTTACCCACATTAATGTCCCTTCCAATACAAAAAACCGAAATTGACTTTTCCGAATATGGAATATCAAACTCAATTTGTGAAGTACATAAATCGGACTTTATTAGACTAATACAACTATCCAAGTATGGGGGGTTATGGTCTGATATGGATATTATATATATTAAACCTATGAATGATTTCTATTTGAACAATAACAACAATAAAGAAATTGAAACATATGTGTGTAATAATAACTATGGTCACTCAATTGGATTTATGATGGGTTCAAAAGAAAATAACTTTTTTTCAAAATTATTGGAACTTGCTAAGGAAAGTTATAACCCTCGATATTATCAAATAATTGGTGCAACATTATACAATCATCATTTTCCAACAATAGAAGATATTAATAAATTAACACCAGCAATTAACATTGATATGTCTGTTGTTTATCCCTATGTTGCTGGGTTAGAACATAAATTATTTGAGAGAGAAAAACTTGAAATAACGGATAAAACAATTGGTGTCCATTGGTTTGCTGGCCACCCATTATGGAATAAATTTTTAATCCCAACAAATGGGGGGTTAGAAAATTTACCTGATTGTATCATAAGTGATTTAATAAAAACACAACATCATGCAAATAAATTATCAACAAAATATGACAGTATTAAACTGGATATTTAACAATACATCCGATTCGTCGGTCGTTGTTGAATTAGGCGCGGGGTTTTTGGCAACCTTTCATCGTGCCACCCAAATGTGAAACAAAAAATAGGAATTGAAATATATAAACCATATATTGATAATGCAAAATATCATGATTGTATTAAAATACAGGGAAGCGTGTTGGAATATAAAGAATTGTTAAGTGGATACACCCTCGATACTGCATTGATCGTTGATGTTCTTGAACATTTTGATGTGAACATAGCATTTAATCTTATTCAATCATTAAAACAGGATTTTAGAAAGATTTTATTAATGTTACCCGTTGGTTTACATGTTTTAACTGAAGATGTTACTGGTTTTGGTGGTCATGAATATCAGACACATAGAAGTACTTGGTATGAACAAGACATATTAAAATTGGGGTTTCATGTAAACATTATCGACCCTAATTTTCATTACTCCAAACCTAGCCTCGCATGTTATTTTGGTATGTGGAAAAAATAAAAACAAAAACTAAAGATATGAATAATAAAGAGTTATATACGAAAATTTTCAATGAGGTTAAATCGTATAATTATAGCGACATATTAACCGACCCATTATATAGTGGACCACTAAAATTTGTTACAGAGAATATTGACACAATACAAATAATAATTGATGTTGGTAGTGGAAGAGGACATTTTATTGGTTTAGTGAAAGAACATCATCCCAATATTAAGATTATTTCAGCAGATTTAGATAAATTTAGTAACATCGATGTTGAATTTATTCCTGTTGATTTAACTGAAAATGTTTCAGACTTAAATACAACTAAAGCAGATATTCTAACATGTACTGGTGTTCTTGAACATATAAAAAAAGAATCACTCGATGAGGTGATGAGTGTTTTTCATAGAATCGCACCACTCGCAACATTTACAATTGCTAATCATTCAGACACTTTCTTTGGTGTAGATGTTCATGTAACAAACGAACCAATTGATTGGTGGAAGGAATTAATTTCAAAATATTATGATATCATGTACTCTGAAGAGTTCTACCCAAATAAAATTTTATTTCAGTTTAATTTGAAATTAAAACATTTTATTTAATGAAAATTTTCTTTATATTTTAATTATGATAACAAAAGATAAGATAAAGGAATTGGTCGGGAATCATGTTCCTTTACATATATATAATAAAGCCCATTTTAAGGAAGGTGAAACCCCAATATATTATTCGGGGCCATATTGGGATAATGAAGAAACCGAAGCCGCCATCGATGCGTTTCTAAATGGGCAATGGATTGTTTCAGGCGAACATGTGCATAGATTTGAGAAATTATTTAATCAAAAATTTTATCATAAACATTCAATTATGGTAAATTCAGGGTCATCTGCTAATTTAATAATGATTGCCGCAATCAAAAAACTATTAAAGTGGAATGATGATGATGAAATTATCGTATCACCAACTGGATTTCCAACGACAATATCTGTGATTTATCAAAATAGATTAACACCAGTATTTGTTGATATTGAATGGAACACTTTAAATTTCGACATTTACAAAATTGAAGAAAAAATCACATCAAAAACAAAAGCAATATTTTTATCTCCAGTTTTAGGTAATCCACCAGACATGGATAAATTAGTAAAAATTTGTAAAGAATATGATTTAGAATTAATTATTGATAATTGCGACAGTCTGGGATCTAAATGGAATGGAAATTATTTAACTGAATATGGAATAGCTTCATCAACATCATTTTACCCCGCACATCATATTAGTACAGGAGAAGGCGGAATGGTAAGTACTAATAACTCAAAATTATATAGAATTCTAACAAGTATGGCTTGGTGGGGTAGAGATTGTTATTGTATTGGTTCAGATAATCTTTTAGGAAAAGGTACTTGTGGTAATAGATTTGGAAAATGGTTAAAAAACTATGATGGTGTTGTTGACCACAAATACATTTATACAAATATTGGATATAACCTGAAACCTCTTGATATGCAGGGGGCAATTGGGTGCGTTCAATTAGAAAAATTTGATGAGATAATGTCAAAAAGAAAAACATCGAAAAAAACAATTGAATCCATTGTTTTAAAACACATTAAAGGAGTTAGAGGTGTCGAAACACTAGAAAAGGCGGATGTTAGTTGGTTTGGAACACCATTTATTTGTGAATCAACAGAATTACAACGAAAACTAGTTCAACATTTTGAAGATAACAAGATACAAACAAGAAACTATTTTGCGGGAAACATACTCTTACATCCTGGGTTTGAATTTCTTGATGATTATAAAAAATATCCCGAAGCAAATAAAGTATTAGAAAATATTTTCTTTCTTGGTGCAGCCCCACATTATGGTAAACCAGTGTTTGGGTATATTGAAAAAATAATAAAAGAATTTAAATTTTAATTGATATTTATGAATATAGTTACAATCACAGGAATCCGACCTGACTTTATTAGAATGTCGGAGATTTTTAAAAAGTTTGACGAAAACTTTAACCACACTCTAATTCATTCAGGCCAACATTATGATAAACTGCTGTCTGATGTATTCTTTGAGGAACTAAATATAAGACCACCAGATTATAATCTCGAGATCGGTGGACCAGGCAAGGAACATTTTCATCAGGCAGCAGATTTATCAATCAAAGTAATCGAATTAATCCGAAAAGAAAATCTAAATCCAGATCTTATTGTATTTCTTGGAGACTCAAATTCTGTTGTTTGCTCAGTGCCATTAAAGAAAGAAGGTTATAAAATTGCTCATATTGAAGCAGGAATGAGATCATATGACAGAAGAATGCTAGAAGAAATTAATAGAGTCGTTTGTGATCATTGTTCAGATTATCTTTTTGTATATCACAAGAATTATAAACAAAAAGCAATAAAAGAAGGTATATCACCAGAAAATATCTTTGTGGTTGGAAATACTATCGTTGAGGTTGCGAATAAAATACGAAAAGATTTATATTGGACACCAAAAGGATATAATCATATATTATTAGACATTCATCGACCTGAAAATTTTAAAGATAAAAATAGATTAGAAAATATAATTGAATTCGCCAACGATATGTCTTTAATATTTAATACAAAGGTTATGATGTTAAATTTCGGAAGAACATCAGAAATGATAAAAACTTTCAATATTGATCTAAAAGATATTGAAGTCGTGCCTTTAATGTCATTTAAAAAATATCTTGATTCAGTTTATAATAGTGTTTGTCTTATTTCAGATAGTGGTACTGCACAAGAAGAACCAGCACTATTTGGTATACCTGTAATTGTTCCAAGAGATTTTACCGAAAGACCGGAATCTGTCGAATATAACTGCTCATATATGCTCAATGTCAACACATCATATAATAAAACATGGGGTGGGGCTTTTGAATATGTGAACGATATAATTAAAGGTAAAATTAAAATAGACCCCATCTGGCTAGGTGATGGTAATACCTCGCAATTGATTGTAAATAAAATAAAAGAAATGTTATAAATGAATAAAAGAGTTTTAATTATTGGCGGCGCAGGATATATTGGTGGATATACTACCGATTATTTAACATCTAGAGGATATGATGTCGCAGTTTATGATAGTTTAGTATATGAAAGTAGATATCTAAAAGATGTTAAATTTATATATGGTGACATAAGAGATACGGAAAAAGTTATTAGTGTTGCACACAATTATGATGTAATAGTTTTAATGGCCGCCCTTGTTGGGGATCCCGCATGCGCCGTAGATGTTAATCTAACCGATGATATAAATCATCAAGCAGTAAGAAATATATGTGAAGGTCTTACTAACAACAAACATATAATATTTTTAAGTACTTGTAGCGTATATGGTGCACAATCAGACATACTTGATGAGGGGAGTAAAACTAACCCATTATCCGCATACGCATCAACCAAATTACTAGCAGAAAGTCATGTAGCAAAGAAACATGGAACAATTTTTAGATTAGGTACAGTATATGGCCTCGGTGACACATATTCAAGAATCAGACTTGATTTGGTTGTTAATGCCTTAACATTAAAATCTGTATATGAAAAGAAAATAAACATATTTGGTGGTGAACAATGGAGACCATTAATATGTGTAAAAGATATTGCTGGATATATTGAAGAAGCAATAAAAAGAAACATCCGAGGAACATATATCCTTTCTGAAGGAAATTATACAATGAAATCACTCGGAGAGATGATGAAAAACCTATTTCCAGATATTGAATTGAAACTAACTGATATTTCCTTCGAAGATCTAAGAAATTATAGAGTTTGTGCAGCAAAAGCGGGAGAAACATTTGATTACATTCCCTTACATAATATAAGAACTGAAGTTTTGAAGATGAAAAAAATATTTCAGGAAAATAGAATAAATAACATAGATGAAGACACATATCATAACGGAAATTTTATAAAGAAAAAATATGGAAAAGTGTAAATTAATTAATGGCGGAACATTTGTCGATGACCGTGGCATACTTAGATTTGTAAATGATTTTAACTTCGAAGGTGTGAAAAGATTTTATCAAGTCGAGAATCATGAAAGAGGATTTATTCGAGCCTGGCACGGGCATCAAAAAGAAGGAAAATATGTGTATGTTGTCAGAGGTTCAGCATGGATAGCAACGGTTGATATGGATGACGAATCACAAGCAGAAAGATATGCTCTTAGCGATAAAACACCAAAAATATTATACATTCCACCAGGAAAATATAATGGATTTCAAACACTTGAGGAAGGAACGATTTTAATGTTTTTCAGCACATCAACTACCGAGGAATCCAAGGGAGATGATTACCGAAAACCATATGAGGAATTTCCTTTATTTAATAAAGAATATCGATAATTTGGTTTTTTGAAAAAAATATCTTATATTTACCCTATATTTTATTTTTCTAAAATTAAAAAATATGAAAACTAGAGAAACCCAAAACACGATTGAAACCGGAAAAACTATAGTGTATGAATTATGTGTTAATTGTGGAATCGAAACACCATATACAATAAACACACATATCGATTATCGTCAACACTATATAGAAGGCGCTGGCCAATTATGCGCTAAATGTTATAACGACATATACAATAAAAAATAATTAATATGAAAATACTGGTATTAGGATATAAAGGAATGTTGGGAAGATATGTATATACATATCTCAAATCACAAGGATATGAAGTGAGAGGACATTCAAGAGAGATTAATGATGTCACATTTTATCGAGAGCCACAAATAAAAGCATTATTATATTATGGGCATGAACTCAGACCAGGCGATGTTGTGATTAACTGTATTGGAGTGATAAAACCACAAATAGAAAAAACGGGAAAATTAAGATCAATCGCAACCAATTCAACATTTCCACATCACCTTGCAAATGTTTGTGAAGAAGAAAGTCTGAGACTAATACATGTGTCAACTGATTGCGTCTTTTCTGGTAAGATTGGTTTATATAATGAAGATGATATACACGATTGCGAAGATGTTTATGGAAAAACAAAATCTCTTGGAGAACCAGAAAAATGCACAGTTATTCGAACATCAATCATTGGCGAAGAAATCGGAACCGGACGATCATTAATAGAATGGGTTAAAACTAGAAAAAATGATACGGCATTGGGATTTACAAACCATAAATGGAACGGTGTCACTTGTTTACAACTAGCAAAAATATTCGAGGACATAATTGTAAATAATAAGTACTGGGAGGGTGTCACACATATTTTTTCACCAGACACTCTAACCAAAGAAGAACTTGTCCGAACAATTTCTGATATCTACGAATTGAATGTTCAAATAACACCAACAATTGATGTTAACAATATGGATCGAACATTAACAACAGTTCGAGATGAATATACTTTCAACATACCATCAATAACACAACAAATTCAAGAACAAAAAGATTTTTACGAAAATTTAAATAATTTATTATAATTTTTTTGTTTTTCCAATTATTTTATTTATCTTTGTATCATTAAAGTGTTCTTTGAGAGTCTGATTGTTGGTGTTCAATACAGTATGTGTGTTGAAACAAACAGCCATAGTACCCCTTTCAAGTAAGGGCTAACGGTAAATACAGTCACAATTTCCAAGGTGGCGTTGTTTGAACACCAGATATTAAGAGATTTCACAGAAATGTGGCGAGGAGAACCGAATTCACCATTCGGGCTGTTTATTAAATAACAGTTCTCTTAGTAATTTGCACTTGGAAGCAAACTTTGAGAGGTCTTAAAGTTCACTGTTTAGGGTCAGTACGGAACTAGTTCTGTCTGACAAGTGGTTCTAACTAACATTGCTTAATCAACCCGAAGGTATCAAGACCTGGCGTTTTATAATATTGCTTAACCTGCCGAAATGTCTTGATACCTTCCTAAACAATTTTAAAATTATGAAAAACAAAGATTCGAAAAAAAATTACCCAGTAATCCAGGTACCATCAACGGGAAAACCTAACTGGGGTGGCGGCGCAAGAACAATGTGCTTCGTCTATTCAAAACACCACGGAAATTTTATCCTTGAAGGATATCTCGAAGAAGTCTACGAGTATCTTAAAACAAACTACACTAAATATTTTTGCTATTTCTCTATGTGGTGTCGTGGACAATCACGAGGATATTGGAGATTCTGGAAAGAAAGAGATGTGTCAATATATGAACCATCAACCTCCAGACTGTTCAATCATAAAAGAAGATATAGAATTGTTAGCTATAAACCAAGATATTCATATAAACAAGATGTTAAGATAAACAAAACAATCTCACTTAAAAGAATGCCCAAAAAATGGATATCTGAATTTGATAAATTATAAATAAAATGAAAAAAAAAACAAATATTCGACATGAAATAATAGAAAATTCTGTTATTAATAACATAGTATCAAACCAATTACTGGAAAAATATGACCTGTTTCTCTGTAATTGCAATCTAGATGATAAACAAAAAAAAGACCTAACAGACCTAATAGGTACAATGTGTATATATATTGATAAAAGAGCAAGATTTAAATATGAAAAAAAGTAATACAACAACGCACGAGGATATGTTCAAGTTTCTTCATGAAAGAAATGACCGTGTTAGAAATGTCCTCGATGTTAGCGTAAAAGTCGATGACGATAATTATGGATCCGCTGGCGAACATTATATTGTAAAATGTGAAATGGTAATACCAGATTATAACCTACCATTGAATAATCTAATCGGTAGAGAAGATGCCGTCTGTCTCGTGGATGCACAAGAATTCCTGAAATGGAGGGATAAAAAAGATTCTGTTATCTGGATTTAAATGAAATGCCAAACATGCATATATAATAAACATCAAATTTTTATGGGCATAGATCCTATAAATGATAATGATAGTTATAATCACTTCACATATGACTATTGCGAAAAACATCACTGGACTGGCGACCCATATGACTTTAAACAACCACATAAAATGTTCGTCGACCCAATGAAAAATTGTAAAGATTATATTAAAAAAGAATAAAAATCTGTTCTGGCATACGAGAACTCTGACCCTGGTGCCCGAGCATCATTATCCCTGCCCTTGTTATTTTATACTATTTATCTAGAAGGATACTCTTGTAATTCTAAAATCTGTAAGATAAATATATTCACCAACAGCACCCGCAATTGCTATTTGTATATTATACTGGCCATATTGATTAATATCTGTCGTTAGTTTTGCTGTCACACTAACATCTGTCCAGACACCCTTCGTATTCCAGTTATTTATCAATTGGAAAACATTACCATAATATAAGGAAACAGATGATCCAGTTGAACTTGTCGGTATATAATACTTAAAATCAAACTTATAAGTTCGATAATTAATTATTTGTAAATTAGGGGTAACCACACATCGAGGCAATGGACTTCTATTTGGTGATGTCGTAATTTTTAGGGCATACGGTATATTCGTGACACCATCACTAACATTAGATTCTAGGGCAAGTACGGTATTTATATAGTTAGACCAATGCGCTTATCGCATCACTAACTGTACCTGCCGATTTTCTTCTAATAATCATATTTACAATATTCAGATAGTCAGGATCTGTTTTATTTACCGAACGCCAGAATTGTGGCTTACTCATATCGTTGGTCGGCATCCCTATAATATAACCAGTGTCCTCGTCAGGACCCATATACCATATAACATTACCAGGATTACTACTATATTCTTGTGCTGTCATACCAATAGATATATCTCCAATTTGTGCGGTGCCAGGTATTGTTGAACCTGTATTAACTGCGAATGGTCTTGTCGTCACGAAGTTCTTTATATATAAATATATGGTTCATAATCTCCATCATT
>Ga0116204_1001897_pt1 | contig 11571 bp, 10 predicted proteins | sample LakKivwa52mmetaG_FD_94481 | JGI IMG/M metagenome (GOLD analysis project Ga0116204, IMG submission 94481) | Anoxic lake water microbial communities from Lake Kivu, Rwanda to study Microbial Dark Matter (Phase II) - Lake Kivu water 52m metaG | ecosystem: Environmental > Aquatic > Freshwater > Lake... | reverse complement strand
GAGAATTGGAAGCGAAACTGAAGGCAAGGGAAAAGTCGTTGGCGGACGAACGGGAGAACGTCGAGATTTTAAAAAAGTGCCTGCACATCTTTATGCAAGCACGCGACTGAAGTGCGAAGCGATGCATCGCCTGGAGTCTCGCCACAGCGTGCGGAGGATGTGCAGGGTTCTCTTAATCCGGGAATGGCAGTCTTACCAGTGGCGGCAACAAGAAACGAAACGGAAGCAAAGACGATCTCGGGAACAGGGACTTGTCCGTACGATCGAAACAGAGTTTCACGCAAGCGACGATGCCTATGGATGTCGGAAGATCACGAGAGTGCTCAGAAACGAAGGAATCGCGGTCAGCGAATGGAAAGTAAGACGGATCATGCGGGAACACGGCCTCTACTCAGTCACGCAGAAGAAATACAGACCCTTCCGCCATCATCAAGAAAAGAATCCCTATAAGCAAGATCTCGTGAAGCAACAATTCCGCCCAGATGGTCCCAATGTCGTGTGGGCGGGTGATATCACTTATATCAAGACCAAGATCGGTTGGGTCTATTTGGCGATTGTCATGGATCTCTACAACCGCGAGGTCATTGGCTATGCGACGAGCCAGAAAATCGATACCGAACTCGTGAAACGAGCCTTGGGAGAAGCCGTCGGAAGATATCCGGAGACGGAAGGAACGATCTTCCACAGCGACCGCGGAACTCAATATACAAGCACCGGTTATCAAAACGCGCTAACTTCCTACAAGATGCTTGGAAGTATGTCTCGGGGCGGATGTCCCTACGACAACTCCTGTGTCGAAAGCTTCTTCGCTCAACTGAAGAAGGAAAGGATCTATCGACGAAAGTATCGTGACCTCAGTGAAGTCAATGCGGATTTGTTTGACTACATCGAACTCTTCTACAATCGCAAGCGAATTCATTCGACACTCAATTATCAAACACCAATCGGATACAGATTTAGTAATGTGTCTTCCTTTTGTTCAAGCCAGGTGTTATTATAGATATAAAGAGAAGGATTCAAAACAAGGCAAAGGTACCAAGATGCAAAAACGCAAAACCACTGATTAAATTCCACTTAGTCCATCCTGACCAAGGAAATCCCCGCATAACCGAATCAAGAAAAAACATGCCCGGCGGCGACGTCGGGCATGCTTTTTGTTATGGTCGATTTTTAGGGAAGAAGACGGAAGGTCTTGCCTTGGAGATGGGCGACGTCGGCTCCGGCGTACACCGTGAACAAACCGGGTTCGACGACGAAGGAGCCGTCTTCCAAAACGTACCCGAAATCCTTGGCGGAAAGCTGGAAGGAAAGCGTTTTGGTTTCATGGGCCCGGTAGTTTTCTTTGCGGAAAGCCTTCAGTTCGAGCACGGGGCGGACGACGCGGCCATGGTGGTCCTTGAGAAAGACAAGCGACGTTTCCTTGCCGGGAACGGCGGAGGCGTTTTGAACGTCGAAGGAGAAACTCAGGACTTCGTCAGGGCGGATCGATTCGGTAGAAATCAAGACGTCCCCATAGACGAATTTCGAATAGGACAGACCATGCCCGAAGCAGTAGGCCGGATCGTTGTCGATGTCAAGATATTTGGAGACGTATTCGTTGCGGTCGTCCTTGCCGAGATACGGTCTACCGGTCTTCTGGTGGTTGTAATAGAGGGGAACCTGGCCGAGCGTCTTGGGGAAGGAGATCGGCAGTTTGCCGGATGGATTCGTGACGCCCAGCAGGATCTCGTGGATCGCCTCTGCGGCCATCGATCCGGGGAACCAGGCTTCGACGATCGCGTCGGCGCTTTGAATGTTCGTGAGGTCCAGGGGACGGCCGTTGAAGAGCACGACGACGGATTTTTGTTTGTCGCCAAGCAGTTTGAGCAGCGTATGCTGGTCGAAGGGAATTCGGATGTCGCTTCTGGAATGGGCTTCGCCGCTTTGCCATTCGTGCTCGCCGAGGGCGAACAAGACGACGTCGGCCGTGTGGAGTTGTTGGATTTCGGCTTCGTTGAATTCGTCGTAGCGGAATGCCTTTTTGACGAAGACGGCCTGATCGGCGAAGACTTCCTTCAACGTCGAATGAAAGTCTCTGCGGCCGTGCCAATGCCACGGACCGATCATGTTCCGTTCGTCGGCGTAAGGGCCGACGATGGCGACGGTTTGCGTTTTGGATAGAGGCAGGACGCCGTCGTTCTTGAGCAGGACGATTGCTTCCCGGGCGGCTTCGAGGGCTTTGTCGAGATGCGGTTTGGACAATACGATTTCCTTGGCCTTGACGGGGTCCGCGCCCTTGAAGGGGTTCTCGAAGAGTCCAAGATCACGCTTGAGTTCGAGGATGCGCAAGACGGCTTCGTCGACGAGCCGTTCGTCAACTTCGCCCGCATCGATCAGTTCGGACAAGTGGGACGTGTAGGTGGTCGACGCCATTTCGATGTCCAGCCCGGCGGTGATGCCGTGGAGGGCGGCTTGACGCTGATCCTCGCTGTGGCCGTGGGCGATCGTCTGTTGGAGCGAATCGTAGTCGGAGATCGTGACGACTTCAAAACCCCAAAGGGTTCTCAGAATGTCGCGCAGGAGGTATTGGTTGGTCGTCGCGGGAACGCCGTCGATCGTGTTGAAGGACGTCATGACCATCCGGGCGCCGGCTTCGAGAGCGGCCTTGTATCCGGGGAGGTAGAACTGATGCAAGGACAGCCGCGAGACGTCCGCGGCGTTGTAATCGCGGCCGGCTTCGGCGGCGCCGTAAGCGGCGAAGTGCTTGACGCAAGAGGCGAGGTTGCCTTCCTTTTCAATGCCGTCGTGCTGGTAGCCTTTCACCATCGCCTCGGCCATTTTGGCGATCAGAAGCGGATCTTCGCCGAAACTCTCGACGATGCGGCCCCAACGCGGATCGCGGACGAGGTCCGCCATCGGACTGAAGGTGACGTGGATGCCCGACGTCGCGGCTTCGACGGCGCTGACGCGGGCGGTCTCGAAGGCAAGCGAGGGATCGAAGGAAGAGGCGAGTCCGATCGGTACGGGGAACACCGTCTTGTATCCATGGATGATGTCGGCCATGAAGATGAGGGGAATCTTTTTCTTCGATTTGGCGAGGTATTTGGTCTGGACCTCGATCATCTCCTCGGCGCTGCCGATGCCCAGGACGCTTCCGCTTTGGAAGATTTTCTGCTCGGACAGATTGAGGTGGCGGACGTAGCCGGCGACTTCGACGGCGAGGTCGCGGACGAAAAGAAACGGCGCGAGCTGAAGCAACTGGCCGATCTTCTCTTGTCGGGTAAGCGAATGGAACAGGGCTTTGATGTCGGTCATGAGCGGTCCTTTCATGCTTTTTTCAAACGGTAGATTCCCGCGTAATAGGGCGGTAATACAGTCTTCTCGTCAAGGCGTTTTGCGGGTTGGTTGGAAAGCAGGCAGACGGCCCCTTTGGCGAAATCGAACGAAACCTTTTTGGGGTGGTCCAGGTACGAGCCAACGACGAGAATCTTGTCGGCGCGGGTTTTGCGGACATAGCAGAACAATTCCGGATCGGTCTCGAACAGGAGTTCGAACGTCCCGTCGGCGAACACGGGACTAGACTTGCGAAGTTCGAACAAGCGGCGGAAATAGGCATGGATGCCGTCCTTGTCCGCCAGATCCGAAGCGGCGTTGATGGTCTTGTGGTTGGGGTTGACGTCCAGCCAGGGAGTCCCTTGCGTGAAGCCGGCGTTGGGGGAAGCGTCCCATTGCATCGGCGTGCGGGAGTTGTCGCGGCCTTTGGCATAGATGGATTCCATGATCCGTTCGTGGCTCCAGCCTTGTCCGCGTTTTTCCAAGTACATGTTCTTCGTTTCGATGTCCTTGTAAGAATCCAGGGATTCGAAACGGACGCCGGTCATGCCGATCTCTTCGCCTTGATAAACGTAGGGTGTTCCTTCCATGCCGTAGAGCACGGTTGCGAGCATCTTCGCGCTTTCCTTGCGGTAGGCGAGGTTTCCGTAACGGCTGACGGCGCGCGGTTGGTCGTGGTTGGCCCAGAACAGGGAGTTCCAGCCTTGGCCGTGCAGCTCGTTCTGCATCGTTTTGAAATAGCGCTTCAGTTCGACCAGATCGAGTTTTTTCAACGCCCATTTGCCTTGTCCGGGGACTTCGTCCAGCCCGACGTGACCGAACTGGAAGACCATCGTGAGCAGCGGATGTTTGGCGTTCGTGACCTGTTTGACGCGTTCGATCGAGAGGCACGGCGTCTCGCCGACGGTCAGGATGTCGCGTCCCGCGAAACAGGCGTCATGGAGTTCTTTCAGCCGTTCGTCGAGATACGGACCGTCGCAGAGCCAGCCCCTTTTCATGTCTTTCCCGATCAGATCGATGACATCCAGACGGAAACCGTCGATGCCGAGATCGAGCCAGAAGTTGATCATCTTGAAGATCTCCTGGCGCAGCGCCGGGTTCTCCCAGTTGAGATCGGGTTGCTTCTTGGAGAACAAGTGGAAATAGTATTGGTTCGTCAGTGGGTCGAGTTCCCAGGCGCTGCCGGAGAACACCGAGCCGATCGGCGGGTTGGGTTCGTCGCGCCAGATGTAATAGTCGCGGAAGGGGTTGGTTTTGGACTTCCTGGCTTCCTTGAACCAGACGTGTTCGTCGGAGGTGTGGTTGACGACCAGGTCCATGATCAGGCGCATTCCGCGCTCGTGGACGCCATCCAGCAGACGCTTGAAGTCGTCCATCGTGCCGAAGATCGGATCGATCGCGTAATAGTCGGAGATGTCGTAGCCGTTGTCGTCCATCGGCGAGCGGTAGACGGGACTCAGCCACAAGACGTCGACGCCGAGTTGTTTCAAATAGTTTAGACGCATCGAAATCCCGTTCAGATCGCCGATGCCGTCTTGGTTGGAATCCTGAAAGGACAGCGGATAGATCTGGTAGACGACGGCGTTCTTCCACCAGGGGATGACTTTGGGTTCCATCGGAAACCTCCTTGGATGGTACTGGTTGAAACGTTTCTATATCTCGCCTTCATTGTACACCCAGTCCCCCTTTTTTTCAAGGAAAAGCACGGAGGAAAGCGCGATTTCGGGGATGGCATCGAAGCGTGAACGGATCGTGAAGAGGCGTTTCGAATCGCGGGAAAGCGGGCCAATATGCGGCCTCTTCTTGTATTCCCCGGGGGGTTGTGATACAATCACGGTAACCGCAATCCCTGGGAGGGGCCTACTATGTTTGGATTCAGAAGCGACGGAAAACGCATCAAGAACATCGATCCTTTGATGAAACTCGTTCCCCACATCATGCCCGAACGCAACGACGCGATGGTCATGTCGGTCTATGACATCGACTGCACCGGCATGGATGAATACATCTTCAAACGCCGCAAGGAAGGCGTCCGCCTGAGCTACATGGACATCACGATCGCCGCAATGGCGCGCGTCATGGGCGAACGCCCGAGATTGAACCGGTTCATTTCCAACGGCCGGATCTACCGCCGGAATCTGATTCAATTGTCGATCACGCTCAAGAAGAAGCTCAAAGACGGCGCCGACGAGACGGTCGTCAAGTTCACGTTCAAAGGCACGGAAAACTTAAGCGACGTCAAAGCGATGGTCGACAAGGAAGTCCAGGCCAACGCGAAGGAATCCGCCGTCAACGACGCGGACAAGTTGGCGAAGCTGTTCACCATCGTTCCCAACTTCCTGATCAAATTCCTGGTCGGCACGCTGAGGTTGTTAGATAAATGGGGCCTTTTGCCCAAGTCGATTCTGGAAGTCAGCCCGTTCCACACGTCGCTCTATCTGACGAACATGAAGTCGATCAAGATGAACTATGTCCTTCACCACATCTACAATTTCGGCACGACGTCGATGTTCATGTCGATGGGCAAGGAGAAATACGTGCCGGTCGTCGTCGATGTCGACACGAAGGAATTCGGCGTCAAGAAGATCATCCAGCTCGGCTGCACGATCGACGAACGCATCTGCGACGGCCTCTATTTCGGCAACTCGATCCGCGCCTTCATGAAGTACATGGAGAACCCCGAATTGCTTGAGACCGGCCTTGAAGCCAAAGTCGAAGATTTGAAATAATCCATACGTCCAAAAGGACGGATCCATTGGGTTCGTCCTTTTTGTTTTTCATCCGGGATTTTTCATCGCGACCACTTGAAAAGTATGAAAAGCGGGAGTACGATGAAGGTTGATGGGTTATTGATTTCGCAGTTCGGGGAGGGACGGGAATGAAGAACCGATTGTGGCAAGGTCTTTGGATCCTTCTGGCTTGCGTGATGTTGCTCGGATGCGACGAAAAAACCAGGAAATACGAATTTTTCTTTCACGCCAACGGGGGAAACGACATTCCGGGATATTGGGTGCTTCGCCGCGAGTGGGATGGCACTTTACCGCTTCCGGTCCGGGAAGGGTTTTATTTCGACGGATGGTATTTGGAGGAGGATTTCGAAAACACAGCAACGAAGGCGGCCGTCGACGAACGCAACACATACCACGTTGATTTGTATGCTCACTGGATTTCGTCCGATCAAAACGTTGTTTTGGAACACTGGGTCACCGATTTCGACGGTGAGTTCATTTTGCATCTAACCCAATCAATCGGTGGAATATTTGGTGAAACGGCCTTTGCGGTTCCCATGAATGATCCAGGATTCACGGAAATCACGGACCATCCGAGCCGTGTCCCAAGCGTAATGGTGCTGGCGGAAGGAACGCCGATCCTCAAACTCTACTATTCCCGAGATACGGTGACCGTCACCTACTACTATTATCCCGAGGTGACGTTTCAAGTCACCGGATTAGCGTATTCACCGCTTCCCGAACGGACCGAAGGCACGACCCATGACCGCCATGTGTTCAACGGATGGTTCTACGATTGGAGCGCTCAGTGGCCGTTCACCTCGACGGTGATGCCGGGATCGGACACCATGCTCTTCGCCAACTGGACATTCAGTCCGGTCACCGTTTCGTTGAGCAAGAACGGCGGGATCGGACCTGACACGCTTCATGGCATTCCGTTTACTCCGATGGACTTGTAGAGTTCGACTCGCGACGGGTATACGTTTGGTGGATGGTTCTACGATCCCGACTTTCTGATTCCCTATGAAGGAATCAATTTGCTGATGAATCCCGATCAAATCGTTTTCCCATGGGAAGACTTGACCCTTTATGCCAGATGGATCGCAAACGATTCGATTGCGACGACCTATCATTGGTATGAAAACCAATACGGGGAATTCGTCAACAGTCTTATGACGACGGAAGTCGTTTCCATCGGTGTGCTCGTCACTGCGAAGCCGAACACACAATATCTCAATGATGAACTCTATCGCATCATGGATTCGCATCCCGATCAGGTGCTTTCCGGAACCCCGGCGCCCGATCAGCCGGTCACCTTGCACCTGTATTACGAGCGAGTGACTTTCAACCTGACGGTGGAGCATGGCTTCAACGGAGAGACGACGGTCATTCCCGTGAAATTCGGCTTTCGCATCTATCCGTTTCTTCCCGCCGTTCAACGCGAAGGGTACTCTTTCCAAGGAGTTCAATATTCGGGAACCGGCTCCAATTGGCTCAACGTGCAAAGCAGAATGACGGCATACGATTTGACGATTCGCATGATCTGGGCTCCTCTATGGTTCAAGACAACTTTTGTCGTCAATGGCGGAGATGCGATTTCCCCGATCAACGAACCATACGGATCGGACTATTCGCTCCCGGTGCCGACGCGATTCGGGCATACGTTTGAGGGTTGGTATTTTGACGGAGCACTTACGATAGCGTGCCCGATGACCGGAACGGTTTCCGCTTCGGACCGTACGCTTTTTGCGAAATGGATGCCTGTTTTGGTGACGGTGACATTCGAAACCAATGGTTCCGGGGCCATTGAACCGATTCATGTCCTTTTTGGATCCAGTTACGCGCTTCCTTCCCCGGAAAAAGAAGGCTACCTCTTCGGTGGATGGTATCGGGATTCAGAGTTGACGGAAAAATACATTCACACACCGGAAATGAGCGATTTGGATTTGACGCTGTATTCCAAATGGCTGAACATGGCATATATGATCCACTTCGACACGATGGGTGGAGATTATGTGCAGGATCTCTTTCAAGCTCCCGGCACGCCGATCGTTCTGCCGGTTCCCGAGCGGTTCGGCTTCGATTTCATCGGATGGTATGACGCGATGTTGACGACGCCGTTCACCGGAACGGTGATGCCGGAAGAGAATCTCGTCCTGTACGCGAAGTGGCAGCCAAAGTCCTGAGGGGATAAAACAACACGCCGCATCCCAAGCGAATAGGGAAGCGGCGTGTTTTGTGTTTACAACAGGGCCAGGATGTCTTTTTCGAAGGCGGAAGGCTTGTCGGCCGGCTCGAAGCGTTTGACCAGGTTGCCTTGACGGTCGATTAAAAACTTGGTGAAGTTCCATTTGACCTTCTCGCCGTTGGTGAGAGCGACGAACAGCGGATCGGCTTTCGGTCCGTTGACGTCGACTTTCTGGAAGATCGGGAAGGTCGTGCCGAATTTGAGCTGGCAGAAGGATTGGATCTCCTCGACGGTGCCCGGCGCTTGGCTGAAGAACTAGTTGCACGGAAAGTCGAGGACGAGGAAGCCTTTGGCTCCGTGTTTCTTCTGAAGTTGCTCGAGTTCCTCGTATTGGGGCGTGTAGCCGCACTTGGTGGCGGTGTTGACAATGAGAAGCACTTTTCCGCGGTAGTCGGACAGCTTTACGGATTCGTTTTTGGCGTTCTTGACGCTATATTCATAGACGTACATGGGTGATACCTCCCTCTTTGGCTTTATTATACTCCATGTGAGACGAATTCGCCTGCCGTGCGCTCGCAAATGCTTGTGGGAAATCCGTGAAAATCGGCCGAATGAGGCTGGATTGTGATATAGTATTGCTTGAGGAGGGATCCGATGGCAAAACTGGTCTACGTGCTCGACGACGACGAGCACATCCGCACTTTGATCGAGAAATTCCTGACTTACGAAGGCTTCAACGTCCAAACCTTCAAAACCGGCGAAGCGTTGTACGAACGTTACCTTCAGCTGCATCCCGATTGCTTCGTTCTCGACGTCATGCTTCCCGACGTTTCGGGATTCCATCTTTGCACGCGTATCCGTCAGGACAGCCAGATTCCGATTCTGTTCGTCAGCGCCAAAGGCGAGGAGATGGACCGCATCCTAGGCATCGAACTCGGCGGCGACGATTATCTGACAAAACCGTTTTCGGGCCGCGAACTCGCGGTCCGCGTCAAGGCGCTTTTGCGCCGCAGCGCGCAGGCCGAGGCCGCCGTCGAGCGCGGCGAGTTCACGCTCGGCAACCTGACTTATAAACTCGAAGAACGCGTGATCGCGGCCGGCGGAAATCCGATCGCCTTCACGGCGAAGGAATACGATTTGTTCCTTCTGCTTTCGAAATCGTCCCCCAAGGCGTTTTCGCGGGAGGAACTGCTCCGCAAGATTTGGAAATGGGAGGTCATCGACGGCACGCGCAGCGTCGACGATCTCGTCAAGCGGATCCGCCGCAAACTGCTCGACGCCGGCGCGGACGTCGAGATCAAAACCGTATTCGGATTCGGATACAAGGTGACCACGGATGCCAAGATCGAAGATCATGCGGATTCGCAATAAGCTTTTCATCTATTTCGGCCTGCTTCTGTTGGTCGCGTTCGCGATCTCGGTGCTGCTGGCGACCGGCGTCCTCCGCTACGCGATGAACCGGCTGCTCTACAGCAACGTCTACGAACTCAACCGGTCGATCGTGCAGTCGATCGAACAGTCCACCGTGCAGGAACTGCTCGAGAAGGTCGAACTGGTGCACGAACTCACCGGCGTCGAGATCATCGTCTCGAATCAAGGCGTCACGATCTACAGCTCGTTCGACGAGTCGACCCTCGATTTGACCAAGGCGGTGCTCGTCAGCGAGCGCTACCAGGTCTACCGCGTCAACGACCAGCAGATGCTGTATTACTTCACCGAAGCGTTTTTGGAAGAAGGCGCCTATCAGGTCTACGTCTTCCGGACGGCCGATCTGACGATCACCAACACCGACGAGATCTTCTACACCTCGTTCATCGGCATCATCTTCCTCGGCCTGGCGGTGCCGCTCTTGTCGCTTTTGACGGCGCGGGTGTTCTCGCATCCCGTCCAGGAACTGACCGAATACGCCTCGCAGCTCGCTCCCGAGAGCCAGCCCAAACCCAAGCCGCGGTTTCGGATCACCGAATACAACGACCTCTCCGCGGCGATGGAGGATGCGGCGAACCGCCTGCGGGTCTACCGCCAGAAGGAACAGGAGTTCCTGCACAACTTCTCCCACGAGATGAAGACGCCGCTCACCAACATCTACGGGTTCGCGGAAGCGATCCAGTACGGCGTCACGTCGCCCGACGAGACGAAGAACGCCTGTCAGATCATCATGAACGAAAGCGAGAAGCTGAAGGACAACATCAACCAGATCATGCTTCTGGGTCGCCTCGATTCGGTCAACCAGGTGTATCGGATGCAGAAGGTCAATCTGAAGGACCTGCTCTCCGACAGTTTGAACAGCATCCAGATCCAGGCGGCCAGCAACAATCTGAAGCTCGTATTCCCCGACATCGAGGACAACGTGTTCGTCTTCGGCGATCCGGAGAAGCTCGAAGCGGCGTTCGTGAACATCCTCTCCAACGCCGTCCGTTATGCGAAGACGATGATCCGCATCGAGGTGTTGGTGCAGACATCCAACATCGAAGTCCGCATCGACGACGACGGGATCGGCATTCCCGTCGAGGAGCGCGACAAGGTCTTCGAACGGTATTACATCGGTTACAAGGGCCATACCGGCCTTGGCCTCACGATCACGAAGACGATTTTCGACCGCCATCAGATCAAAGTCGAGATCGATGCTTCGCCCGAAGCCGGCGCCCGGTTCCGGATCGTCTTTCCCGGCGTCCTCCGGCAGCATCGTTCCGGTCAATCGTAACAAAGCGCATCGCTGCGGCGAACGTGGCGACATGAGGAAATTCATAGACAGGAAGTGGCATCATGGACGTGTTCGTCAAACTGCTTGGATTGTTGTTCGGCTTGGGGATCCTCTTCGTCGGCGGATTGTTTCTGTTCCGCTCGAAGAAGGTCGTTCAATCGATTCAGAAACGGAAATTCGGCAAGATCGCCGAGCCGCGTCGGGAAGAAATGGTGTTCTCGAAACTGATCGGCGCGCTCCTGTTTTTGATGGGTCTTTACTACGCCGTGTTCGCGTTTTTGTCGCTGTTGTAAAACCACCGGAAAAGACTGTGAAATCCACAGTCTTTTTCTTTCCTTGCGGGATGGTTAACTATATAAATATAGTTACCTTTTTCGTTCTTCGCGCGGAGGCGGTTTCTTGAAATTAATTGTATATTTTGGTTTACATGAGGGTGGTTTAGTATTATAATAATGCTTGATTTTTTGATGGGAAAGGACCTCAAAATTGGGTAGAAAACTGATTGATCTCAAGGGGATCACCAAACTGTACGACGGCGAAGCGGTCGTCGACAACATCGACTTGTACGTCAACGAAAACGAGTTCATCACCTTGCTCGGTCCGTCCGGCTGCGGCAAGACGACCACGCTTCGGATGAT
>Ga0116204_1001896_pt1 | contig 11572 bp, 9 predicted proteins | sample LakKivwa52mmetaG_FD_94481 | JGI IMG/M metagenome (GOLD analysis project Ga0116204, IMG submission 94481) | Anoxic lake water microbial communities from Lake Kivu, Rwanda to study Microbial Dark Matter (Phase II) - Lake Kivu water 52m metaG | ecosystem: Environmental > Aquatic > Freshwater > Lake ... | reverse complement strand
CCAATATCTCAGCAAAGACTCTTAGCGCTTCGTCAGAACCTAAGCCGCCCGGGGTGATGGTCTGACCCGTTTTCTTAGCGAGGGATGCCTCGGTATCAGGGTGATCTAAAGAAGGTGGATCCATACGAAGTCGCGCAGTCGTGTACGCGACTATGTCACTAAGAAGTTTTTCATTTTCTAATGACCAACCGTGCACATGTAGATGCTACCCAAGAACTAATTCGTCATTACCGGGTAAGCAGCTTCGTCGCTTGCATTGAACATGCCATCAAATGCGTCAGAAAGGTCATCTGCAACCTGCACGATCGCGCGAATTAGTTCCATTCGTGCTAACCACCTGCGGTTGATGACGTTGGCCCCGTGCCAAGCACCTAACAAGGCGCCAGTCACCGAGCAAGTCAAGGCCGAAGGCCCAGAGTGGTTGGCGGCAAGTGCTAGAGACCAACTGGCTCGCGACAAGTCAGGGTCACTTAGAAAGCAATACACCGCACTGGCCAGTACTCGGTCGGCCGCGCTATCTCGAGAGATTTCTTCTAGCACTTTCAATTGGCGTGGGGTCTTTTCAGCCCTACGAGCCGCATCACGAATATGGGTTATCACTGAATACGCCTCGACTCGACCTTTAAAGCTGTTGGTCAATGATTCGATTGCCAAAGTCATCGGGTTCCCCGCCGAAAGATCAGCTAGCAGATGAGCAAGGGCAGCCGACGCGTAACAGGCAACTGGGTGGCCATTCGTAAACGCCGCTGCACGTGCCGCTAGCCAGAAGGCTTCGCTAGGGCCAAACACCAGCCCAATTGGCGTCACCCGCGTCAGCGCCACACCCGTCGCATTGCTATTGACAGGGCTTTCTAGCGTGCCATTTGCGCCTTGGCGCAAACTACTTGTCACGCAAGGTTCTGATAGGCGCACTTGACGCATCTGTGGCATCTGAGCAAGCCAACCCGGGTTGCTATCTTCGAGATAGAACTTGGCAGTGCCGCGATTGGGCTCAAGGGCCAACTGCGTCTTAAGCCAGCGCAAGTACGCGTGGCGTAGTTCGCGCAGTGCCCCCGTCCGAGAGTTTTGCCCGATTCGATTACGAATCAGCGCGTCAGCGGTAAACAGCATTAGTTGGGTGCCACTGGTGACAAGACCGGGCTTGGGTGGTGAACAGATTCCGTAAGCCCCATAGCGCGCCACGATTGAATCGGGGTCGTCGTGATAGACAGCCCCACCCATTGAGTCACCGAATGCCGACATCACGAACGCTGCGCGGGTGTGGGATTTTCGGTGGCTGAGAGTGGAAGACCCGGGCCCTAACAGGGGCATACCCCGTGAAACGCGAACGGGCGAAAAGTCAACTGATTCGTGCAGTCGTAATGACTCACCTAGATGGTCGAAGAACAGGCCTGCCATACGAGACGCCCTGTCGATTCGTCAGACCCCGAGAAAGAGTCTGAATCAGCCGTGCACTAAACCTGTGGTCTAACAGTCACGGGTGCCATCAACAACCAGTGGCAGACAAAAAGAAGGTGTTTCTACTCATGTGGGGCACGCGAGGTACATGAAGAGCGTATTCAAGCTGTTGCTCGCTCTGATGCAAGTTCGCAATGGAATAGAGCTAGGTAAAGCCGGGTCGCACGTATCTGCCGCAGCCAGGTTTGGTGGTTCGATGGGGATGAATTTCGCCGCGGTCGAATCAGTCTGTTCTGAAAGCCAAGATCTAGATGATGCTGGTCAGGTGATTGGCACAGCTGGTTGGGTAGGTGCTTGGTATGCAACGCGTGCAATAGCTACCGATGATGCAACCAAACGAAAAGGTTTCTGGGTAGCTCTCGGCGTGACCTACATGGGCTCGATTTTGCTAGCTAGCAAAGCACCGATGCGAGCAATGCAAAGAGTGGCCCAAATTGGCAGTGGCTTGGGGTTAGCAGACGTTGGCCGCGTCCAAGACTTGCCTCAAGTCAGACGACTCGGCCTAATTAGTGCAGGGCTTAGTGCGGCGGCCGCGTTGATGGGCGTGAATGCCAAAAAGACTGGTGGCCAAATACTTTCTGAACTTGTCGACATCGCGGCGGTTACGTTGAATTCAACTGCTAGCAAAGAAGTAGCACTCGATGTGAGGTCAAGCCGGCTATAGCCGGGGCATCACCACGGAACTACTTGGCGGTCTTCCCACAAGAGGCCAGTTTGTTTTGCGGCCTCTTCTTTTGGACGAGTAGCTAACCAAACGATTGTGTCTGCCCCCTCTTCAGCAGAGCGCGGTGCATCGGGGCCACCCATGTCAGTGCGGCAATGCCCCGGGCACACCGCATCAACGAAAACACCTCGCGAACCCGTCCCTAGTTCGTGAGCCAAGTTCTTAGTCAGAGCATTAAGCCCAGACTTTGAAATGCGGTAGGGGGCGAGCCCCCCGGTATTTCCCGGGCCGCTGAAACGGCCGAGGCACGCAGTGACGTTTATGACACGACCCTCACGCCGCTCGACCATGGCCGGTACGAAAGTGTTCATGAAGTAAAAGGGCGCATCAAGATTTATGGCAAGTACCCGACGCCACTCAACGGCCGTCGCACGCAAGGTCTTGGCGGTGCGCTCAGACATAACACCTGCGCTGTTAACCAAAACTTCAATTTCACTTACACCCGCCAACTGATCTCGCAACGTTGTAACTGCCGCTGGGTCTGTGATGTCACAGGCATGGCCGTCGAGGGTCACACCGCTAGAAAGCGCTTTGGATTTCGCCGACTGAATCGACTCTTCGCTCGAACCAACGATCACAACGTGGAAGTCACGACGTGCCAGCTCTAGTGCAGTGGCAAACCCGATACCGCGAGTACCGCCGGTGACTAAGGCGCCGCGTAGGGACATGCCTCAAGCCTGCCGTAAAGGCTAAGGTTGGGTTGTTGGAGGCGAGAACCTCGAAAATGTGCGAGGTCAGTGCCGATTCGAGGCGAACGCGAGGGTGGCGGTGACTACAACTGCGCCGGAGTCCCCCGAGGCTGCTGGCTTTGGTGCCAATGAGTGGTTAGTCGAAGAGCTCTATAAGAAATTCCGATCTGATCCCGATTCTGTGAGCCCGGCTTGGCGCGAATTCTTTCGCGATTACGAATCCATTGACCCAGTAGGCGTGCGGCAAGCACCCCAAGCGCCACCTTTGCCCAAACCAGTCGCGGTGGCACCCCGGCCGAGTGACGAAGCTGAAACCACGGCATTGACGGGTGCGGCCAAACGAGTTGTTACGAACATGGAAACAAGTTTGACGGTGCCTACCGCAACCAGCGTTCGCACTGTTCCGGGCGCATTGTTGATCGAAAATCGAATCTTCATCAACAATATTTTGTCTCGCTCACGTGGTGGCAAGGTTTCGTTTACTCACTTGATTGCTTGGGCCATCGTGCAGGCGATAAAGAGCACACCTGAGATGAACGCGGCATATACGGTCGTAGACGGCAAGCCAAGTGTCATCAACTACCCCTACATAAATCTCGGGCTCGCAATTGACCTACCCAAACCCGATGGCACGCGACAACTACTCGTGCCATCAATCAAAAACGCCCAAGATATGGACTTCGCGCAGTTTTGGGCAAGTTATGACGATCTAGTTCGTAAGGCTCGAAATCAACAGCTTTCACCTGATGACTTTGCTGCGACGACCATAAGCGTTACAAACCCCGGCACCATCGGCACCGAGCACTCGGTTCCGAGATTGATGATCAATCAAGGCGCGATCGTCGGCGTTGGTGCACTTGAGTACCCCGCCGAGTGGCAGGGGGCTGCGCAATACGTGCGCGCGCAAGCCGGTATCTCGAAGACTTTGACCCTTACCTCGACCTACGACCATCGAATAATCCAAGGCGCGCAATCTGGTGAGTTCTTAAAGCGCATCGCCGAGCTGCTGCTAGGCAAAGACGACTTCTACATTGACGTCTTTGCATCGCTGAAGATTCCTTACAAGCCATATTTGTGGGCTCAAGACGTCGCAATCGACCACGACGACGACATCAACAAGGTCGCGCGAGTACAGGCACTCATCAACTCATATCGAGCTAGAGGCCACTTGATCGCAGATGTTGACCCGCTGGTCTATAAGCAGCGCACCGCACCGGACTTAACCATGGCCAACCACGGTCTTTCTATGTGGGATCTCGATCGAGAGTTCCCTACGGGGGGTTTTGGTGACAAGCCTTTCATGTTGTTGCGTGACATTTTGGATCAACTCCGAGACACATATTCGAGCAGTGTTGGGGTGCAGTACATGCAAATCAACGACCCTGAGCGACGTAATTGGATTCAAACCGAGTTAGAGCAAGGGCGTAACAAACCAACGCGTGACCAACAACTACAAATCCTGCGAAAACTCAATGCCGCAGAGGCCTTCGAGAACTTCTTACAAACGAAGTTCGTAGGGCAAAAGAGATTCTCACTCGAAGGTAGCGAGTCGATAATGGTCTCGCTTGATGCCATAATGATCGAAGCGGCAGGTGCGTTCTTAAACGAAGTGTGTATCGGTATGTCTCATCGTGGTCGATTGAATGTCTTGGTCAACATCGCCGGTAAGTCCTATGCCCAGGTATTTCGCGAATTCGAAGACATGTCGTTTGGTGATTCAGTGCAGGGCTCAGGGGACGTCAAGTACCACCTAGGCACCGATGGCAAATACACCTCGCCAGACGGTTCAACGGTGGGTGTTTACCTAGCCGCTAACCCTTCACATCTAGAGGCTGTCGACCCCGTCCTAGTTGGTATCGCAAGAGCACGTCAAGACCAGCTGGGTCGAGATTCCACAACCCAGGTTCTGCCGATATTGATCCACGGTGACGCAGCTTTCGCCGGTCAAGGTGTGGTTGCCGAAACTTTGAACCTCTCGCAACTTCGCGGGTATCACACCGGTGGAACAATCCACTTGATTCTTAATAACCAAATTGGATTCACCACTGCACCGCAAGATGGTCGCTCGACCGAATATGCATCAGATGTCGCACTTGGGTTTCAGGTGCCGGTATTTCACGTAAACGGTGATGACCCAGAAGCAGTTGATTATGTGTCGCGTCTGGCTTTCGCGTACCGACAGAAGTTTGGTCAAGATGTTGTAATCGATTTGATTGCGTATCGCCGAAGGGGCCACAACGAGGCTGACGACCCCTCGCTAACGCAACCGAAGCTTTATGAACTAGTCGAAGCGCGTAAGGGTGTACGTAAGCTCTACACCGAGTCATTGATCGGACGAAACGACATCACCGTTGACGAAGCTGAACAGGCATTGGCTGACTACCAGCGGCGTCTCGAACAAGTATTCGCAGAAACTCACACGGATGCACCCACGCAAGCTCACGCGGGTGCCTTAACGCCGCCATCACGCAGTAACGCCCCAGAGACGCCAATCATGACCAACATTGATCAAGGCGTGGTTGACCAGGTAGTTGCAAGCCAACTTAACCTTCGCGATGGATTCACGGTGCACCCACGTCTTAAGCCCCAGTTAGAACGTCGTGGGCAAATGGTCAAAGACGACACGATCGACTGGGCTATGGGTGAGGCGCTAGCCATTGGCTCGCTATTAAATGAGGGCAAAACGGTTCGCCTCACTGGTCAAGACGTACGCAGAGGCACTTTCGGCCACCGCCACTGCGTCATCGTTGATTACAAGACCGGTGAGGGCTATAAGCCACTCAAAGTATTGATCAAAGATAACGCTCGCTTCTATGCATTCGACTCACCTCTGAGTGAATTTGCAGCCGTTGGTTTCGAATATGGGTACTCGATCATGTGGCCCGAGGCGCTAGTGATCTGGGAGGCCCAATTCGGTGACTTCGTAAACGGTGCTCAAACCATTTTGGACGAATTCGTAAGTTCTGGGCAACAAAAATGGAACCAGAGATCGGGCGTAACTTTGTTACTACCCCATGGGATGGAGGGCCAAGGCCCTGACCACTCGTCCGGGAGAATCGAGAGATTCCTCTCGCTTTGTTCACAAGACAACATGATCGTTTCGCAACCCTCAACGCCTGCTTCTTATTTTCATTTACTTAGAGCCCAAGCGCTTAACCCCAATCGCAGGCCGCTGGTCGTGTTCACACCTAAGTCACTCTTGCGTGCGAAGGCGGCAGTAAGCCCAGTCAGCGCCTTCGTAACAGGAAGGTTCGAGCCAGTCTTGATGGACGGGGTCAGTGACAACAAGTCAGTCAAGAAAGTCTTACTTGCGAGCGGCAAAATCACTTATGAAGTCTCTGCACAAATCGCCTCGAGAGGCCTAAAGGATGTTGCCCTCGTCCGCCTTGAACGCTTCTACCCGCTGCCTGCGGCTGAGCTAAAGAGCGCGCTAGCTACCTACCCGAATCTTCAAGAAGTCGTTTGGGTTCAAGATGAACCTGCCAACCAGGGTGCTTGGCCTTACCTCGCCGCTGAGTTACCACAACACTTGAACCTGGCATTGAGTTTTAGAGCGCGCCCGGCCTCAGCGGCACCTGCCACCGGCTCACATCACGCGCATGATGAAGAACAAAAAGCATTGATTGAGAGCGTCTTCGCTTAACCTGCAGTAAGCACTATTTTTCCGAAAAAATCACCAGCGACGAACTTGGTGAAAGCCTCTCGGGCTGCCGACCGTGGGTAAGTCGCGGCAATCACTGGGCGTGCGCCAGTGCGAATCAGAAGTTCAACTAGGTCGGCCATTTCAGCGGGCGTACCCATGCTTGAGCCTTGAATACGAATTTGTCGGCGGAACACGCGACGAAGGTCTGCGGGTGGTTCAGACCCGCTAGTAGCACCGCTAACAACGATCACGCCACCGGTTTTTACTGCTTTGAGCGAATGGGCCCAAGTCGCTTCGCCAACCGTCTCGATTATGACGTCGGCGAAATCAGGTAATCGCACATTGGGTTCGAATGTCGAGTCTGCACCAATTTGTTGGGCGCGCAGTCGCTTTTCGGGCGAACGACTGGTAACCCAGACTCTCGCCCCTAACGCCTTAGCCAAAGTAATTGCTGCGTTACTGACCCCGCCACCTGCGCCTTGAATCAAGACGGTCTGGCCGGGGAGCAAGTTCGCTTGAGTAGTAAGCATTCGATAGGCCGTTAACCAAGCCGTAGACAAGCAGCCTGCTTCTTCATCTGAGATTGCTTGGGGTAAAGAGATTAGATTCATTGGTGGTACCCAGAGTTCGTCTACGAAAGTGCCGGGATATTTCTCACTAAGCAAACTAACCCCGCTTGCCCCCAACTCAAGGCTCGAACTTTCGATAATCACCGGGTAGATCAACACGCGCTCGCCACTTTCAGTCTTTGCGGCTGCATCTGTGCCGAGCACCATCGGCAACTGTTCTGCTGTTAGACCGACACCGCGAAGCGACCAAAGGTCGTGGTGGTTGATGCTTCCTGCAAGTGGGTGCACCTTGACCCAACCTGACGGTGGGGCAAACGAAGGCGCATCACCGATACCGAGTGCTGCTACTGGGTCGTCGGCATCAAATTTCGTTGCCATCACTGCTGTCATGAATAGAGCGTATTTGAGTGCACATAGACTTATGCGTCCCCATGGCGAGTCAAATCAAATCGTTCGCAAGTGACAACTATGCCCCCGCACACCCCGAAGTAATTGAGGCTTTAGTCGGGGCAAACGTAGGTGACGCACCGGCCTACGGTGCTGACGAATGGTCTGAGCAAGCGCGCGAACTCATTTCTAAAGCGTTGGGCAGCGATGTCGAATCGTTCTTTGTTTTCAATGGAACGGGGGCCAACGTCACGGGTCTAGTGAGCTTTCTTCACCCAGGTTCTGCAGTGGTGTGTGCTACGCAATCACACTTGAACAATGATGAGGGTGGCGCGCCCGAGCGAATTGCCGGGGTAAAACTAATTGACGTACCAACTGATGACGCCAAACTCACGCCCGAGCACGTTACGAATGTGTGGCGTCGCATCGGTGACGAGCACGCCCCGCAGCCACACGTGGTGTCTGTTACCCAATCAACTGAGCTCGGAACCGTCTACCAAGTTTCAGAGCTAGCTGCCCTGGCGGCCTGTGTTCATGAACTCGGCGGTCTGCTGCACATTGACGGGGCGCGAATTAGCAACGCGGCAGCGCATCTTGGCGTCAATTTGGGCGAGATCACCGTCAAGACTGGGGCTGATTTGCTCTCGTTCGGTGGAACCAAGAACGGCCTGATCGGCGCTGAGGCCGTGGTCTTCTTGCGCTCAGGTGATGACCACTACTACCCGTGGATTCGTAAATCACTTATGCAGCTTTCTTCGAAGCAGCGTTTTATCTCGGCCCAGTTCATCGCCTTGCTGTCAAACGACTTGTGGCGAAGAAATGCAACCCATGCGAATTCGATGGCTGCTCGGTTAGCTAAAGGTCTTTCGGGTATGGCCCAAGTTGAGATCGCCCACCCCGTCCAAGCCAACGCGGTATTTGCACGGATGCACCCAGATTTGATTGCTCACCTGCTTGAGACTTACCGGTTCTACGTCTGGGACGAACGCGAAAATCTAGTGCGGTTGATGTGTTCGTGGAACACTGAACCCGAATTGGTTGATGAGTTCATCAAAGCCATCGCCGAAAGCCCAGCAGCAAAACAGACCCGATGATTGCGCCGGCACCCAGTGCCAGCCCGGCTGTTTGAGTTAGAAGATTGTCTGACCGAACGAAATCCCAAACTAGAACTAGCGCTAAGGCTTGTACGACTATGAAGGGCGCAACTGCACGTGGTGAACATCTCGCGAGAGAGCGCGTTAGCCACACTAAGCCTACAAAGCCAGCTGCGAAAACTACCATTTCGACGATTACATCGGTGACGCTCAGTTCGATGCCGCCGCGCAAACTACCAACGGCAGTCACGCCCATCACGACTAGAACTGCTGCCGCTTCAAGGCCGGCCACCGTCGTCGGGAACCACCTCACCCAAATTGAAAGCGAATTTGGCGGTAACCCCGGCTTACTCATATCAACCTAGGGTAAACACATGCGCGCACTAATGGTGGTAAACCCTCGAGCGACAACCACGACTGTTGCAACTCGTGATCTTTTGGTGAGTTCACTTCGTTCGACTTTTGACCTAGAGATCACCGTCACCAAACAACGAGGCGACGCTGAGCGACTGGGGCAGCTAGCAGCCAAAGACAAGTACGACTATGTGGTGACTTTTGGTGGCGATGGCACAACCAGCGAAGTAGTAAACGGGTTGCTAGCTAGCGGCTTAAGCGTGGCTAATCTGCCGATTCTCTGCCCATTGCCCGGCGGTAGTGCGAACGTATTTGCGAGAGCGCTTGGTTTTTCTAAGAACCCTGCAACGGCAGTAGGTCAAGCACTGGTTGCTATCGCGGACAACTCTTATCAACTCATAAGTCTCGGTCGAGCTCAGTGGGCGAATGGCGATAGGTACTTCACTTTCTCTTTGGGGGTGGGCCTAGACGCTGAGGTGATTTCGGCGATGGAATCAGACAGAGAAGCCGGCAAGCGAGCGACACCGTTTAGATACTTACAAACTTCGATTAGGCAACTCGTGCTGACCGAAAAAGTCGAGCCAAAGATCACTTTAGAAACCGAAGGTGGGGGCTATGTTTATGGTGTTTTCACCTTGCTTGCGCAAAATACCAACCCCTGGACTTACTTCGGCCCACTTGCAGTTAGCGGGTCAAAGTCTGCGAGCTTCGAGGGCGGCTTGGATTTCTTAGCAATCAAACACATGGGTGTCTTAAGCACGCTTTCATTGATGACAAAATTGGTTCGCGGTGAGTTTTCGTCAAACGACGGTGACCTCGTCCAACTTAAAAATCAAAATCGCTTGGGCCTGGCGGCCAGTTCGCCGATGCCCATGCAGTTAGACGGTGAGTCGTATGCGCCGATCAGCCAGGTCGAGATTTCAAGCGTTGAGTCGGCGTTGCCGGTGCTAAGGGCCGGTGCGGCCGCGGTCTGAGCGCAGGGTTGTCCACAGGTTGGGGATAAATTCTTTGAAGGCACTAATTCTGCTTTCATTTTGGGCTTTTTCTTCGGCTCTGGGCCTTCACTAGTGGGCCAATCTGTGGAAGAATCACCACTCACCGAAACAAATTCATTCAATAGGGGGTCTGCTCATGGACTGGCGGCATCAAGCTGCCTGTCGGGACGAAGACCCAGAACTCTTCTTCCCCATTGGTAACACTGGCCCCGCTCTAATTCAGATCGAGCGGGCAAAAGCAGTATGTCGACGCTGTGAGGTGTCGGTCGAATGTTTGGAATGGTCGATCGAGACCGGACAAGAGTCTGGCGTTTGGGGCGGCTTAAGCGAGGACGAGCGAGCCGCGCTTCGACGACGACGTGGCATTCGTTATCGGCCACCCGTCGATCAACTCGCCTAACTAAGCAACAGTGATCACCGGGCACGGTGGTGCCCACGCCATCGCTGCTGCGCGCGAACATGGCGTCGAGTGGCTATTCACGCTGTCTGGCGCGCATATTTTTCCACTCTATGACGCGGCGGTCGGTGGCAAAGAAGGCGTAGAGCTCGGGCAGGCGCAATCGCCCAAACTGGTGGACGTTCGTCATGAGCAAACCGCCGTGTTCGCGGCCGAGGCGATTTCGAAACTGACAAGGCAACCGGGTTTCGCTGCGTTAACTGCAGGGCCCGGGGTGACCAATGGGGTCAGTGCGATTGCACAGGCTAAGTACAACTCGAGTTCGATTGTTGTAATTGGTGGTCGAGCACCTGAGTTTCGCTGGGGATCAGGGGCATTGCAAGAGCTTGATCACCCTGCGTTGTTGGGGCCGATAACGAAGAAGGCCAGCACGCTTCGCACCCTCGAAGAGATCTACTCAGGTGTTAACGAGGCGTTTAACTTGGCGAGGTCTGCACATCGTGGGCCGGTGTTCGTTGACATTCCGATGGATGCGCTGTTCTCGCAGGGTGAAGTTGATGGCGGCGCGGGTGCTGGCGGCGCGGGTTCTGGAGGCGCGGGCGAAAACTCGCCTGGCCTTGAACCCAGCGAGGCCGACCTCGACCACGCGGCCAGCGTGTTGGCCAACGCCGAGCGGCCCGTCTTAGTCATTGGCACCGACGTGTGGGCCGATTTCGCTGAGGCTCAAGCAGTCGAGCTCGCTAATTCTTTGGGCCTACCTGTAATGGCAAACGGCATGGGACGGGGCGTGCTGCCCCCGTCCAACGAAAACTTGATCACATTGGCGCGCAGTGCTGCTTTTGCGAACGCCGATGTAGTGGTTGTGATGGGTGCCCCACTGGATTTTCGCCTCGGTTACGGCAGTTTTGGCGGCAAAGGCGGTAGCGCGCCTGCGAAAGTAATTCACATCACTGATGCCGCTTCAGAGGTTGCGGGGCACGCCGAGTTGTCGGGCCAAGTCTCAGGGTCGCTGGCTGTTATCGCAAGTGAACTACGTGAGCGAGTTGCCAAGAAGTTTGGTGGTGCTTCGCTTGCAAATGGCAAATGGAAGACCTGGCGAGAAGGTTTACGTGAAACACATCTGGCGGCCAAGGCCAAAGATTTGGACGATCTTTCAAGTGCGGCAAACCCCGCTCACCCTTCGCGCATCTATGGCGAGCTGCTGCCTCGATTAAAAGATGATGCGGTCGTCATCGGGGACGGGGGCGACTTCGTCTCGTTTG
>Ga0116204_1001895_pt1 | contig 11574 bp, 6 predicted proteins | sample LakKivwa52mmetaG_FD_94481 | JGI IMG/M metagenome (GOLD analysis project Ga0116204, IMG submission 94481) | Anoxic lake water microbial communities from Lake Kivu, Rwanda to study Microbial Dark Matter (Phase II) - Lake Kivu water 52m metaG | ecosystem: Environmental > Aquatic > Freshwater > Lake ... | reverse complement strand
GCCGATGGTCGGCGAGCGGTTCCGGCTGATGGTACTCCAGAATCCATTCGACTTTTTCTCTCGCCACTGCCAGCGGGTCGCGGTAACCCCCACCGGGTACTGGCTGCGAGGTCAACCCCGAGAATTGGCGTTTGCGCAGGTTCTCGCGGGTATGCCGCTGTCCGAGGAAATGGCCACGCGGCCCAACCTGTTTGATTACATCCAATGCCAGGGCGGCGGGACTGGTATCCAGCCCGGCGGCCTCGACCCGGATGCGGTGGTAGATGTCGCTGTCGAGCAGCAATTGCTCGGGATAGAGCAGCGTACACGATTCGAGCAACCCCATCCCCGCGCCGGTTTCGGCTCCGACTAGGGCACATAGCAGCAGCGAGGAGGTGGCTTCGGAACCAGCCTGCCAGCCCGGAACGAGTCCATCGGTGGCAAAAACGCCCGCCAGCGAGGGCACACCCCAATAGTGGGCCATCTCGACCCCAATTGGGTACATCAGCGTCCCTTCCCACGCAGTGGCGAGATAATCGCCAGTGCGCGGGTGCATGATGCCAGGCATCATCGAATGGAAAACCGGCGCGCCGGGATACGCCATCTGGATCAGGGTAATGGCGGCAACGATTTCCGCATCACCGGCGACCAGCGTTCCGGCGGGCGTGGCCGGGCCGGTGGAGCCGAGGTTGGCCATCGACATGAATCCGACCGGCTGACCGGATTCGGCCAGCACCAGCGCCGCTTCCATCCCATCGCGGTCGAGGCCGAGCGGGGCGATGCAGCAGACCAGCAGCGAAAGCGGCGGCCGCTCGCGCAGGGTGGTTTCATCCCCGGCAATCACCTTTGCCATCTCGATGGCATAACGCGCCATCTTTTCATCCATGATGGTCTCGCTCTGGATGTGTTTGACGGTGTTCTGGTAGGAAATCGCCAGTTCGTGCAAGGGGGCGGTTTTCGGGAAGTCCTGCGCGCTGACCATCGGCCAGTAAAAACCGACCGAGGACAGTGAATCGGCCACACGCGCCATATCGGCCACGTCGGCCTGGCAGGAACGGCGACGCTCGCGGGTCACGAAGTCTATCGTTTCCACACCGCAGCCGTCGGTGGCGAGGTAGGTGGATTGACCATCGAGCTTCAAGTCGAAGGCCGGGTGGCGCGCGCCCATGGTGTAATAGCGCGGCGCATGTGAGAGGGCCTCAAGCACTACCTGCGGAGGCAGTTTGACAATTTGGGTCTCAAAATCGACCCGTGCGCCATGCTCGGCGTAAATCTGTAATACTTTTGTAGAGGGGCAATGCACGCCGGTGGTTTGCAGGATTTCCAGCGTGGCTGATTTCATCTGCTCCACCTGGGCATCGCTCAAGATACGCAGGCGGTAAGCCGGTGTAATCGGCTGCAGCGGAGGTGTGACGCTGGGTAACATAATTTTCCCTTTCAGGTTATCCGAGCCCCGCCCGGACATGAATGTCCGGGCTATGCCTGCGAAGCCGCCTGAAGGCGGCTAGTACCCGGACTACCTAAAGATGTAGGCTAAAAACCGCCTGAAACAGCCATATTGACCCAACATCTTTAGAAATGCCGGGCACTAGAAGCCTTTTTTAATTCAATTCCTTGTCTGCCGCCGCCAGGATGCGGTCGAGTTCCTGCTGTTTGGCCGCCTCGAGCGGTTCGGGGTGATGGTTGGCGAGAATCCATTTGGTCTGCTCGATGGCGTATTCGCGCGGGTCGCGGTAGCGGCCATCCGGGCCAACCTGCTGCGAGATGGCGCGTTTCATCGCGTCGCGCATGAACTTGCGGGTATGCTTCTGCGCCAGGTAATGTCCGCCGGGGCCGACGGCGTCGACCACATCCAGGGCGAGCGTCTCCTCGTTGATATCCATCTGCATCAGGTAGTGGCGGGCTTTCTGGTAGAGGTCGTTATCGAGCAGCAGGGATTCGGGATATAAGCGAGTATAAGTGTGGGTTAGCCCCATGCCGGTGACCCATTCCGCGCCAGTCAGGCCGACCATGTAGGCATCCAGCGCCACTTCGGAGCCAGATTGCCAGGTGCCGGCCTCGCGCGCATCGGTGCCGTAACAGGCTCCCAGCGAGGGTAGGCCCCAATGGTGGGCCATCTCGACCGGGGCGTAGCGCCCACGCGCATCGAGCGGATAGCTGACGTAGTTCCCGGAGCGCGGGTCAGCCCAGGCCTGCATCATCGAGTGGAACACCGGGGCGCCGGGGTTGACCATTTGCATCAAGACGGTTGCGCTGATACATTCCGCGTCACCCATCGCCAGCGCCCCGGCCAGCGTGGCAGGCGCGGTGGTGCCCATGGTCGGCATCGAAAGGAACCCGACCGGCACGCCTGCCTCGGCCAACACCATCGCGCCTTCGATGCCTTCTTTATCCTGGATGAGCGGCGCAATCGTGCAGACCAGCAGCGAGAAGTTGGGGCGCTTGCGCAGTTCCTCGCGGCTGCCCGCCACCACAGCAGACATTTCGACCGCGTAACGCGCGTCGGCTTCGCCCATGATGGTTTCGCTCTGGATATGCTTGACCGTGTTGCGGAACCCGGCATCCAGGTCGTGCAGCGGGGCGGTGCGTTTGTGCTCCTGCGAACTGACCATCGGCCAGTAGAAGGCTACCGAGGGCAGGTAATCGGCCACGCGCGCCATCATCCCGACATCGGCTTTGCAGGAGGGGCGGCGCTCGCGGGTTTCGAGGTCGATGGTTTCGACGCCGCAGCCATCGGTGGTGAAATAGGTGGCCCCATCAGCCAGGTTGAAATCATAGAACGGGTCGCGCGCGCCAACGTTGAAATAACGCGGCGCTTTGGCCATATAAATCATGACCAAATCGCGCGGGAAACGGGCGACCTGCTTCTCGAAATCGACCCGCGCGCCGTGCTCGGCCAGCACTTTGAGCGCTTTCTCCGAGGGGAACTTGACGCCTGTCCGTTCCATGACGGTCAAGGTCGCATCCTGGAGTTGGTTCAACTCCGCGTCGGTGAGATAACGCAGGCGATAGGGGGTCTTGATCGGCTCGAGGGGTTTCAGTTCGTTGGGCATATAACATACTCCTTTGGTTTGGGCTTCCCTTACACCTCGCCGGCTTTTTGCCTGACCTTGTAGGGGTCAAAAGCGTCGCGCAGGCCATCGCCGATGAAGTTAACCGAGATGATGGTAAAAAAAATCATGAGACCGGGGAAAATTGCCAACCAGGGATAGCGGATGAAGTTTTCCTGGGCATTGGAGAGCAGGTTGCCCCAACTGGGGGTGGGCGGCTGGATGCCGAACCCGAGGAAGCTGAGACCTGATTCCTCGATGATGGCATAACCCAGCTCGAGCGTGCCCTCGACGATAATCGGGCCAATGGAATTGGGCAGGATGTGTTTCGAGGCGACATGCAGCGGCGAAGCGCCCAGGCTGCGCGAGGCGGTCACAAAATCCAGTTCGCGCAGGGTCAGGAAGGAGGCGCGCACCAGCCGGGCAAAGGTCATCCACGAGAGCAGCCCAATCACCAGGGCAATCGTCAGCACACTGTTGCGTTGCAGCAGCGGAATCTCCATTTCACGCAGGATGGCGCTCAGCAGAATCAGCACCAGCAGCGAGGGCAGGCTCAAGGCCGCATCGGTGATGCGCATCAGCACATTATCAACCCAGCCGCCCATGTACCCGGCCACCGCCCCAACGGTCACGCCAATCGTCAAGGTGATGGCAACCACCAGCAGGCCGACAGTCAATGAAATCCGTCCACCGTACAGGACGCGTGTCAACAAATCACGGCCCAACGCATCGGTGCCGAGCGGATGAGTGAGGGAGGGCGGCTGGAATCGCTGGGAAGTGTCTGACGCTTCGGGGTCATAGGGTGAGAGCGGGGCAAACAATACCAGGATTACAATCAACGCCAGGACAATGCTCCCGAACATCGCGCCCGGATGCCGCCGGAAGCGTCTCCAAACCATCTGGGAGGCGCTTTCGCCTTCGGACGATTGGGTGGCTGCGAGGTGGGTATATTCTTTGAATTTTTTCATCTCACAAGGAGCGCGAGACTTTGCGCGCGGTCTACGAGTAACGGATGCGGGGGTCAAGATAGGCATAGACCAGGTCGGCCAGCAGGTTGGAGATGATGATGGCAAAGCCGCCAATGATCAGTACCGCCATCAGGACGGGATAATCACGCTGGAGGGCAGACTGGTAGTAGTACAGCCCCATCCCAGGCCACGAAAAGAGCATCTCTACGAACACAGCGCCACCGAAAATACCGGGCAGGTCAAGCGCCAGCATGGTCGCCAACGGCACCAGCGCATTGCGCAGGCCATGCTTGAACATGACCTTGCGTTCGGGCAGGCCTTTGGCGCGCGCCGTGCGCAGGTAATCCTGGTGGATGACATCCAACATGCTCGAACGCAGGAAGCGCGAATACCAGGCCAGCCAGCCCAGCGAGCCGGTTACGACCGGCATGACCAGGTGCCAGAGCCGGTTGGTAAACGAATCCGCGCCAATGGTGTACATACCGCCCACTGGCAGGAGCGGCTCGCCGGTAAACGGGTTGCGCAGCCAGACGTAAAAAACGATAATCATAATCAGCCCCAGCCAAAACTCAGGCAAGGCCTGGCCGGCAAACGCAAAAGTGGTGACAAAGAAGTCGAAAATGGAATACTGTTTCAGCGCCGAAATCACGCCAATCGGAATAGCGAGCAGCACCGCCATGCCGAGGGTCAGACTCATTAACAACATGGTATTGGGTAGTCGCGCCGAAATTTCATCCAGGACCGGCTTGCGCGAGCGAAAAGAGTAGCCAAAATCGCCGCGCAACACGCCCCGGCGCGTGCCAGCACTGTCGGCGATGCCATCACCATCGGCATCGATTTTCATCCAGTCGTTGCCGGCCAGCCAGACCACATACTGCACCGGCAGGGGCTGGTCGAGCCCCAGGCGACGCTTCATAAGCAGCACCTGTTCGGGCGGCAGGCGGCGCGCCTGCCCATAGCCGGCCAGCGGGCCGCCAGGGACCAGGTTAACCAGCGTAAAAAACAGGATGCTGAGCAGGAACATGATAAAGACAGCCTGCAACAGCCTGCGAACAATAAACTGGCCCAATGATTGGCTCCAATGAAATTACGAATCGAGGGTTGAGAAGCTGGTGAGTCTCAAGAAACCAAGAACGACACGCAGCTATCACCGAGGTTGCGCCAACAGGTGCACTGCTGGGTGACGGAGTCCAAAATAGGGAGTTTTTGGACTCCGTAAGTTTATTGATCGAGAGTCGTCCAATCGGCGGCGTTCCAACTGACCACGCTGTTGACGTTGGCTTGCACCCCGCCGAGGCGCGTCGAGTAGGCATCGGCGTTGAGCGTGGAAAAGAGCAAGATTTGCGGCAACTCGTCATCGAGAATTTGCGCCAGCTGGCAGAATATTTCCTGGCGGGCGGCTTCATCGAGGCTGTAAGCGTTGTTGATCAATTCATTAACCTGCTCGTTTTTCCAACGGCCAATGTTCCAGCCCATATCTGGTTCGGCAGAATCGGAATGGTAATACTGCCAGAGAAAATCCGTCGGATCGCCCCCAGCATAGCCGTCGTCGTACAGGTCGAGGTCGAAATTGCCGCTCTGCTCGATGCCGCCGCTGGCCGAATCGGCCCACATGACACTGCCCTGCAACTGCGACAAATTCGCCTGGATACCAACGGCCTTGAACATTTCGCCAATCAACTGCTGGGTGAGGGTAAGCGGTTCGCCATATTCTGAATAGGTAATCAACTCGAAGTGGAGTTCCTGCCCCTCGGCAGCGGTACCACAGCCGCGGCATTCGCGCACGCCGTTCCCATCCTGGTCAACCCAACCGGCTGCTTCAAGCAGCGCTTTGGCCGCTTCAGGGTCATATGGGGGGCGAGGAATGTCACATTGGTTGTACGGCGGGCGGAAAAACTCCGTCCAGACCGGGGTGGCATAACCATGCCAGACAGAACTGGTGATTTCGTCGACATCGATCGCAGCGCGCATGGCCTGGCGGACGCGCGCATCGGTAAAGAATGGGTTGGGAGCGGCGTCGGGGTCAGTGGAACCTTTCTCGGCCAGGTTAATGTACAGGCGCATCACAAAACGGTTCGAGGGGCTGATGCTGACTTTGACATTGGCTTCATTTTTCAGGTTGTCGGCCACCTGCTCGGTTGCCCACATCAACAAGTCGGCGTCGCCCTGGCGCATCATCGTCTCGCGGACTGTCGCGTTTGGAACAATCTTTACGACAATCCTGTCGATGGCCGGTTTCCCCGCCTGGTAATACTTTGGATTGCGCACAAAGGTCAAGTGGTCGCCAGTGACCCATTCTTCGAGCATAAACGGCCCGCTGCTGAGCGGGTTTCGGCCACATTCCCAGCCCTGGAAACCTTCCTCGGCTTTGCAGTAATGCGCCGGCCAGATGACAACCTGCCGGTTGCCAAACAGGGTCAGGTAAGAGGGGTAGATGCCGTTGAAATGGACGACAAACGTATGAGCGTCGATTTTTTCCACCCCATCGACCAGGTCGATGCCGGGGACCCAGAATCCGGTTTCAGGGTTGATAATGGCGTTATAGGTGAAGAGCACATCATCCGCCGTGACAGGCACGCCATCGGCCCATGTAATGTCTTCCCGCATCTTCCAGGTGACATCCATCGTGCCAGCCTCTTCATCCATAACAACGCCGCCGTTCTCCACAGTCGGGAGTTCAGCGGCGAGGGCGGGGTAAACCTTGCCTTGCGGGTCGATGCCGGTCATACCCAACAGGGTCAGGTGCATGACGAGCGCGTCGTAACCCGAATCAGCAATCGCGGCGTTGAAGCTGGGCGGGTCTTCAGGAATGACGACGGTGATGGATTTCTCGCCCGCAGCAGGCTGGGCTGCGCCGCAACCAGACAGGCTAACCAGCAAAACCAACCACAGCCCAAACCGAAGCCAATGCGTGACTTGCGCGGTAAGTGACATGCTTCCTCCTTGTCTTGTAATGGCGAATAACCATCTCTTAGTAAACTATGCTAATGATGTCACAAAACAACCACTTGTCAATCCTTTTCGCGCGCGAATTCGGGAATTGGTTCGACAACCATAGCGCATAACAGTGCTCCCGTTTTTAACGGGGGCGCCACAAGGATAATGAAAAACCGCGACCACGTGGGTTAGACATTGAACGCCAAGCATCTCGATTATAATTGCCCCGCTCCAGGTTTCTGCCCTCGGAGCAATTATTCTCAAGGAGACTGTTATATGTTACATGGACCAGCCGCACCTGTAGGAAAAGACCCCGCCGGGCCGTATAAACAACGCCTGGGCATCTGGATGTTCCTGTTCTACGCCCTGTTTTATGCCGGATTTGTTGCCATCAACCTGCTCAACCCGCTGGCAATGGGCGCAATTGTCTTCGCCGGGTTGAACCTGGCAACCGTTTATGGTATCGCGCTCATTCTCGTCGCATTCATCCAGGCGCTCGTCTACGATGCGATGTGCCGCAAGAAAGAAGCGGAACTGGAACATACAGCGCCCTCACGAAGCGGGAAAGTCCCCGAAGCGCAGCGGAGCGGGAAACCCACTTCCAAAAAACCCGGCAAGAAGGGAAAGGCGTAATCGCATGGCTATCATCGTCTTCATCGCCTTTGTCGTTTTCGTGGTTGGTCTGTCGTTTTACCTGGGCAGCAAGGCCAAAAGTTCGAGTTCCTATTATGCGGCTGGTGGACAAATCCATTGGGGCGTCAACGGCATTGCCTTTGCCGGGGATTATCTCTCAGCAGCCTCCTTCCTCGGCATCTGCGGCCTGATTGCCACCGTCGGCTATGACGGTTTCCTCTATTCCATCGGCTACCTGGCCGGGTGGATTGTTGCGCTCTTTGTGGTGGCCGAACCGCTCAAGAAACTGGGCAAATACACCTTCACCGACGCCGTAGACGCCAATTACAACTCGCGCGGCATCAAACTGGCGGCGGCCATCAGCACCCTGGTCGTCTCGCTGTGCTACCTCATCCCGCAGATGGTCGGCGCGGGCGTGCTGGTCGAACCGCTGCTGGGCATCCCACATGCCTGGGGCGTCATCTTGGTCGGCGTCATCGTCATCACCATCGTCGCCACGGCTGGCATGGCATCCACCACCTACGTGCAATTCCTGAAAGGCGCGCTGTTAATTGTCTTTTCGACCGTGTTGGTGTGGGTGGTGCTGGGGCGCGGTCTCTCTACCCAGCCCGACCAGGGCGGGAAAGTGCCTTTCTACCAATATGCCCAGGTCCAGGCTTCGATTGCCGATGGGAAAATCTCTACCGAAGGCCTCGAAATTCTCGAGCAGGTCGAGGTCAAAGGCGGGCTGATATTTGCGCGTGTCAATCATCAGGGTCAGGAAAACTGGTGGTATGCCTCCGAAACCGACGGCGCGCTGACGCTCAAAGAATCCCAATCCATCGTTGCCAAAACAGACGGCAAGTGGATTAACGGCGCGCTCGAATCAGAAACCAACAAATTGCGCCCGGTGGGCAACCTGGAGCAAATTCGCGGCGAAAAGCAGGTCGAAACCGGCAGCCTCTCCCTTTTTGGGTTCCTGGCCTCCATCACCGACAAAGACACCATCGTCCGCACCTGGAAGAACGTCAGTTTTAACGACGCCGCCGGTGACAAAGTGACCGTTTACTACCCCAATGATGTGCGCGGCGACCGCATCATGCGTCCTGGCCTGAAATTTAAGGTCGAAGGCACGCTCCTCGAGCGGCTTGATTTCCTCTCGCTCATGCTGGCCCTCTTCCTCGGCACCGCCGCCCTGCCACACATCTTGATTCGCTACTACACCGTCCCCAGCCCGGCCAGCGCGCGCAAATCGACCATCGTAGCCATTGCATCCATCGGCTTTTTCTACATCCTGACCCTCTTCATGGGCCTGGGCGCGATGGTCAACGGCACAATGAACCCCGCCGACAACAACATGGCTGCGCCCTTGCTGGCGCGCTCCTTTGGCGAACTGCTCTTTGCGATTATCTCGGCCATCGCCTTTGCGACCGTGCTTGGCACCGTCAGCGGGCTGATTGTGGCCGCCTCGGGCGCGGTGGCGCACGACCTGTTCGACCGCTACCTGCAAATTAAAATGGATGACCGCCAAAAGGTGACGGCGGGCAAAATCTCGGCCTTCGTGGTTGGCGGCATCGCCATCATCCTGGGCATTTTGTTCAAAGGGATGAACGTCTCCTTCCTGGTGGGGCTGGCCTTTGCTGTGGCCGCCTCCGCCAACCTGCCGGCCATCGTCATGCTCCTGTTCTGGAAGAAGACCACCGCCAAAGGCATCGCCGCCTCCATCGTCATCGGCATTGTGTCCTCGCTCGGTCTGATTGCCTTCTCGCCCGAACTGTACAGCCTCTACGGCCTCAACCCGCTCGACGCGCCGATTCCCTTCAGCAACCCCGGCATGGTCTCCATCCCGCTCAGTTTCCTCACCCTGGTGGTGGTTTCGCTGTTGACGCAGAAGCAAAAATAAACCCAGCAAACCAGCTTTTCTAACCAAGACTTCCGAAGTTTCGCCCTCAGCGGCGCTTCGGAAGTCTCTTCGTAACGCGATATTAATGTCGCGCTACATTTTTGATAGGCTATAATCAAACTCACCTAACCATAAAAACCGCTATGACCCTGCTCGTCAACCTCCACACCCACACCTTATTCAGCGACGGTGAACTCAGTCCTGAAGCGCTGGCCGCCAACCTGGCAAATGCCGGCGCGCGCTATGCTGCCCTGACCGACCACGACACGCTGGAGGGCTTGCCGCGCTTCGAGGAAGCCCTCAAAAAACGCGGGCTGGCCTGCCTGCCCGGCGTGGAATTGACCACCTGGTTTGGCGAGCGTGAACTGCACCTGCTCGGCTACGGATTCGACCCGCAGCACCCCGACCTGCTGGCAACCCTGGTTTCGATGCGCCAGGCGCGCGAGTTGGAAGTGCAAAGCATCGCCGGGTCGCTCCGCAAAAAAGGCGCCAACAACCCACAAGATATTCCCGCCACCAGCGCCGCCCCCGCGGGTAGGTTGGAAACGGGCCCAGCCATTGACCTGATCCATCGCGCCGGGGGCAAAGTCTTCCTGGCACACCCGCTGGTGTACGAAAGCGACCCAAACCGGCTGGAAGCACTGCTACTCGAACTAAAAACCCTCGGGCTGGATGGCCTGGAAGCGCTCTACGAACCGTTTCCAAAGACGGAACGCGCCGGGTTGGTGGAACTCGCACACAAACACGACCTCCTCATCGGCGCCGGAACGGATGCCCACGCCGGAAACAGCGCTTACGCCATAGAAATGCCCCGCGCAGATTGGATACGCTTCCGCGAGGCCGTCTTCGCCAGCCCCACGTTCGCCGAAAACGCCCCTGGCGCTGAAAAATCCATCCCCGGCAGCCCCGCCCTGCGGCCCCCGGCTGGCAAATCCCACCACTTCAGGCGACGTTCCTATGTCCTGCGCATTTTCCTGCCCACCCTCATCGCCATCGGGCTGTTCATGGCCGCCATCTGGGGAATCATCCTGCCATCCTTCGAGCAAACCCTGCTCGACCGCAAGCGCGAACTGATTCAGGAATTGACCAACTCCGCCTGGAGCATCCTGGCATCCTACCAGCGTGATGAACAAAGCGGCCTGCTGACCCGCGAAGAAGCCCAGCGCCTGGCCGCCGCCCGAGTCGAGTCGCTCCGTTACGGCCCAGAAGGAAAGGATTATTTCTGGATTCAAGACATGCAGCCGCGCATGGTCATGCACCCCTACCGCCCCGACCTGAACGGGCAAGACCTATCCACCTTCACCGACCCGCGCGGCGCGCCGATTTTTGTAGAGTTCGCCAACCTGGTGCAACGCGCAGGCGAGGGCTACATTGATTACGTCTGGCAGTGGAAAGATGACCCCGAACGGCTGGAACCCAAAGAATCGTATGTGCGCGGCTTTGCGCCCTGGGGCTGGGCCATCGGCACCGGTATTTACACCGACGACGTGCGCGACGAAATCCTGCGCCTCGAACGCAGCCTGGTCAGCACCGCCCTGGTCATTTCGGGGGCAGTCATCCTGCTGCTGGCCTTCGTCTTACAGCAAAGCCTGCGCATCGAGCGCGAACGCCAGGAAGTGCTGGACAATCTGCGCGATTCGACCGAACGCTATCACTCGCTGGTCGAAGCCACCACCGAAGGCACCCTGCTTGTAGTAGATAAACGCTGCCGCTATGCCAACCCCACCTTCCTAGAGATGTCAGGCTATTCAACCCGCCAGTTGGAATTCCTGGATTTGCACGACCTCTTCCCGTCCGCTGAAAACCCGGTTTTGTGGGCGCAGATGGAGACCGACGGGGGAGAGGGTGAGGCCTTTGAGGGAATCCTCCGCGCCCGGGCTGGAACCGCGCTGGAATGTGTCCTGGCCCTCTCCCCAATTCTGTTTGCCGGGCAAACCGGCCAGATTCTACTCTGCCGCGATGTCGCCCGCCAGGCCGCCTTGCGCGGCGATGAAGCCCTGGCGCAAGCTGCGCGCAATGCCCCCCTGGGCATCTTCCGCGCCAAAGCCGTCCGGCGCGGCACCTTTCTGGAGTTTAACCCCATCGCGAGAGACTTTTTCCCGCCCGAAAGCCAACCCGCCCTGGC
>Ga0116204_1001894_pt1 | contig 11574 bp, 15 predicted proteins | sample LakKivwa52mmetaG_FD_94481 | JGI IMG/M metagenome (GOLD analysis project Ga0116204, IMG submission 94481) | Anoxic lake water microbial communities from Lake Kivu, Rwanda to study Microbial Dark Matter (Phase II) - Lake Kivu water 52m metaG | ecosystem: Environmental > Aquatic > Freshwater > Lake... | reverse complement strand
TGGGGACACTACCGTGTGCTCTACGAAATCCCTGGCACAAAAGTTAAAGAACTAGTAGTAGATCCTGGTAAATCATTGTCGTGTCAACGCCATGCTAGTCGTAATGAACTATGGTTTGTAGCCGACGGTGTAGCTACAGTTAACAATACCGACCAAGAAAACGATTTAGCCGTGTATCAAAGACATCAATATTTGACTATACCACAAGGTAAGTGGCATATGTTAAGCAACACACATTCTGAACCTTTGCGGATCATTGAAATACAATATGGAACACAATGTGTCGAAGAGGACATCGAGAGAAAATGATTAATTTATATATTGGGTATGACCCGCGAGAAGCAATAGCATATCATGTATGCTCTAACAGTGCAATCAGGCACAGTACAGAACCGCTAGCAATTACGCCGCTGGCATTATCAACGCTCAACGGATACATTGAACAACACACAGACGGCAGCAATCAATTTATCTACAGTAGATTTCTAGTCCCGCATCTGCAAAACTATCAAGGTTGGGCAATTTTTGTCGACGGAGACATGATTCTACGTGATGATATTGCTAAATTGTGGGCATTACGAGACGAGTCTAAGGCGGTGCAGGTAGTTCAACACAATTACAAAACAAAACGGAGCGAAAAGTATCTTGGCGCTAAAAATGACGACTATCCTCGCAAAAATTGGTCTAGCGTAGTGTTGTGGAATTGCTCACACCCTAAAAATCGTGCAATAACGCCTGACTATATAATGTCAGCTACCGGAGCACAATTGCACAGATTTACCTGGCTCGACGATGCAGACATTGGCAATTTGCCTATTGAATGGAACTGGTTGCCTGATGAGTTTGGCCCAAACCCCGAAGCAAAACTCATACATCACACTCTAGGAACTCCGTGCTTTCATGAATTTGCTACCGCTAACATGGCTGATGAATGGCATCGTGAGCGTATTTACACTGAATACTGTTTGCAACGAGACATTAGGTAATGACTGTTTGGGCTATTGTTAACAAGTCGTCTAGACAAGATGTTGATCCCCGCTGCGATGCAGTAATGGAACATTTTGTTAATGGTGTTGGTGCAGTCAAGGCAGATTTTAAGTATGCTAAAGCTCAAGAAGGCGCAATGATCATTCGCGGTTTAAAATACGGATCAATGATTACTTGGTGTTGGGACAACCACAGAGATTTTTACTATCTTGACAATGGTTATTTTGGCAATGGAAAAAAGAAAAATGTGGTCAGATTGACCCAAAATCATGTCCAATTACTTGGCAATATTATTGAACGTGACAACACTAGAATACCTCAGGACAATTTTAAAATTAAGCCACATACCTGCGGAACAAAAATACTTGTATGTCCGCCGTCGGGCAAAGTAATGAATTTGTACGGACTTGATCCTGACCAATGGCTAGAAGATACAATATCAGAAATAAAGAAACACACCGGCAGACCAATTGAAGTCAGGGTTAAACCTATACGTAGTGTTCGTATTAACGAAGATAGTTTCGAACAAGCACTAGAAAACGATGTTCATGCTGTGGTTACGCATTCGAGTGTAGCAGGAGTTGAATCAGTTATGTGGGGTAAACCAGTGTTTGTAACGGCTGAATGTGCAGCCAGTGCAGTAGCTAATACCGATTTGTCTAAGCTAGAAGATCCGTGGTTTCCTGATGATGATCTGAGATGGGCTTGGCTCAGACACTTGTCGTATGGTCAATTTACCTACGAAGAAATAGCCAATGGAGTAGCGTGGCGTATTCTAAATGAAAAAAACTAATGTATGACGTTGTAGTATATTTGTCTAGCTTACCCAAGATAGCTGATCGAGATCGCAAGGTACAGGTACTTAGGAATTTCTTTCAAGGCCTCAAGCAACTAGATGTAAATGCCTATCTTCAAGAAAAGCCACAAGTAGTTGAAGCGCGTGTTGCGGTGATACTAGGATGGCTGGGTACCAAGGTGATAGGAACACACCTGCAACTGAGAAAAAACGTTATCGAACAACAATCGGTAACTGGTAGAAAAGTGCTGAGTATTGATAGCAGTTGTTTTAAGTTTGTTGATCCAACAAGCAAGTTTTTACGCTACAGTTTCGACGGAGTGTATTATAGTACCAGTAACTACGCAAATAAAGACAGTAGCAGTGCCAAGTGGAATCAGTTAAAAAAAGAACTTAACTTAGAATTGTTGCCCTGGCGTCGTACAGGTGACCATGTACTAGTCTGCTTACAACGCGACGGTGGCTGGTCAATGAAAGGCGAAAACATTGCTCAATGGGTCGACACAACTGTTAAGCAGCTGAGAAAGTATACAAATAGACCTATAGTTATTAGACAACATCCACGCAGCCACTCTGATGTGAATCACTTGTTAAGATACAAGAACATTACTATAAGCGGTGGCAAAAGAACATTACAACAAGACATTGCTGGCGCGTGGGCTAGCGTATTTTATAATAGTTCTAGTAGTGTAGCTAGTGTGTTGCAAGGTGTGCCAGTTTTTGTGTCTGACAGAGATTCCGTAAGCTGGGACGTAGCAAATCACAACATCGCAAACATCAATCATCCTGTTATGCCCATAAGAGAACAATGGTTGTATGACTTGTCAGCAGCTCATTGGTCTGATAACGACAGCGTTTCGGGTAGAATATACCAGCATTTTCTGCCTTATATTATGGCCAGCCAATAATAAAGTCATGCTTAACATTATCTAATTTACAAGCACCCCAGGACAACAATAAGTCAACTGCTTCGTGTTGATTATCTGTAGTATACGCACAATCTCTATGTGGTTTTTGCTCAACAACTATTATAGGTCGATTGCTAAGTATAGTCTTTTTTGCACCGTTGAGAATTTTGTATTCAAAACCTTCACAATCAATCTTGATATAGTCAATCGTTGGCAATTCCAAATTGTCAAGTTGCTTAATTTCTATAGAGCCCCGGCCGACGCTATCTATATCAACATGTGTGTGCCCGGTATTGTCAGGGGTAATAATCATGTTAACAGTGGAATCAACATCGCCTAAAGCAATAGGATTTATTATCAAATTGTTAGAGTTGACATTTTTAATTAAACACTCCCTGAATTGTGCCACCGGCTCAAAAGCCATAACTTGATTAAATCTTTTGACTAAGTCTCTGCTCCATAACCCTACATTAGCGCCTATGTCTAGTGCAAAGTTAAAATTTTTAACATATTGTAAACTCTTACGTCTGACTTGCCATTGATACTCGGGCGGGTTACCTTTGCTGACTCCTTTAGAAATCATTTGATTGAAGTGTGTGTCTTCGTCCGGAAACCACCAGTTGTGTGCTTGATACATTATTTGCTTTGAGTTAGTAAGTTATTCCAGTAAGGATGATTACGGTGCTGTACAATTTCGCTTGTGTTACTATGTCCTTGCGATTTTCTTGCACCTTTTACATGATCCATTACTGTGCCAAGTTGACTGTTAATAAATGGATGCCCTGCTCGTCCTCGACCTTCGGGTTCGGGGTTTAGATTAAAAAATACATTATCTTGTTGGAATTGTTCGCGAACACGATCCCAAATGTAACTATCGTGCCATTCAGGGTAGTTGAATATTTTGTCTTGCTTGTACATGTTAGCAACAGCGTTAACAAAATTTATAGTATTTGCATGTTGTAAGTTATATGCTAACCAACCACATTCACTATGATAATTGTTTCTGCCAAGATAACTAACCATTGCTGTCAGCGGACACACTTGCGAAAGCCACTGAAGCGAAACATCACTATGGGTATGCGTGTCCGCATCTAACCAAATAATCCAGTCGCTGGTGATGTTATTAATTGCATGTTCTAATGCAAACACCTTATAGCAAAACCGTACAGCGTCCCATTTGAATGTTTTCTTTAGACTCCAGTGTTGGATATTGTGCGGTCCGCGCTCGCCGTGCGCCTCGGGGTTGTCTTTATGCTTGTTTACAAAAGCCCGACAAGCTGCACTTGATTCTAAAATGTCATAAACACGTGTATTGGCACGGTTAGTTTTTGGATTACATTTTTCTGAGTAAATAATAAGATTGACCTGTTCAGGCCAATATCGTTCAAAAGTGTCAATCATGCGTTGACCGTATTCACGGAGACCTTTGTCGTGAAAAGTAGTAACAACAGTATAATTCATTGAGTATTTAGTGATTCGAAACATAGCATATTATCCTTTGCAGACAGCTCTCAACGCCAGCGAGGTGCTGGGTGCGTTCTTACAATCCTGTAAGCAAAACAACATTGTAACTAAAGAAAATAGTTACGATGCTGATGCAGCAGTAATTTGGTCAGTATTGTGGAATGGCCGCATGCTTAAAAATAGAGCAGTGTACCACCACTATAGACAACAAAACAAGCCAGTTGTTATTATCGATGCTGGGGCATTGCACAGAAACATTACCTGGAAGATTGCAATTAACAACATTAATGCACTTGGGCATTATGGCCATACTGAACACCTGGACTTTGATAGGCCAAAAAAGTTAAACATATCAATTACTCCACATGCAAAAAAGTCAGAAGCTATTTTGTTAGCAATGCAAAATAGTCGAAGTCTGCAGGTAGAACAATTAACTTCAATGGAAGATTGGGTGCTGGGCAAGTGAGAGAACTACGCCTTCGCACAGACCGTGCAATCGTTATTAGACCACATCCAAGATCACCAGCAAACATTAGATGTTTACTGGACCGCGTGACTATAGAAGAACCAAAAAAACTTGTTGGTTCTTATGACTCTTTTGATTTTAACACAAACTATCACGCGGTAGTTAACTATAACTCAGGGCCCGGGATTCAGGCAGCACTACATTCGTGCCCGATTATAGTTGATCGATCAAGTCTAGCGTCGCCAGTAAGTATAAGTGTAGACGATGTTGAGCACCCGCTGGTACTAGATAAATCCCAATGGCTAGTAGAAATAGCACACACCGAATATACCCTTGATGAAATCAAAAGTGGGCAATGGTTAAAAAGATTAGAACAATACCTTTAACAGAAATACATTGTGCATGTGTAATACACGGCAACGCATATTCGTGGAGCTATGTAGAAAAGTTGTATAATAGCTTGCAACGCAACCTAACTCCTAAGGTTATATTGCATGTATATACTGAATCCAATCGCTCGGTCCCAGACTACATGGTCAAGCACGGTCTAATAGACTGGCCCGGCATTTCGGGTCCAAAAAAAGCCTGGTGGTATAAAGTGCAACTATTTAACATAGAAAATTTTAGCGACCAGTTACTTTACTTTGACCTAGATATTGTAATTACCAAAAATATTGACTGGATGTGGCAGCTAGATATTGATTATTTTTGGGCTGCAAAAGATTTTAGATACCTGTTTGATCATCGCCGGGTAACTATTAATTCAAGTGTCATGTGGTTTAACGTTAAAAGGTTTGGTTACATCTATGATCAATTTACACTTGAAACTAGTAAAAACTATCATGGTGATCAGGATTACATACACGCAACAGTACCACAGACCCAGCGCAATTTTATGGATTCAACAAAAATAAGTAGCTGGCGGTGGGAAGTATTTGATGGTGGCTTTAACTTTAAAACTAGAAAGCACATAGCGCCAGGCACCGGAGCAACAATTGCACCAACTACAGATGTTATTGTGTTTCATGGTAAGCCTAAACCACACGAAGTAACTGATATAAAAATTTTAAAACACTGGACATAATGAAACCTACAATTCCATTTGTTGAAATGATGGTAACCCAGGTTTGTAACTTGTCGTGCCGGGGTTGTTCTACCTATTCAGATTTACCTTATTCGGGGTATACAGAGTGGAGTAAAGGAAAACAACAACTTATTCCTTGGTTAGATATAGTTAACTTTCGTGATTTTGGGTTAATGGGCGGAGAACCATTGATTAACCCAGAAATAAAGCAATGGGTCCAGGGACTCAGGAATTTAATGCCCAACACACAGATACGATTGCCGACCAATGGTTTACTGTTGTTAAAGCATAAAGATGTAGTAGATCTTTTACACGATGTAGGCAATAGTATTCTTAAAATTACTGTTCATGCAAATGACAAAAAAGTAAGTGATGCTATCAAATGGATTGAGAATCGGTTTAGTTGGGAGCCTGTAACAGAGTACGGCATTAAAAGATGGAAAACTACAAATAACATGAGATTCCAGATTAACTACCCCAAAACATTCAATAAGACGTTTAAGAATGATTATGCTAGTGCTATGCCTTATAACAGTGACCCCGATGATGCGTTTGATTTTTGTCACCAGAAATTGTGCCCGTTACTGCACAATGGCAGAATTTATAAGTGCAGCACATCGGGTTTAATGAATTTGGTACTAGAAAAGTTTAAATATCCAAACTTTGAAAACTGGAAACCATACTTAGATAACACTAAAAATGGTAGCATAGGGTTAGACAGCAAGATCCAGGAAATACAACAATTTATAGAAAATGTCGGAAGTAGCCACAGCATTTGTAGACAATGTCCAACAAAAAGTTCTGCAGAGATCTTTAATCACTCTATAACAGTAATAAAAAAATGAATGAATTTTTACACTTAATTGGACCAAGATTAGAAAAACATACAGATCTACAACCTAGTAGAATACTCTTTGTTGAAGATCATTATGAGCCAGATATACTAGAAAATCTATTAGATCAGGCTAAGGTTAAACCAGAGTTAATAATAACTGATTTTTTTGCAATTATTCCTAATTCAAAATATAACATTCAATATTGGCCAATTTGGCTAGCAGGATTTGATAAATGTAAATTACCACATTTGAATCTTAATAACAATAATAAAGGTGTTAAAACTACGTTTAACTTTATGGCGTTTAAACCAAGAAAATATCGTGTTTTTGCATTAAAAGTCCTAGAATACTTTAACTTATCTACAACACAATATGTATCTAACCATATCAACGATCCAGTGTTGTTAACATACCACAGTGTTGACCATGTGGTAGTAGATGAAATTATAAATTCCGGTAATCAAGAGCTGATACAATTAATAAAATTTTTTACATCTCAGGTTAAATTACCATATAAATTTTTTAACAATTCAAAAAACACAATATACGATAATGTAGCGGATTACAACAATTTTTTAAAACATCGTGTGTTTGACCGATCAGCAATATCGCTTATTTTAGAAACAATAGAACCAAGTTGGAGCAATGCAGCTAACTTTAGCGAAAAAACCATGTTTTCGGTGGTGTCAAACACTATACCAATTTGGCTTTGTGGTTATCAGCAGGCCAAACTTTGGAAAAACTATGGGTTTGATGTATTTGATGACATCGTTAATCATAGTTATCAATATAAATCTACTAATGTTGAACGAATCTTTTACGCCGTAAAAGACAACATTGAAATTCTAGCCGATTTGCAAAAAACCAAATCAATACATGAGTCACTGACAACAAGATTTGAAAAAAATCTTGAACTACTCCGAAAAAGAATTTTTCTGAGTTTGTTAAATCAGAATCTAGTAGTCTACCCAGCAGAAGTACAACAACAAGTTAACGCAATTGTTAATTCACAATGTGGAAGATATTCATAAATACTATATAATATATTTAGGAGATTTCAATGACTCAACGACATTTAAAGGTCTATGGCGCAGCATATTCAGCTGACGGCGATGCTGACATAACATTAGTTTTTAACGGGCAACAAGTAAAAAATGGTGTAATTCCTACTACACATAGTCCGGTACCAATTGGCCACACTCCGGCGAATGATATATCAGTGCTAGCAGAATTTGATATAGACCTGTCTGTAACTGGCAATGTTCCGGTTGAGCTAACTGTAAACTCAGGAAGCGTGATTTTTGTTACTATCGAAGGCAACTATTCAGGAATTGACAGAAATGTTCAACAAACAGATCCCACTGTTCCTATTGATCCAAACAATCCAGCTACATTTACCGTAATTTCTGTGACAGTAGCACCAATAGATTTTTATGGCGATCTAAATATCAATACTAGTGAATCCGACGGTAAAGAAAATGTTACTATTGATGGTGTTGCGCAACCGCGTGTATTAATAGATCCAGGTTTAATTGGTGATTGGCACTACACTGTGCATACCGGATCTACACTTACCTGCGACTTAGTAATTGACCCGGCCCTTATTACAGTCGAAGAGTAAATTTTGTTAACAAAAACAAAAATGCGACCTAAGGTCGCATTTTTTATGGTTGACCAAAAATGGCATTTACGGTATAATACACATATTGAAATGTTGACCCAGGAGCAGATCATGTACTACGCTGTACTTAAATGTGAATATGCGGTTAACGACATCATACAACAAGCTGGTGGTGTATACAATGTTAGCAAGATCAATGTTGGCAACAAGACGCTAGTTCGTGCATCCAATATTAACAATCCTGCACAGGTATTAACTACATCTCAAGATGTTGCTCGTAGTATTTTCACAAAACCTACTTCTAATTTAGATTCTGCTCTTGAAGAAAGTTTTATGATTTGTGAGTCTGTTTATTGCTAGTTGTTGTAAAAAAACAACAAAATAGTCAAAAATCTAAAAATTGTCTAGTTGACACAAAATGGCATTTACGGTATAATACACATATTGAAATGTTGACCCAGGAGTAAATCACATGAGCACGGTAATTATTCGCAACGGTACGTATCGTAATCAGGTTGTACAGAATCAAGAATTTGTGTTGGTCAAGGGACTAACCAATGGCCATTACGGTGATTTTGTTACGGTACAATCAAACGGCCATTTTGGCCCTGGTCGCAACGTAGTACGTATTCGCGTTAACAACATTAATGACATTGAGTTTACCAATGGAGTATCTGCACAATCGCCTGTATCACAGAAACAACCTTGTGAAGCAGAAACCGACGAAGAAGCTATCAATCGTATCCGCGAGCGGTTTGATATCCTGCACGAAATGACCAAGGCTGCTGTGAACGGTAACATCCGCGCTATGATTGTGTCAGGTCCGCCGGGTGTGGGCAAGAGCTTTGGCGTAGAACAAGAAATTGAAAAGGCTACCTTATTTGATCGCATGAGCGGTAAGCGATTGCGAGCCGAGGTAGTCAAAGGTTCAGCTACTCCTATTGGTCTGTACCAAACTCTGTACAAGTACTCAGATGACAATTGTGTTGTAGTATTTGACGACTGCGATAGCATCTTGTTAGACGATGTAGCACTAAACCTGTTGAAAGGTGCGCTGGACTCAGGCAAAAAACGCACCATCAGTTGGCTCAGCGAAAGTAGTGCCTTGCGTCGCGAAGGCGTTCCGGATCGTTTTGAGTTTAAAGGTTCGGTAATTTTTATCTCAAACATCAAGTTCTCCAACGTCAAAGGCAAGCTCAAGGATCACTTGGATGCACTGCAATCGCGTTGTCACTTTGTTGATCTCACAATTGATACCACACGTGACAAAATCTTGCGTATCAAGCAATTGGCGTATGATGGCATGTTGGATGACTATGAATTTGATCGCGCAACTGTTGACGAGTTGACTGAATTCATTGAAGTAAATCAAGATCGGTTGCGCGAAATCTCTTTGCGTACTGTGCTCAAGGCAGCAGACCTGCGTAAATCCTTCCCAGCTAAATGGAAATTGTTTGCCGAATCGTCTTTGTTGAAGTGATCAAACAGTTGTAGATTTCTTTGGAAGTCTACCTGTTTGAACGCCGGACCAATCAGGAATGGTGTTAATACATTGTTCCTGATTTAGCAGTCTGTGTTCTACCTCTCTCGGCAATACCAGACTTGCGGAGTGCCTCTTTTTGTTTAGGAGTGGAATCATCAAGGGTTTTTCCACAATTCCATGCTTTTATCTATGATTGAAGTGAAACCACTTGTATAAAAGGAGTGCCTGATGTCAGGATATGATACGATAGTTAAGTTACATGCACTGGAACAGCGTGTAGATCGTTTGGGATTCCGTATGGGGCATCCCACGTATGGTAATTACCAACAGGAGTTTGGTGATGTGGTTTCCTTGTTTCCCAAAGAAGATGCTTTACCTGTCTACAGCCGCGATGCTGAACTGTTTAGTGGCACCTTAGAAGGTATGGAGATTTGGTTAAACGGCTGGGAAAAACTACAGCAGTATTATCGTATGTTGATGGACAAGAATTTTGAAAAACAGGTCTTGCGCAAAGAGCAGGACTATCGCAATCAGCAGTTGATGGAAGTAATTAGGACCGGCAAGCAAAAGGATTAGCAGTTGAGTGAGGGAAGTTGAGTGGTTGACTCTCAAGTTAGCCAATTGTCCCACTTAAGGCACTAGTGTGCCTTATTTTTTGACTTAAGATTTTATTTGTGCTATAATTTGTGTTATGAAAACTCGTGAAACATTCGTCCATTGGTTTAGCTCATATATTCGGCTCAGCCGCGCTGATTACGCATTTGTTAACAACATAGTACATCGAGTTACGACCCAACAGGCAGTGACCCTCGGGCAAGCAGCCCTATTAGATAAAATTATTTTTAAGTACAGGAAACAACTACAATCTTATGATGTTGAAGTAGGTAATGTGCTAGCATTGCCGTGGTTGCGTTCCCCAACGCCCGGAAAAGCAGACAATGACAAGTATCAGTTACAGATAGCCAACGGCTATATTATTTGTAGTTTTCCTTACAATTCAACACTGGTGCAAAAAATACGACAATTTCGCAACGGTAGTTATGCCCCAAAATCACACTGGAACCGCGATATGCGTCAGTGGGAAACCCCGTTATCGCTATGTAACTTTAAACGTTGGTACCAACTAGTAGTTGATTCAGGATATCCTTTTACATTTTGTCCGCAAGTGCAACAATTACTTGACACGATTGCCTACTATGGTACTGCTGACCACTGGCGTTGTCGGCTGGTTCAACTGCCCTCGGGTTACTGGGTCGTTAATAATATAGCCGAATCATTATTAGAACACTTGCCCGAATTTGACTATGAGATAAACGAGAAAATTATTGATCAGTTGACTGAACTGGGAATATGTATTGAACCGTCGCAATTGCCAATAAATATTCAACAGCGTCCAACCCTAAGCCAATTGTTAACTAAAAAAGTCGTGCAGGTGGCACAAGGCTCTATTGACCACTCGGTTTTTGAGGACATTGAATACTATATTCGTAACTTGTTGGGTGGTTTGTGCGTAATTGAGTCCGATGCTGACGAATTGCTAAAATCTAAAGATGTTAACGCCTACAACAGGTTAGTTACTAGTGTATTACGAGAGTGGACCACTGACAATCAGCAACAAGTTCATCTTCTAAGAATTAGATTAGGCATTGATGCAGATTTATTGCACTACTCTAAAATTTACAAAAAATTATTGCTAATTACACAATGAAATACTCAACATTTAACATCATTCTAGGGCATAATGCAGATATGCACCTTGCATTTGCATTAGTTGACAACCCAATTACTAAACTTTGGATTAAACAAATGGAACTTGCTTTGGTTAGATATCCGTTGGATGATCCTGAGAGATTTTACAAATTTAACTCTGCTGAGCAGGAGATTGCAAAAGCATTACAACTAATACAAAATGATATTGACATTATTAAC
>Ga0116204_1001892_pt1 | contig 11577 bp, 11 predicted proteins | sample LakKivwa52mmetaG_FD_94481 | JGI IMG/M metagenome (GOLD analysis project Ga0116204, IMG submission 94481) | Anoxic lake water microbial communities from Lake Kivu, Rwanda to study Microbial Dark Matter (Phase II) - Lake Kivu water 52m metaG | ecosystem: Environmental > Aquatic > Freshwater > Lake... | reverse complement strand
TTAGTCATTTTCCTCATTATGGAAGTAATGAAAGATCGCTTCCGCCGTCTTGCTGCCGATATTTTTGATGGAAGAGAGCTCTTCCACGCTGGCCTTGCGGATGCTTTCCACCGAGCCCAATTCCTTGAGCAGGAGGAACTTGGTCTGTTCTCCGATGCCGGGGATGGCTTCCAGTTCGCTGACCAGGGTTCTTTTGCTGCGGCGTTTGCGGTGAAAGTTGATCGCAAAGCGGTGAGCCTCATCACGGATGGTGGTGAGCAAGCGCAAGGCAGAAGATGATTTTGGCAGGATCAGGTGTTCTGAACTCCCGGGGATGAAGATCTCCTCGATGCGCTTGGCAAGGGCGATGAGTGGTATTTCCTTGTGATTTGAGTTAGATAAGACCTCGGTTGCGGAGGATAGCTGTCCTTTGCCACCATCGACGATGATCAGGTCTGGTTTCATTTCCGGTTCCTTTTCGGTCTCGATCAGGAAGCGGGAGAGCGTTTCAGCCATGGCTGCAAAGTCGTTCTGGCTCTCGATGGAATGGATGATGAAGTGGCGCCAGAACTTCTTTTTGGGCTTGCCGTTCTCGAACCAGACGGCCGAGGAGACGGTGTCCGTGCCCTGGATGGTTGAGATATCCATGCAGACGATCTTGCGGGGAAGCCGGCTGAGGGCAAGGCGTTCTTTGAGTTCCTGAATGGGAAAGATTGTGCGGTTGGCCTTGCGCAGATGGCTTATTTTTTGTTCTTCGATGAGGTGGAAGGCATTGCGTTTGGCCATTGCGATGAGCTTGGTTTTTTCTCCTTTTTGGGGATAGAACAGGCGTTTTTTGAGCCAGACATTCAGTTCATCGAAGCCATCCGGGATAAAAGGCAGCAGGATCTCGTCCACAAGCTCGTCCCTTTGGGCATAATAGAGCTTGATGAAAGCGGCCAGGACCTCTTCGGAAGGGGAAAGTTCGGCATTGGCAAGGGGGTAATTTTCCTGGTTGATGATCTTGCCATTGACCATTTTGAGCACGATGGCGATGGCACTTGCCTCTTCCCGGTAGAAGCCAATGATATCGACGTTGCGGCTGTCGGCATAGAAAACGGTCTGTCTTTTCTGAATGCGCTCGATGGCAATGATGCGATCCCGGTATTTGGCTGCCTGTTCAAATTCCATGGCCTCGGAAAGGGCATTCATCCTGTCCCGGAAACTATCCAAAATTTCCTGATGCCTTCCCTGAAAAAGTTTTTTGTAGTCATCTACAATGGCGAGGTATTCAGCGTGACTGATCTTGCCAATGCAGGGGGCAGTGCACTTGCCAAGCTGGTCGTTGATGCAGGATTTTTTGAATGCGATCCGATCCACCGGGATCTTTCTGGAGCAGGTTCGGAGTGGAAAAAGCCATTCGAAGGTGCGCATGATCTGACGCAAAGAGCGGACATCGGTGTATGGTCCAAAATAAAGCGAGCCGTCCTTTATGATCTCCCGGGTGATGAAAATGCGGGGAAATGGCTCTTTAAGTGATATCTGGACAAATGGATAGCGCTTGTCGTCCTTGAGCATGATATTGTATTTTGGCTTGTATTCCTTGATCGAATTGGCTTCAACCAGGAAGGCCTCGCGCTCGTTGTTGCAGATGATATAGTCCAGATCGGCAATGTGACGTACCAGGATCTCGGTTTTGGGATCCTTGGGGCTGTTGCTGAGGTAGGACTTGATCCGTTTGGCGAGGTTAACGGCTTTGCCGACATAGATGACTGTTCCGGTCTTATCCTTCCAGAAATAGATGCCTGAATCCTCCGGCAGGAAGGCAAGCTTGGCTTCTATCTGCGGACTAACTTTGACCATAACTGCTTGCGGATTGATGAAATATACTCGATTTTGAATAGCATTGCCAGCAGGAAGAAGAGGATGAGTGCCAGGCTGGAAAAGAGGAGTGACTTGATCCCCAGAGCCAGTTTTCCCTGCACCGGAAACAGCGTATTCAGATAGTAGAGTGGAAGATAGAGCAGTGCGCAGATCAAAAGCGGTTGGTTCAGATTGGAAGCAAGACCGGTTAGTGAGATCTCCGGCAGCTTCTTGTGCAGCAGCCAGAGCAACAGGAAATAATTTACCAGCGCAGTAATCGAGGTGGACAGCGCCAGTCCGCGGTGCTGCATAAAAAGCATCAGGATATAGTTCAGGACGATGTTCAGGCCAACCATCCAGGCAGCGATGACAACAGGCGTCCGGGTATCGCCCTGGGCATAGAAAAGCGGGGTGAGGGTCTGGTTCAGAGAGTAGAAAATCAAGCCCAGTGAGTAATAGAAGAGGGCTTGAGTCGTCATTAGCGTGGCTCTCGCATCAAAAGCACCATGCTGGAATAGAAGAGCTACAAAGTCCTTTCCCAAAAGGGCAATCAGCATGGTTATGGGCAGGATGATGCAGGCCAGGGAGGTTGAGGCAAAGCGCAGTCCTTCCGAGAGTTCCTTATATTCACGGTTACTGACGTGGCGGGAAAACATTGGCAAAAGGGCAGTTCCGGTTGAGATGGCAAAGATTCCCAAAGGCAATTGCATCAAGCGGTTGCCAAAACCCAGGGCGGTGATGCTTCCCACCGGCAAAAATGAGGCCATCAGAGCATCGGCGATCAGATTGATCTCCCTGATGCCAATCCCGATCATGGATGGAATGAAACGCTTCCACAGGGCCGACAGGGCCTGGGAACTGAACTTGAGGATAAAGCGCATCCGGTAGCCAATCCGCTTCAGATAGGGCAGATTTATCACGGTTTGCAGGAAACCACCTAAAAAGACACCCCAGCCAGCCCAAATAATCAGTTTTTCCGGATCGGGATCAAATATCCATTGTGGGATAAGGACAAATGCGATCATTCCGACATTCAATACAGCCGAGGAAAGCCCGGTCAAAAAGAAGATGTCATGCGAGTTCAGGACTGCTATCAGGGTCGAGGAAAGCCCTATGTAAAAGAGATAGGGGAAAATGATGCGGGAGAGTTTGATGGCAAAGATGGTCGTGTTTTCCGGAAGGCCGGGATAGAGCAGACGCACAATCCAGGGTGTGAAAACCATTCCTAAAAAAGTGAGCGCTGCCAGAAAAAGAGTCAGGATGCTGAGGACGTTCAAGGCAAAATCGATCTGCTTTTCCTTCCCCTCTTTGATGCCGATCTCGTTGTAGATGGGAACAAAAGCAGCCGAAAGAGCTCCCTCTCCAAAGAGGCGGCGAAGCAGATTCGGGATATTGTAGGCAACGTTGAAAGCGTCGTTTAGAAAGGAGGTTCCAAAAAAGAAGGCCATGACCTGATCCCGCACAAGACCAAGGATCCGGCTGAGCAGGATGGCTATGGACATTACACTGATGTTTTTGGCCAGCTTCTTCTGAGACAACGCTCAATATCCTCTATTTTTGCCAGGTTGATTGCTCTTCAGGGCTTAACCAGTTCCCGCAGCGTGAAGTAGATCTTGATCAGGATCAGGGTGGTGTTCACGTGTCCATCAATCTTGCGTTTCAGATCCTCGATGGTGAGCAGGGTCTGGTGGATTTGCTCGTCCAGGTCTTTGTTTTTGGCTGCGATCGAGGCCAGGAGTTCGCTCTGATCGATATTGGTGATGCTATCCGGAGCGCGGTTGATGAGGGTGAGGTCACTCACGAAGAGGGAAAGGTAGTTCAGCACTTCAAAGAGGAATTCGCCATTGAGGATCTCCTTGCCTTTGTTGAGCAGATTGTGAAATTCAAGTTCCTTGTTGGCAGCAGCCAAGGTGAGGATCTTGATGGCAAGCTGCCGGTTTTCGGAGCTGCTTTCCTGGGCTATGCGGATGGCGGTTTCCATGTTGCCATTGGCGATCAGGGAGGCAGTTCTGGCACTGACGGGGTCGCTGTTGAAATTCTCGATCCGCAGTCCCTCAATAACGTTGCGGGGCAAGGGGTTGAAAAAGACAAGCTGGCAGCGGGAAATGATGGTTGGAAGCAAGATCTGCATCCTCTTGGTGAGCAGGATGATAACCGTCCGGGCTGGGGGCTCTTCCAGGGTTTTTAGGAAGGCATTTGCAGTATTGGCATTCATCTCATCGGCGTCTTCGATGATGCAAATACGGAACTGAGCTTCGTGAGCAGAAAGATGCAGACGGTGCTGGAGCATCATGATGCTCTCTTTGCGGATCTCGGTTGACGCACTGAAAAAGAACTCCCGGTAGGGACTGTTCTTCCTGTTTTCGAGGTAAGCTGCATACTCGGACAGGGATGAGTTGTCTTTGATCTCTCCGGTTGGGCTCATTTTGTAGTTGGGAGTAGGGAAGATATATATAAAATCGGGATGCTCAAAAGCCAGAAATTTGCGGCAGGAAGAGCAGACACCACAAGGGCGGAACTCGCTGCTGGAAAGACAGTTTAGCGCCATGCCAAAATAGTGGGCGGTCATGAATTTGCCAACTCCCTGACCGCCATGAAAAAGATAGGCCTGTGAGATGCGGTCGTGCGTTATAGCATTTTGCAGGAGCTGGATGGCATTCTTCTGGCCTTTGATCTGACGGAACATTTAGACGATGGTGATCTTGCTGCGTCCGGCTTCGTCCGAAACGCTTTCATCAAAGACCTTGCGGACATAGGGGCTCTTGAACTCGGAAGCCAGGATGTCATAGATCAAAACATCGTGATATTCTCCGGCCATGAACATATATTTCCGGCGCTTGCCAATATATTTGAAACCAACTTTCTCATAGCATTTCACGGCACGGTGATTGTATTCCACCACATCCAGAGATATGTTGTTCAGGTTCATGATATTGAAGGCATAATCCAAAATCAGGGCAGTGGCCTCAGTGCCTATCCCCTGGTTCCAGAAGGTCTTCTCTCCAATGAAGATACCAAAAGTAGCCCTGCGGTGGATCTCATTGATATCATGCAGTCCGCAATTGCCGATGACCTTGTTTGTGTCGCGTTCAACTATGGCAAATATGCTGGTGCTGGCCATCAGGCGTTTCAAGGCATCTCTTTCTTTGTCAACATCATAGACACCGGCAGTGAAAAGAACGAACTGCCCGATCTCGAGGTCATTGACCCACTCAGAATATTTTTCAGCATCATCCAGAGACACCGGAGAGAGATAACACTTCTCGCCGATCAGTTTGCGGAAATATTTCATGAGAACTCCTTTCTATCCTTGTTCAGATTATGATATTTAGCATTTATTGCATGAAATATTGGACGGCTTTTTTGGTCAAGATATAATTGCCGGCCAGCTTGGCAAGGGATACCGGATACTGTTTACAGTGACCATATCCCCATAAAGTGACATCTGTAATGCTCATCATCCTGGCCGGGATGATATTTCATCGCTTGGGCAAAATAAATCTTGACAGAAAAAGCATCTTGAAATTCAAGGTAACTTGTGATGTCCAGGTCATCACATCCTGCCTTGGAAGACAAAGCGGGAAAACAGGAAAACAAAAGACATATACAGGAGAAGGAAAATGATGAATGATAGTGTGTTAGAACAGATTGCAGGGCTCGATCAAACCGTGCATAATCCTGCCCGGTTGATGATCATCTGGCTTCTTACCAGATACGAGAACCTCGATTATCTCGAGCTGATGGAGCGAACTTCGCTTACTTCCGGCAATATCACAACCCACTTGGGTAAGCTGGCAGCCAGTGGTTACATCTCCATCCACAAGAGTTTCAAAGGCAATAAACCGAACACCTCAGTTGCTTTGACTGAGTCCGGACACAAGGCCTATGCCAAATGGGGCGAGATGATTGCTTTTGCCTTGCCGGAAAGTGCTGTCCGACAAGTTAATGCCCTGCTTCTGAACTCAATGATTGAGCAGAAGACCAGACATCTGATCTATAGTGATGTCTTCCCGCAGGAGAGGCAGTTCTTTGTTTCCCTGCCGGAACATCTGATCCGTGGTTATGACCTGCCACCGGTTCAGATGCCAAGCTGCATATAATACTGATCGAAAAGGAGTGATTATGATCAGTCAACTGAAGAAAATGACCGCCGGACTGAATGCGGACTATTTCGACATCCGCTATGAGACGAAACACGTCGAGCGGGTGGTGATGAACAAAAAGGAAATGCGTATCTGTGATGCCAACACGGGTGATGGATACGTGCTCCGTGTTTTGAAAAAGGGAGCGTTGGCAACCGTGAGTTTCACCCGTCCGGAACAAGCTGAGACCGCCATCCGGAAAGCGCTGGAAAATGCTGAAGTCCTTGCTGCCAACAATGTTATGCCAAAATCGGTTGCTCCGGCACCGGTGGTGGTGGATACCGTCAAAGCCAAGCTGATTGAAGATCCACGCCAGATAGCTTTATCCGAGAAGAAAGAGCTGACCAAGGCCTATTCCGATCTGCTTTTTGCCCAGCCCAGGATCGCCAATGTCGAGATCGGTTATGCTGATGTCTTCCGCAACAAGTTTTTCCTCAACAGCGAAGGAACCGAGATCAATGAAGAACTCATCACCACCCGGCTTTCGGGAGCGATCATAGCTCAGGAAGGTTCTTTGACCCAGCCGGTTCGTTTTGCTTTTGGAGGCAGTGATGGGTTCCACAAAGTCCGGAACCGTGAGCAGGATGCGCTTGACAAAGCAAAGATCGCAGCCGATCTTTTAACCGCAGAACCTGTGAAGGCAGGAACCTACAAGATGGTTCTAAATCCAGGAATGACAGGTGTCTTTACCCATGAGGCCTTTGGACATTTCTCGGAAGCTGATATCGTCCGTGATCTTCCTTCCCTGCGGGATAAGATGAAACTTGGCACCAAACTCGGGATCGACGAATTGAACATCATAGACGATGCGACCCTTCCTGCTCAGCTTGGTTTTTACCGTTATGACGATGAGGGTGTCGCAGTCCGCAAGACCAATCTGATGACCAATGGGGTTCTGACCGGCCGTTTGCATGACCGCTTCACTGCTGGTGAGATGAATGAACCTCTTTCCGGACACAGCATTGCCGAGGATTTCAGATATGCTCCGATCGTTCGGATGGGCTGCATTTTCATCCAGCCGGATAGATATTCTCTGGAGGAAATGCTTGCCAGCATGGAAGATGGCCTCTATATTGGTGACCCCATGGGAGGACAGACCTCTGGTGAGAACTTCACTTTTGGAGCTCAATACGGATACATCGTGAAAGGTGGCAAACTGGCCGGCATGATCCGTGATATCAACCTCGTCGGTAATCTCTATAAGACCCTGCTCAGCGTCTGGATGATCGGCAAGGACTTCGAACTGAAGGAAGTTGGTGGTTGTGGCAAGGGGCAGACCAATATCCGTTCCTGTCATGGTGGACCGCATGTTCTGTTCAGAGAACTCACCGTTGGAGGTAAATAATGGAAAAGCTCTTAAAAATTGCAGCAAATCAAGCAGACCAGGCAGATGTCTATTACACCGAGGAAAGCTCGGACAGCATCAGTTTCAATGATGGCAAGCTGGACAAGGCGGATAGCTCTCTCAGTTCCGGAATGTCGCTCAGGATTATCAAAGATGAACGGGCAGGATTTGCCCACACCCGCAATTTGCTTGATGCTGATGCTCTTGTGAAACAGGCCATCCTTTCTTCTGAAAGCGGAATTGAGGCAAAGTATCAGTTGCCCAGGAATATCCAGCCCCAGGAAAGCATCGTCTATGATCCCTCGATTGACAAACTCAGCAAGAAAGACCTGATCCAGAAAGGACGGGAACTGATCGACTACGTCAAAGCCAGAAGCGATGGCCAGATCAATCTCAACCTCTGGTATGGCTCTGGCAAATCCGAGCTCAAAAACAGCCAGGGGGCTGATCTCAGCCGCCTGGGATCAAGCTTTGGGATCTATGCCCAAATGGTTTTCCCCGGCACCGGTTCCGGTCTTTTCACCTTCACCACCGGCGTCCGTCAATGCTGGATCAGCAATGAAGAACTGGATGAAATGATCGAACTCTTCAATATCTGCAAGACCGAGATCGTTCCCCCCACCGGAAAGTTACCCGTAATCTTCCACCCCCATTCACTATATACTTTGCTCTGGCGACTGGATGAAGCAATCAGCCCTGCCAATATCTATAACGGTATCTCTCCTCTTTGCGGAAGGGAAGGCGAAAAGATATTCTCCGAAAAGCTGACCTACTGGCAAGATCCCCTCGATCCGGAGCTTGCATCTGCCACCAGTTTTGATGATGAAGGAACTCCCACCCGCGTCCTGCATTTCTTCGAAAATGGCGTCTTCAAAGCCATTCCAATGGATCTTTTCTATGCCAGAAAGCTGGGTAAAGAGCCAACCGGCAATGGCTTCCGCTCATCGATCGAGACCATGCCAGGCACCACTGTCATCAACGCCATCCTCAGTCCCGGAACCAAGTCCCTGAAAGAGATGATCGCCTCCATCGATAACGGCCTCATCGTCTATTCCCTGATGGGAGCTCACTCCGGCAATATCCTCAATGGAGAATATTCCGTTGGGGTTGCCAGCGGACTTCTGATCAAAAATGGCAAAGCCATTGGCCGTGTGAAGGACTGCATGCTCTCCGGCAACGTCTATGAGACACTCCTGAACATCGTCGATATCGAAAATGTTTCCCATCCGATGGGGGGCAGGAAGATGCCGGCAGTGCTTTTGGATGGCGTCAGCGTAGCTGGAAAATAGCAGGTTTCATCCATGTCCGAAATCGACCTTTTTGCCGAACATCTCCAGGAGAAAGGCACTCCCGATGAGAAGATCAACCGTGCCACCGACCGGATTATCCACTTCACAAATACCGTGGTTGCCGGAGATGATCCCCTGGCTGCGCTGAAAGCATATTGTGACAAGCACATCGCCACCAGTGAGGATGCCACCCAAAGCATCATTTTCCTCTTCTGGTATCACAGTTTCCTGAAGGACAAGCCGGCCAGCACCTATCTGATCACCTTGCTGGGAACCCTGGACGTGATCGAAAACCAGGAAAAACGCCTGCGTCTGCTCTTTGGGGATGTCCTTGCCGATGAAGTTTTCAAAGGCCTTGCATTTCCTGCCCTTGGCTCCGATCTTGCCAGGTATCCCGAGGCCATCAATGCCTACCTCCAAGCCTTGCAAGCCCGGCTTGGCAATGAGGACTGCCAGAAGGTCCTGGCGGGAAACCATCACGATGTCGATCCTTCAAACTTCAAAGAGGCCAAACAGCGCTTTGCGGATTATCCCGATCTGCCATCTTTCCTGAAGGACAGGCATCAGGAACTCGTCAACAAACTCCAAAAGCATGCCGAAACCGGAGAGCTCTGGTTTGAACAATACATCACCCCCGAGGTGGTGGAGTATGTCCGCAACCATCAGGAAATCCAGACCGGCATTCTGGATGGAGACCGGATATTGGTAAGTAAAATACCATACAATCCGGATGCATGGCTGCGGGAGACCGATCCCGATCTGAAACGCTATCATGCCTGCCACTGTCCATTTGTCCGCTCAGCTATTCTGGAAAAGATAGATGTTCCGGATCTCTGGTGCTATTGCAGCGGCGGTTTCACCAAGCTGTTCTTTGATTATCTCCTTGATAGGGAACACAAAGTGGAACTGCTGGAATCCGTCCTCAGCGGAGGCAAAACCTGCCGGTTCGCCATACAACTGACAGACCCATGAAGCACATGACCCAAACATTTGCTTGACAATCCAGGCAGGTGTTTTTTTTCTTGAAAACAGGTGGCAAGGGATGCTTTGCATGGCTCTGCCACCTGTTTTCACAGTATCAGTCCCATACTCTTTGTCATTCCCGGCTAGACCGGGAATCCAGATCAATGCCCGGCCTTGATTATGATACTGGGTTTGGATCTTCAGTTTCCGGCATCCGGCCAAGCATTCCGGATAAGCAAAAAGAATAAAACCACAGGGAGTTACGTCAATGGACAACGAGATCATCAAAGCCGATCCTGCCTTTCGCAAAAAGGTTCTGATCATAGCACTGCTTTTGGTGCTGGCAGGTGCGGCAGCCATTTCTGTTTTGATGCCATGGATCCAGAACCGTCTGGCTGAGGAAGATACGATGGTCGCCATCAGGATGCTTCGCTTTTTGATCATAGCACTTTTTACCCCGCCTTTGATCTTTGCCTTCTGGATGATCAGCTTTGCGCTCAAGGCCTATAAACAGGGTCTCTTTCCACCCGAGGGTACCAAAGTGATCAAAGATACTCCCCGCCTTCAGGGGAAGCCAGCCAAAAGCAAAGCCATTGCCCTGATGGCACTTGTCATTATACTGGTGCTTTGTTGTGCTATGGCAGTCAGTTTTGCCTCCCGGTTTTTTGCCCTGCTCCTTGCTACCTGATTTGTAGTGGGTTAATCTCCAGGGCCTGTTATATTTTGTTCATCAGCATAAGCAGTTATATTGTTTATATACAATAGGAGTATCCCATGAGCCAAAAACGCATCGACAAAGCCTGGCAGAGCATGATCCAAAACCTGCAGAAGAACACCGGAAAATCCATGGAGGAATGGATAAGCATCATCGAAGCCCAACCCTTCACCCGCACCAGCGAAAAGGTCGATTTCCTCAAAAGTGAGTATGGCCTCGGATATGGCTATGCCGGACTGGTGATCTACCATGCCAAACTGGCAAAAACAGGTGCCCCCGATAGCCCGGAAACCCTTCTGGAAAAGCAATACAAAGGCAAGGAACACCTGATGCCAATCTATAATAAACTGGTTGAGATCATCAAAAGCTTCGGCGAAGATGCCGATCTCTCTCCCCGCAATTCCTATGTAAGCGCCAGCCGTAATACCCAGTTTGCCATGCTGGTTCCGGCTTCCAAAACCCGCTTTGACCTTGCTTTGAAGCTGAAAGGACAGGAACCTTCCGGACGCCTGGAAGCTCTTCCCAAACCGGGTATGTGCACCCACCGCATCACCATTAGCTCAATTGAGGAGATAGATCAGGAAGTGGCGGACTGGCTGTTGCGTGCCTATCAGCTTGCCAGATGATCTTATATCTTTAGGATGTATATCAGCTGCCTATTTGATAGCTGTTTCGCGGGTAAATACCTGGCATTTAGTAAAATACTAAGCTTTTGGGGGAGAGCTGCCAATGGCTTTTAGGATGAAACCATAATCAGCTATTGTCCAAACTTCTTTTCCTCAGCTTGAATTGAACTCGATTCCTTCAACTATTTTTTTGCATCCCTATTAGCATTACGGTACCATTACGGTACCAATACGGTAGCATTACGGTAAATTACCGTAATGCTACCGTATTGGTACCGTAATGGTACCGTAATGCTTGGAAGAAAGCTCTTTTTTGCAGAGGATTAAGCATCCTCGGAAACCTCACGGGACAGCTATGGTGTATCCATCTGGTGTATCCACTTCCTGGATGAATCAGTTATGCAATGATCCTGATCTTTCCGGAATTGACCGCAGTTTTGTAAATCGCTGCTCTGTTCAGATTGATGCGTTCCAGTAGCTTGGCTTCCATCGTATCTCCTTGTGAATAGTATTGGATACCCTATCTGGAGCAAGGAAGCCACTACCCTTTTTTTTGCAAATCCGGATGCATAAGGATGCGACAGATTTTGTGATTGACAAAAATCAGCACTGCATATAAAAAGCAAAAAAAGCAAATCACACTGTGAGGGATCGGTGAAAGAAATAATCGAAAGTA
>Ga0116204_1001891_pt1 | contig 11577 bp, 9 predicted proteins | sample LakKivwa52mmetaG_FD_94481 | JGI IMG/M metagenome (GOLD analysis project Ga0116204, IMG submission 94481) | Anoxic lake water microbial communities from Lake Kivu, Rwanda to study Microbial Dark Matter (Phase II) - Lake Kivu water 52m metaG | ecosystem: Environmental > Aquatic > Freshwater > Lake ... | reverse complement strand
GTTACAGCCTGCAATCATGGCTAATATGACCGGGAATCCAAAGCATATCAAAGGCAACATGCGCAGTCGTTTCATGGTTTTCCCTCGCTTTGTCTTTGCAAAAATGAAAGGTTCTTGTCAGTATAGCGTATTTGCCCCTCCCAAAAATAGTGACGAATCTCACTATTTTTTTTTCGAGACTACCGCATCTGGTCGAACATACCCTGCCCGCCCCAGTCCCTGAGCGCCCAGGTTCCGGTTTCGGGGCTGGCGCGGTTTTCGAGGTCGGTAAATTCTGGGTTGCCGAGCGCGGCGCGGAGCACGGTATCGTAAGCAGCCAGGGTCTCGTTTTCGGCGGGGGTCATGCCTTTCGATGCAAATGCCGAGAGGGCCAGGGCCTGCAAGTGGATGTAGGGCAGCGGTTCGCCGCGCTCTTCTAAAACCTCGCGCAGGATTTTGCGGGCGTAGTTGGCATCCAATGGCAGGCGGGCCGGGCGCGGTTTGCCTGGCTTAAAGGCGGCCTTCTTCCAGTGGATTTGGATGGGTTCCTGTTCACCGCGCAGGGCCAGGCCGCTGAGTTCGAATCCCGCTAAACGGGCGGCCAGCAACGCTGATGAGACGAATCCCGGCTCCGGCTCGGTCAGCAGGCCGAAAAATGGGATACCCGGCGGGAGGTTTTCGGCCAGGTTGGTGAACAGCGCTTTGAGGGCCTCGGCGTGCCAGTTCCAATCGTAGCGGCGGCGGCGCAGGACGCCCTTGAATGGGCCGATGGCTTCGCGCCCCCACAGCCAGCCTGCCCACAGCGCGGAAAGCGTCCAGAAGGCCTGGTTGGGACGCGGCAGCACCCCGGCAACGGCCCGCAGCGGGATTTCGCCCAGTTCGGCGGCCAGGGCGCGCAGCGGGCCTTCGTAGATGCACAATCCGCCGCTTTCGGGCGGTTCTGCCGGCCAGAGCGTGTGCGGCACAGACGGGTTTTCATCGCTCCCGATGGCTTTGACCGCCGCTTCGAGCGCCAGCCAGACGTTGTTTTCGCGGAAGACGTTGGGGAAGGTTAACTGGCGGGGGCGGGGACGTTCCACCGGGTGCGGCCAGAGCGAATTGGTCGAGTCGAAGGCCCAAAGTAGCAGGGCCAGGATGCAGCGGCGGCGCTCGCCGCTGGTCTGGAGGGCGTTGAGGCGGTTGACCAGCGTGCCGAGGGTGTAAACGGCGCGCGGTTTGTAGATGTCGAGGGCTTCCTGGGCGGTGGGGCGGTCGGGGTCGTCGAGGGGGGCAATCCGCCCGAGGGCGCGCGAGCGGTGCAGGTTGTCGGCGCGCGACCACTCTGAGGCGCGTTCCAAATCATCGGCAGTGGCGGGATGTTCTCCGCCGGAGCCGCAGCCGCAGTTGTAGATGCGCCCGGTTAGTGCGCCGCTGCGGCTGTCCCATAGGAAGGCTTCGGCGGGCAGTTCGCGTCTGCAATTGGCGCATTTGGTGATGTAAAGGGATTGCAGGTGGGTTTCGAGCCGCTCATCTTCTTTGCGGGCGGCGGCCAGTTCGGCCAGGGCGGCCTGTAAATCGGCCAGGGCGGGTGGATGGGCGGCCAGGTCGAGCAGGAAGCGGTTGACGGGATTCCCGGCTGTCACCAATACCCGCGCCCCGGCGCGCGCCAACTCGACCGCGAACCGGGGCGAGGAACCGAAGGGGTCCAGCACCCAAAGCCCCGGCGGAGTCTGCTCCGCGAGAAAGGCCTGGGCGACGCCATCCGGCGCGGGCGGCAGGTAACGCGCCAGGGGGCCAGATGCGTCCGGTTTTAATCCAGAAAAATAAGGCATGGATGGGGCGAAATCCATGCCTTTAGTATAGCAAAAATATGAACATGGAGTGCGGCAGCTTGCTGCCGCTTTCCGCGCGGCAAGCCCATGCGATTCTATAATCAGGCGAGCAGGATGGTCATTTCGTAGGGGTTGAGCAGGAACTGGTTGCCGTAGACGCGCAATTCTTCGCGGTTGGTGGAGAGCAGTAGTTTTGCCTGGTGCGGGTCGGTGTCGCGTGCCAGGCTGGCGGTGTTCATTTTGCCGGTAAAGTTGATGTAGACCAGGATGCGCTGCTCGCCGAGGACGCGCTCGTAGGCCAGCACGCCGGTATCTGCCCGGAAAAAGAGCCGGAAATCGCCACGCTGGAGGGCGGGGTATTCTTTGCGCAAGGCCAGCACTTTCTTGATGAAGTTGAACAGTGACTGTGGGTCATGCTGCTGGGCGGCGGCATTGCGCTGGGTATAGTTGGGATGCACCGGCAGCCAGGGTTTTGCCGTGGAGAATCCGGCGAAGGGCGATGCGTCCCATTGCATGGGTGAGCGGCAGCCGTCGCGGCCTTTGTAGAAGGGCCAGTAGTATTTGCCAGGTGGGTCGACAATTTCGCTGCGTTTGAGCGCGATATCGCGCATCCCGATTTCTTCGCCGTAGTAGATGAATGGCGTGCCGCGCAGGGTGAGTAACATGCCGAGGGCCAGTTTAGCGCGTGTGTCGTCCTCGCCGTGAGCGTAGCGGGTGGCCGAGCGGGGCTGGTCGTGGTTGCTGAGGACGTAGTTGGGCCAGGCGTCCTCGCCGGTGGCCTGGTCCCACTTTTTGATGCCCTCGGCGAAATCGGCGGCGGAGAATTTTCGGAAGAGGAAGTCGAAGTTGAAGGCGGCGTGCAGTTTATCGGGGCCGCAGTAAGAGGCGGCTTTTTCGGGCGTGGCAATAAAAGTCTCGCCGACGGCATAACGCTCCGGATAACCATCGAGCAGGGCGCGGATTTCGTTTAGCAGGGGGTACATTTCGGGCTGGTCGATGTCGTGGATGTGGTGGATGCGGTCGAATCCGCGCAGGCCGAATTTGCGCGGATTGTTGCGGAGTTGTTCGTCTTTGAAGTAGGCGTTGAAGACATCGAGGCGGAATCCGTCCACGCCCCGCTCGGCCCAGAAGCGGAAGACATCTATCATTTCGCGGCGCACTTCGGGATTGCGCCAGTTGACATCGGGCTGCTGCCTGACGAACATGTGGAAGTAATATTGGCCGGTTATTTCGTCCCATTCCCAGCCGCCGCCGCCGAAGATGGATTGCCAGTTGTTGGGCGGCCCCCCTCTGTCCCCCCATTTTCGCTGAAGTGCGCGAAAATGGGGAGATGAAAGGGGGGTAGGGGGCCGCCAAATGTACCAATCCCTCTTTGGATTTTCGCGGCTGGAGCGGGATTCGATAAACCAGGGGTGCTGGTCGGACGTGTGATTCAGCACCAGGTCGACGACGACCCTGATTCCGCGCCGGTGGGCTTCGGCGACGAGCGTGTCGAAATCGGCCAGCGTGCCGAAGAGCGGGTCGACGTTTTTATAGTCGCTCACGTCATAGCCGAAATCGGCCTGCGGCGAGGGGTAGAAAGGCGAGAGCCAGATGGCGTCGATGCCCAGGTCGGCGAGGTAATCGAGCCGGGAGGTGATTCCCGGCAGGTCGCCGATACCGTCTCCGTTGGAATCGGCAAACGAGCGCGGGTAAATTTGGTAGATGACGCCATCGCGCCACCAGAGGAAATCATTGGTCATGGTTGTTGCTCCTTGTTTGAGAATGTCAGGGGCGGAATAAATTCCGCATTACAAACAGCCTTACAGAATTTTAATCCAAAGCGGACAAATTTTAAGATTCGTGCTATCATAAACCAGTATGACCCCAAACTCTCTTGAGAAAATCCTGATCGTTGAAGATGACCCGGATGTGAGCGACCTGATTGGCCGCCAGGCTCTCCAACCGCTTGGCTACCAGGTCAGCGTTGCCAATGACGGGCCGAGCGCCATTAAACAGGCCATCCAGTTCCAACCGGATGTCATCCTGGCGAGTATGAACCTGCCGGGTCTGGGCGCTAAAGATTTCCTGGTGGCGCTTTCCTCGCAGGGTATCCAGACGCCGGTGATTGTGCTGGCCGGGAAGGGACAGGAGCAGCACGTCATCCAGGTTTTTCGGCTGGGCGCTTTCGACTACCTGATGCTGCCGGCCCGCGAAGCGGAAGTGGTCTCGGCAGTGGAGCGCTCCCTGGCGCAGACGCGTGAGGCGCGCGAACGCGCCAAACTCGATGCGAAACTGAAGCAGGCCAACAGTGAACTCCAGCGCCGTGTGCGCGATTTGACCACCATCTTCTCGGTTGGGCGCGCAGTAATGTCCGTCACCGACCAGCGTGTCTTGTTCGAGAAAATCGTCGAAGCGGTTGTGCAGGTGGCGGAAGCCGATATTGGCTGGCTGACGCTCAAGGATGAGAAGGCCAAAACCTTCCTGCTGGCAGCGCATCGCGGCCTGCCCGAGGCCTGGGCGAAGAAGGTCGGCCAGCCGTTGGATGACGGCATCAGCGCCCTGGTTGCCATGTCTGCTGAGACATTGGAGATACACGGCGCTCCGTTGACAAAGTTTAAGGTCGCCTCGCTGGGCAAAGCGGCGATGGTCGTGCCAATCAAAGTGCAAAACGAAGCCATCGGCCTGATGACGGTCGCGCGCAAAACGGAGCGGGCTTTCTCGCAAGGCGAGCAGACGATACTGGAGGCGATTGCAGATTATGCCTCCATCTCTCTTATCAATGCGCGCCTGTTCCGCGCGCTGTCGCAGACCGCAGAATCGGCCCGGGCGGGTGAATTGCGCAAGGCTGCTGAACTGGCGCAAGTGCAGAAGGAAATCCAGTCCACGATACAGTTGATTGGGTATCCAATGGAATTGCTCGTGTCTGGTAAAATGGGCGCATTGAATGAGAAGCAGTCGCAAGCGATGGAGACTGTCCACGCGGGGGTCAAACATCTTGCCATGCTGCTGAACCAGCAAAAGACACAGCCAAAGTGACGCCTTAAGGTAAAATAGTTCGTATGCCACAGATGGATTTAATCCTGCTTGCGATGGAAGAAACGCCTACGCTGGGCCTGTTGGAGCGTGCCCTACGGGCGGGTGGATTTGCTGTGGCTGTCGCAAAAGAACCGGCTGCGCTGGAAAAAATCCTGTTCGAGACCATCCCCACGTTGTTGGTGATCACCGAGACCCTGGGCGGGAAAAAGGGCATGGACCTGGCCGGTAACGTGTTGGAACGATTTCCCACTATGCCGGTCATTTTTTTTGCCAATAGCGAAAATCCCGCCTTGGTTAAACAGGCCCTGAAGATGGGGCTGAGCGATTACCTGCACCCGCCGCTCAAAATCGATGACATTGTCAACTCCATTAAGCGCAGCCAGAAACGCGCCTCGCTGATGGGTGACTGGGTGCGCAGGGAAGTGCGCCGCACGACCGCCTCGCTTGAGCAGCGGGTGGATGAGATGGGCACCCTGGTCAAACTGGGACGCTCGATTACCTCGACCCTCGACCTCGACAGTGTCCTGACCAGTGTCGTGACCTCCGCTGTGGAGTTGACCGATGCCGAGGAAGGCCACCTGCTCCTGGTGGATGAAGCGACCAATGAACTTTATATGCGCGCCGGGCGAAATTTCGAGGAGAGTTTTGCGCGTACTTTCCGCCTGCCGGTCAAAGACTCCATCGCCGGGCAGGTTATTCATACCGGGCAGCCGATATCTTTCAGCGAAGATTCCCCCAACAAAATCAAAACAGCCTACCTGGTTTATTCACTCATCTACGTTCCGCTGCGCGCCAATGACCGGGTGATTGGCGTTCTGGGAGTGGATAACCGCCAGACCAAGCGTCCGTTTAGCCAGCATCATGAATTGCTGATGACTGTGTTGGCCGAGTATGCCGCTATTGCCATCCAGAATGCGCAGTTGTATCACGAATCAGAGAACGAGCGCAGTAAACTGGATACCACTATCAACAATATCCAGGATGGGGTCATCCTACTCGATAAAGAGAACAAAATCATCCTGTTGAACCCGGCGGCCCAGAAGGTTTTTGGGTTGGGCTTGGGCGACCTGACTGGCAAACCGGTGCTGGAAGCTATCACGCATCCAGATTTTGTCACGCTGCTCAACTCCATCAGCGACAATCCGCTCAAGTTTCACGAGATTGTTTTTGAAGATGGGCGGGTGTTCAGTTCCCAATACACACCCATTCTCGATATCGGCGTGGTGATTACGCTGGAGGACATCTCACACCTGAAGATGCTCGACCGGCTCAAGAGCGACTTTATCCATACCATCTCCCACGACCTGCGCTCTCCCTTGACGGCTATTATGGGCTACATTGAACTGCTCGACCGGGTTGGCCCGCTCAACGACCAGCAGAAACAGTTTGTCAAGCACGTCCAGAACAGCGCCCAGAACATCACCATGCTGGTGAATGACTTGCTCGACCTGGGCCGCATCGAAGCCGGGTTCGATACCCGCAAGGATGACGTTTCGTTGGAGCAAATCCTGCAATTCACTGTCGATAACCTGGGCCGCCAGATTATCGACAAAAAGCTTGATTTCACCGTCAATGTTGACCCTGATATTCCCATCTTGCGCGGTAACCCCATCCGATTACGGCAGATGGTTGATAACCTGCTGGTGAACGCTGTCAAATATACGCCGGAGAATGGCAGGGTGTCTGTCAGCCTGCGGCGGGAAGATTCACAGGTTGTTTTTGAAGTGTCGGATACGGGCGTGGGCATTCCGGCCACTGACCAGTTGCATATTTTCGAGAAATTCTACCGCGCCAGCAACGCGCCTAAAGGCACGCCCGGCACCGGGCTGGGGCTGGCAATTGTGCGTTCGATTGTGGAAAATCACCAGGGGCGCATCTGGGTCGAATCCAATGTAGGGCAGGGGACGAAGTTTGTTGTGGTGCTGCCTGCTTCGGTCGAGCAGCCGGTTGTGCAATAAGGTTATCGCTTAACGAAAAAAACCGCAGTCTGAACTGCGGTTTTTTTGATCCCTGGTGCGCCTGTTCTATTCTTCCTCGCTGCCCCCGGCTCCCCCTCCGGCCTGGCGGACTTCGATGACCTCGCCGCGGTAATTGACAATCACCTTGAAGCCAATCATCCCCAGCCAGGCGCGCATGTCTTCGGGAATCCCGACCTCGAACAACATCTCGAACTGTTTGTCGATGTTCTTCAACTGGTTTTCGATGATGGCTTTGCTGAACGGGTCTTCGGCCCCGACCATTTTGGCCGCTTCCCGGCTGATGAAATCCTCGTTGCCCTGGATGAGTTTTTTCATCTCGCCCAGCACCACGTTATCGACTTCCTCGGCTGGAACATGCCGACGGAACCCGGCATCGTCGATGACGTAAGCGGGTTCGCTCCCAATCCAGCCGGTTTCGAGCGGGCGGTCGTATTCGTCGAAGACGAGACCGGGGAAAAGGGCCTGGCGCGGCATTATTCCTGGCGTCCTTCGATGATGGCAATTAAGACAGCGGCGGCCAATCCCAGGCGGCGATCGAGGCGGCGGGCGCTGTCCATGCTGAAATCGATGTCCATATCGTAACGGAACAGGTTAAAGCGTTGTTTCAGGTCGGCCACGCGCTGCTCGTCCAGGGTCAGGTCGTAGTCCTGGGGCAGCCACGCGCCCAGCAGCAGGCGGCGCAGCATGGCGCGGGTCATGTTGTCTTCGAAGAGCTTCCCGATGACCTGGTCGTTCACATCCAATACTTCCCACTCATCGCGCAGGATGGATTTCAGCCCCTTGCGGCGCAGCGCGCCCACCTTTTGTCCGGTTCCGCTATCGACCACGTCATACGCGGCGGAAAAGTCGATGATTTGACGGGCTTTGATGGACAGGACTTCTTGTGATTTCTGTTCGTCAGCATACAGGCGAATGTCTTCGCGCAGTTTGAACATTTTCTGCTCGCTGAACAGCACCAGTTGTTCCTGCGGGTTGTAGAAACGCAGTTTGCCGGTCAGCGCAAAGACCTGGCGTTTGAGCAGGTACTGGTTGTATTGAAAAGCAGTGTGCATAATTCATCTCTCCTTGGAATCAAGTCGGGGGTCGCAGTCCAACCGGTAGCGGATCGGACTGGAAGATGGCGAAAAAACCGGGACTTCGTAAATGGTTACGCGTGTGCCAGTCCCGGGTTGGTAAATATGGCGTTTCCGCTCCGGCACTGGCGGGGTTGTCCAGCGATAGATCCACTTGGCCTGGTCGTTGGGCAGGTTAATGCAGCCCGCGCTGCGCGGCGCGCCAAAGTCGTTGTGCCAGTAGGTGCCGTGAAACGAGACGCCCTGGTCGTTGATGTACGAGGCCCAGGGCACGCCGGGCAGGTCATACGTCGAATTGCCGCTCCCGCCCACCATGTGACCGGCGGGCCGTTTGAAAAAGGTGGTGAATTTGCCGGATGGCGTGCTGGCATAGTGCATGTTGCCCTTGCCCCGCCCGCCGGAGATTTTCGCACTGAACACGACCCGCTCGCCTTCGAAAGCCGCCATTGCCTGCTCTGGCAGGCTTACAACGATGCTTTTTTCCTCCTCAGGCACATCGGGAGAGAGGGGCGTCAATTCTTCAGGTGGGACGATGCGCAGGTGTTCGGCGCGGATGAAAAAGACCAGTTTCATCAGGTCATCGTAAATGCGGTACCAGGGGTTGCCTTTCTCGTCCTCGAAAATGGCCCGCACCCAGTAGGTCGTGCCGTAATACAGGCGGTATCCGCGTCGTGAATTTTTGGTCGGCTTCCAGTGAGAATCGGTAAAAGGGACGGTCAATTCGGCCAGCAGCCCGCCGTTTTTGGGGATGTCTGTGGTGGGTGTGTTCAGGACATCTTGCACCGGCTGGATTCCGCCTGAATAGACGTAGCCGCCCTCACGCAGTTGGTACCAGATCCGGTTGTAGGCCGATTTATCTGCGCCGCGAACTGTTTTCTCGAGCGCCAGGATTTCATCGAACTTGTGGGTTGAGAGCGCTGCCCCAGCCTCGTCTGGCGCGTCGTAAACGGTGACTTTGTTCCAGCACACCCGCCCCAGCATGGAGGAGGATTCTGCCGCTGTAACGGAGGGCAGGTTCAGGGTCGAAAAGAGTGCGCCGCCCAGGGCGCTGGCGCTCAGTTTCAGGAAATCCCGCCGGGAGAAATGATGTTTCTTAGTCATTGATCAACAGGATAATCTGTCTCGAAGGTTTTTCATTACAATTTGACCGCTTTTCGGCAACCTTCGGGACGTTCTTATATCAATAGTGAACGTTGACGAGCGTGCCGACTGAAGCGAAGTTGTACAGCCACTCCGAATCGGAGATGGTCAGGTTGACGCAGCCATGACTCATCGGCGTGCCGAAATTATTGTGCCAATAGGTGCCGTGAATGGCGTAACCTTTGTAGAAGAACATGGCGTAAGGCACGTTTTTCAGGTAGTAACCGGGGCCTGACATGTCTTTGTAGCGGTACTTGATATAAATGCGGTATTGCCCGGTGACGGTGGGCGTGCGCCAGGTTCCGGTTGAAACGACGAAGGAGCGGATGAGGGTGTCGCCTTCATAGGCATAGACCATTTGCTGCGTCAGGTCCACATCGATCCAGCGCTCGCCGCCCACACCGGGATTTTGGGCCTGTGGCGGGGCGCGGGTCGGGGCGTTGCGCGTCGGTATTGCTGTGTCAGTCGGCAGTGGGGTGGGTGTGGCCTCCTCGGTGGGCGTGATGGAGGGCGTCTCGGTTGGCGTCGGTGTGCTGCTGGCTGTCGGTGTTTCTGTCATGGTCGGCGACGGCGTGATGCTGGGCGTGACTGTAAACGTGCTCGTCGCCGTATGTGTTACCGATGGGGAAGGTGTAAAGGTAAAAGTGGCGGTCGGCTCTGGCGAGGGCGTCAATGTCGATTTGAAGGCATCCATCTGCCCCCAGGCCAGGCCGCCCGGTTCGCTCCTGAAAAAGGCCGCGACCGGCGAGGCGCTCAACCAGATGACCCCGCCGATGATAACGCATAGCAGGAGTGCGAGCAACGGCAGGATGGGAATCTGCCTGCGCTGTTGCGGCTTTTCTCCCGATTTGGATTTTGGGGTGGGCGCGGCTTTCGGTTTCGATACCGGCAGCGGCGCGGCTGGACTTCTCTCAAGCTGCGCTTCGATTGGGGACGGAACCGGGCGTGTCGGCTGGGTTCTCTCCGCAACAGAAGCGGCCTGGGGTTTCGGCTTGGTCATTGCCGGGGGGGCGTTGCCATGCGGCGCGCCGGCATGGGCGGCTTGCTCTTTTTTCAGCCGTTCCAGTGCCCAGGCCATGCCCTTTTGGGCGCGTTCGCTGGTCGGGTTGATTTGCAGCGCCCGCTGCAAATACTCCACACTGGCATGTGGTGTACCCAGTGCCGCCATCATTAGCCAGGTTTCTTCCAAACCTGGCGCAGCGCGGACTGCCTGCTCTGCAAAATGGCGCGCGGTTGATTTGTCCCCAGCTCTCAGCGCTTGCTGTGCCTGTTGGAGCGCTTGGTAGGCGGCTGCCTGGTTTGGATTCATACATCACCTCTAAAGTTGCCCGTCTTATGGGAGGGCGGTCGGCGCGATGTTCTCGTTGTTAATGAAACACAAAATCCCATCCACCACGCCGGTTGCCACCTGGTCGGTGTTCTCGGTCAGGATGCGGTAATCCAGGTTCAGGAAGCCAGTTTCGATGATGGCTGCCGTTGTATCGGCGTTGATTTCATCGAAAGCATGGTACAGGGTCATGTCATTAGTCACGCTATTGTGCCAGGGAAGTCCGGTGCGGCGCTGATAACGGTCGCGCAGGCAGGATTCGAGCCTTCCGGCCAGGTTCTGGTCGCGGGCGCTCATCGCGCGCGCCACCTTGAAACCGGTTGCCTGGTCGTTGATATAGACGCACGAATCGTTGTGAACGGAAATCAGCGCGGCAGCCTGGTATCCCTTCAGGCGCGGGTCGAACTCTTCCAACAGGTCGGTCTCGAAACCCATCGCGGTTAATTTTTGCTGCACCAATGTAGCAATCCGCAGGTTGACATCCACTTCGGTTGTGCCGTTCTCGCAGACTGCTCCTGAGTCATTTCCCCAATGCCCAGCCACAATCCCAATTTTGATGCGCGGGCGCGGCGTCCCACCGGGCAGCAGGCCCTGCTCTGGCTGGGGCGTCAGCAAAAGATTCAGTTGGTCACTTAGGTTGCCCGAAAGCGTGCCAGGCGTAAAAGCGACGAACAGGGTTGCGACTATCAGCGCAACGGTCAGCGTGCGTGACAGCACGCGCGGCGACTTGCTCCTGCGGCGCGGTTCCGGCGAAGGGCTTGGGCGTGGCGTTGGAATGGGCGAAGGTGTTTCCATAAAATTTATCCTGCACTATAGTACCTTAAAAAGTCCATAAATGGCAAGCGTTTTCGCCTTGACGCCCTCACCTGCGCGATGTAAGATGAAAGAAACCCTTGGAGCCATTCATGACCGCAGACCCCGAACAACTCCGCAGTGCCATGCGCCAGTGGGCCACCGGCGTTGCCATTGTCACCGCATCCCATAACGGTATCTCACATGGCATGACGGTCAGTTCCTTCACGTCCGTTTCGCTCACCCCGCCGCAGGTACTGATTTCGCTAGCCCAAGATACGCGCACGCACGCCCTGGTGCGCGAGTCTAAATTTTTTGGTGTCACCCTGTTGGCGCACGGACAGCAGGACATCTCCGACCGTTTCGCCGGGCGAACGCCTGACGACCAGGAGCGACTGGCCGGAATGGAGACCTTCACTCTCGAAACCGGCGTGCCACTGCTCAAGGGCGGCCTGGCC
>Ga0116204_1001889_pt1 | contig 11588 bp, 9 predicted proteins | sample LakKivwa52mmetaG_FD_94481 | JGI IMG/M metagenome (GOLD analysis project Ga0116204, IMG submission 94481) | Anoxic lake water microbial communities from Lake Kivu, Rwanda to study Microbial Dark Matter (Phase II) - Lake Kivu water 52m metaG | ecosystem: Environmental > Aquatic > Freshwater > Lake ... | reverse complement strand
TAATAGGTGGGAAATTCATCATTGGCATTGGTGGCAACGATAAACTTGTGCACCGGTAAACCCATCTTCATGGCGATCAAACCTCCCATGAGGTCTCCAAAATTGCCAGAGGGAACACTGAACAAAACCTGTTCATCAAGCGAGGAGGCAAGCTGGGAATAGGCATAAAAATAGTACATCGTCTGGGGGATGAGTCTGCCGATGTTGATCGAATTTGCCGATGAAAGCTTGAGGTGATCCATCTTAGGGTCGTTGAAAGCTTGCTTTACCAAAGCTTGACAATCGTCAAATTTGCCATCGATAGCGATGAGTTCGATGTTTTTGCCCAAGGTGCTCATCTGCTTGCGTTGTCTATCTGTTACCTCCAAACGGGGATAGAGGATTACTACCTTGATGTTGTCCAAACCGTAAAAAGCATTGGCAATAGCAGAACCTGTGTCCCCTGAGGTTGCTGTTAAAATGAGAAGCTGGCGTTTTTCCAGATTGAGATAGTATTGCATCAACCTCCCCATCATTCGAGCAGCGAAGTCTTTGAAAGATGCCGTTGGTCCCTGATCCAAACGCATTACATGATAGCGGTGATAAACGTGTTCAAGCGGGACTGGATAGTTGTAAGCATCCTCGATGAGGGCTTTGAGATCCTGAGCCGGGATTTCATCATGCAAAAACTTTGCCGCTATGTGGTAGGCAATCTCGCTATAGGGCTTTCCCATGAGGGAGCTAAGCTCATCATGGCTTAGCTGGGGAATTTCTCTGGGCATAAAGAGTCCGCCATCATCTGCCAAGCCTTTGATCAAAGCCTCACGAAAACTCACTTCGCTGGCTTTGAGATTGGTCGAATAGTATTTCATTGATTCTCCATAAATTAACGTATCTGGTACAAATATAATAACTCACAAAGTGGATATGGCACAACCCGGCACTCAGAATAGCGTTCTTCTGAGTGCCGAGCTCTGCCGTAGCTTTTCGAAGCTACAATATTCTCAGGATAGGGAATTTCTGACCGGTTATTCCTTTCTCAGTTTAGAGGAGGATGCACCACCTGCGGAGTAGAGCGGAGAAGTGCGGACAGCTTTCTTTCCATCCAAGATATTTAAGGCTTGGTCGAGGTCTTTTATCACATCTTCGGGGTGCTCTGCACCAACGCTCAACCTGATCAATCCTGCAGGTATAGCTGCCAGTTTTCGTCCTTCTTCTCCTTGTTGGGAGTGGGTAGAAATTGCCGGTATGGTAGCAACGGATTTGATCCTACCAAGGTCTGTGGCACGCCAAATGCGATTGAATCCATCAAAGACATCACGGGCATTTTGGGCATCTCCTTTTACCACAAAGCTCATCAAATGTCCATAGCGGTTTACGGGCTTCATATAGCGAGGATCGTCTTCTGCATCAACGAGATACATATACTTTTTGGCAAGGCTGTGCAGGGCATGATTTTCCAGCCCCAGATAGTTTACCGTCTCCACGTGCTTGTGTCCGGAAAGGAACTGTGCTACCTGCATGGTATTTTCGGACATGCTATCCATTTTCATCCTCAGGGTGCGAATGTCATTGATGATCATAATACACTGGAGAGGAGAGATATTGGGACCATAATCACGTGCTGGCAGTAGCTTGAGATAGGTGCAGAAATCTGCTTTGAGGTCATTGTTTTCGATATTGGAGACGAGGTTTCTGCGGGCAATGATCGCACCAGCTGTTCCAAAACCACTGGTAGAAAGGGATTTGGTAACAGATTGGACTACGATATCTGCGCCCAATGCCAAAGGACGCATCAGAGCGGGAGTGGCGACCGTGGAGTCTATGATTAGAGGGATGCCATATTTATGTGCCAGAGCGGCTACTTTTTCCACATCAAAGAAAGCCAAAGTAGGATTGGATGGAGCTTCTCCATAGAGGAATCGGGTATTTTCGTCGATCAGTGATTCCCATTCATCCAGATTTGTGGAATCTAACACTTTGCGCCATTCACATCCGCATTCCTTGTCTTTACGGACTGAAAAAAGCTGGTAGGTACCTCCATAAACTTGCGAAGTAGCTACAAAATTTCGCGGACGTGAAGGGTCTTTGGGATCAGGGTGTAAAAATTCATCGACTACGGTACGAATGGCACTCATGCCGGAAGAGGTTGCCAAACAGGAAGCTTCCACTCCACTGCGATACTCTTCCAATAGAGCTAAGAGACCTTCCAAATAATACATGCTGGGATTGGCAATACGAGAATAGCACCAAGTAGGAATCTGATAACCCAGTGCCAATTCCATCTCATCGGAATCCCTAAAGGTCTGTGATGTTGACAAATATGCCGGCTCAATAATCGAGCCTTGATTAAAGTCAAGTGCCTCTTGCATGGAATATAATCCATGTACGGCAATGGTGTCAAAACGGCAGTTGCGCATTGACTTACGATACTCGGCATGCCAATCCATGGCTTTCTTTGCTGCGTCTAAATAGTGTTGCTTTCCACTCATACAAAAACTCCTTTTTGGATCATTTTGAAAGCCTGAAGAGGATTCACTTTCTGTCAAGCGAAAAATCCGCAGACCTCCAATTGCGCAAATGCTGTATATTCTTCCGCATATTCTGTGGCATATTCTGTGGCATATTCTGGAGACCTTAGGATGCATTACCAAACTCTCTGCTTTGCATATCTAGTTTTTCATTAGTCAATCCCTAATCAATCCCTAATCCGATTAGGGATCCATTAGGGAATCATTAGAGAATCATTAGAGATGCAAGTAAGGCAAGTTTGGTTTTGGGACAGATTATTTTGAGCTGTATTTAGGAAGCGTTAGCCATCTTTGCCTTTTATTGTAATAGAGAGCCCGAAAAGTATTCCTAAATAAGTATGATTATGACTTCTTTGGTAATTTTGGTCTTGCTTGTTTTGGGGATATGGGAAAAACAGTAGGGTGGGATGGGTCTTACTAAGACAGGAGTTTGATGATCTCTTGTTTCAAGCTTGCAGCGATGAGAGGGTTTTGGTATTGGTGTTCTGTTTTTGAGTATGACTTTTCGATTTGTGAGGGGGTTTTCCCCATGATGAGGATGCGATCGGAAAGTAGAAATGCCTCATCGATATCATGGGTAACGAGGATAATGGAAAGACCTAGTTTATTACGGATTTCGGCGAGCCAACTTTGGAGCGCCATGCGTGTAAGGGCATCTAGATTGGCAAAGGGTTCATCCAAGAGCAAGATATCGGAACCAAACATACAGGTGCGGAGAAGAGCCGCTCTTTGTTTCAAGCCACCGGATAGCTGGTATGGAAGATGATGGAGAAATGGCAGTAGTCCAAATTCCTCTGCAAGCTGGCGCATACGCTCGAGAGCAATTTTTTTGTCTTTCTTTTGGATAGTAATGGGTAGCAGCGCGTTTTCAGATAGAGTAAGCCAGGGGAAAAGCAGATCAGATTGGGGCATGTATCCAAAAAAACCGCTTTTCCCGCTAATATCTTGACCTTCAAAAATGATGCTTCCGGTATCGGGTTTGGTAATTCCGGCAAAGAGTTCCAAGACTGTGGATTTTCCACAGCCACTGGCTCCGATGATGGAGATAAACTCAAACTGACAAAGTTGAAGCGAAAAATCCGCAATGATCTGCACCCTCCTTCCTTGAAAGAGAAATGATTTTGAGAGTTTTTCCGCTGTGAGGAGTGAGATCAATTTGATAGAAACCTATTGGAATATGCACTTTGGGAGTCTATGCGGATGGGAATGAGACGGTTTTGGTACATCCAATCGATAAACCTATCCCATACTTCACTCTTTTGCACACCCCACTGGCTTGCTTCTGCTTTGTATTTATCGGCAAGATAGACTTGGCTGGCTTTGACGAGTTCAGCATCGAGTTCGGGTACGCTTTTTACCAAAATTGCTGCTGCTTGTTCGGGGTTTTGGATGGCATATTCATAACCTTTGGCAACGGCTTGGGCAAATTTGGAAACCAGTTCCGGTTTACTATCGATCATAGACTGATTGGTGATCAAGGCTGGAGTATAATAATCAAAGACAGGATCGATATCCCGCAGAGGGATGTAATTCAATTCGATGCCACGACGCTTTGCCTCTACACCATCCCAAGCCTCATAAATCCACTCAAAATCGGCATCTTTACCGATAGTAGAAAAGAAGTCATAAACTCCGGAAACGATCTTGACTTTATTGATATCGGCATCAGTTTTTTTCATCACCGTTTCAAGAATTGCCAGCTCAGAAGGGGAATCCCAGCTTCCATAGCGTTTCCCTTCAAAGTCCTTGGGGCTCTTGATGTTTGCACTTTTGAGGGAGGCAAAACCGGAGCTGTTGTGTTGAATAATGGCAGCGATAGAAACGATTGGAATGCTTTCACTGCGTGCACGGATCACATTTTCCTGGTAGCTGATACCAAAATCTGATTTTCCGGAAGCCACTACCTGATCAGTAATTGCTTGTCCGGGTTGCAGAATTTGCACTTCGAGACCGGCAGCTTTGAAATATCCAAGGTCTTGAGCTACGTACAAACCGGTGTGATTTGTGTTTGGTGTCCAATCTAGAGTGATGCTCACTTTTTCGAGAGCTTCTGTTTTATCCTTTGGTTTACAGGCAAATGATAGCAATAACAATGCTATCAACAGACTTAAGATTAGAGCTTGGTAAGATTTCACGGGTTCTCCTTGATAATTATGGTATGATAGATTGTAGCCACATCTTCCCTGACCAAGAATGCAGTAGGCGAATGATTGCTATTTTCCTTTTTATCAATGATAATACAGGAAAAGACATTATTCCCTTTTCTCTCGGTGCAAACAGCCAATATGTGATCCGTATTGACTATCACTTTGTTGCCGTCGTGTCCCGTTAACAGGATAAATTTCTCCATTTGTTTCTCCCTTTAATTATTTAATTATGCCCGTGGATGATACATCCTGTGGGTTTCCACCAGATATCTTGTATCAACATGTGTGTAAATCTGAGTAGTATTGAGGCTAGCGTGCCCCAAGAGAGTTTGCACGATCCGCAGGTTTACCCCTCCTTCCAAAAGGTGCGTGGCAAAGGAATGACGGAATGTGTGCGGTGTAATTTCTTTTTTGATACCTGCTTCTAAAGCGATCTTTTTGAGTATCTTCCAAAAGCCCATCCGGCTTAGTTTTGATCCTCTTCCATTGACAAAGAGCAGGTCAGTTTGCCGATATTTGAGAATTGCCGGTCTCACTTGGGCACAATAGCTTTTGAGTAAAGCATCCACGCTATCCGTAAAAGGCACATAGCGCTGTTTGCTACCCTTCCCTTTTACCAAGACGATTCCCTCATCATAGTGAAGATCGTGCAGAGTGAGATTGAGTAGCTCAGAAATCCTCATTCCCGTGGCATACAACAGCTCTAGCATTGTTTGATTGCGTTTGTCCAAAAGCTTGTCTGCTTTGATGCTACTAAGCAATTTGAGCATCTCGGATATAGACAAAACATCCGGCAAATGCTGATTGATTTTGATCTTTGGTACCTTGTCAAAATCAATGTTTACTGCGATATCCTGATCTTGCAGATACTCAAAAAATTGTTTGATGGATACACGTTTCCGTGCCAAGCTACTATTTTGCATACCCAGTTCCTGGAGCACGAGGAAATACGAAACAAGGTCTTTTTCCGTGTATTGATGTGGCTCCATGGACGAGTACAACAAAAAATCCTCGACATCAGAATAATAGCTATTCTCGGAGTTTAGCGCCATTCCCTTTTCTACCTTGAGGTAATAGCGAAAGCTATTGAGCAGACTAAAAAGACGCGGATTTAACTTGTTATCATTCACTGCTATAGTAATTTGGAGTCTCTTTTGTAATCCTGATATCGTGGGGGTGGGATTCTTTCAAGCCAGCGGGAGTGATCTCGATAAACTCGGCTTTGGTTCTCAATTCTTTGAGATTTGCCGCCCCGCAATAACCCATTCCGGCACGAATTCCCCCGATCATTTGAAAGAGGAAGTCCTTGAAAGGTCCTTTGTAGGGCACCATGCCTTCGATGCCTTCTGCTACCAGTTTTTTCTCTTCGGCACTGTCTTGAAAATAACGGTCTTTGGAGCCGAGTTTCATGGCACCAATCGATCCCATACCGCGATAACTCTTGAATCTTCTGCCATTGTAGATAATGAATTCCCCTGGGCTTTCATCCGTTCCGGCAAAGAGGGAACCGATCATGACAGCTTCTGCACCACCCGCAAGGGCTTTGACGATATCTCCGGAAAACTTTATCCCGCCATCGGCAATGCAGGAAATTGATGCTTTGGCTGCTACTTCTGCACAATCCATTACCGCCGTCAATTGGGGAACTCCAATACCAGCCACTATCCTCGTGGTACATATAGAACCGGGACCAATACCAATTTTGATACAATCTGCTCCAGCATCGATCAGGTATTTGGCTGCTTTGGCGGTGGCGATATTACCAGCCATAACATCACACCCGAGAGAGCTTTTTATAGCTTTGATAGCCGTGAGGATGTTTTTTTGATGTCCGTGAGCAGTATCAATCGTAATGAGATCGGCACCTTTGCGCACCAGCTCTTGAGCCCTTTCCAAAAAATCTCCGGTGACACCAACAGCAGCACCAACCAAGAGACGATTGTTATTGTCCTGCACGGCTTGGGGATAATCGATGCGTTTCATGATATCACTCACAGTGATCATACCCACCAGCTCATTTTCGGGATTGACCAAGAGAAGCTTTTCAATCCTATGCTTTTGTAGGAGATACTTGGCATTTTCCATCGAAATATCTGGTGGTGCTGTAATCAACCGAGAGGATGGAGTCATCATGTTTTTTACCTTCGCTTTTGGATTGGTCTCAAAACGGGTATCACGATTGGTGAGAATTCCTACCAACTTGCCATTGTCAATCACGGGAAAGCCACCGATCTTGTGGTTCTTCTTGAGCTGGTTAACTGTGTACAACGTATCATCGGAACATACGGTGTAGGGATTGGAAATAAGTCCGCTCTCGGCACGTTTGACCAAACGTACTTCATTCGCCTGTTCCTGGATGGAGAGATTTTTGTGGATGATGCCAATCCCCCCCTCGCGGGCAAGAGCTATGGCAAGCTCGGATTCTGTTACCGTGTCCATAGCTGCACTAAGGATGGGTATTTTGAGCCTTATTCTATCTGTGATTACGGTATCCAAGACAACCGTGGCAGGGAGGACATTAGATTGCTGTGGTACTAGGAGGACATCATCAAAGGTGTATGACTTACGGATTGTTTTCTTCACTTTTTAACTCCCCTATTGGCGTAAACATGAGCAGCTTTGACGAATTCATAGAAGACCGGGTGGGGGCGATTGGGGCGAGATTTGAACTCTGGATGAAACTGCACACCAATCATAAAGCGGTGGCTGGGTATCTCCACGATTTCCACTAGGCTATCATCAGGAGAAGTACCGGATAAGCGTAATCCCTTTTCCTCCATCAAGCTGCGGTATTTGTTGTTAAACTCATAGCGGTGCCTGTGTCTTTCGCTGATAAGCTCGCTCTGATAGATTGAATATGCCAAAGAATCTGCACCAATTTTGCATGGGTATGCTCCCAATCGCATCGTTCCACCAAGTTTCTCCAGATATTGCTGATCTTGCATCAGGTCTATCACGGGATGGGGAGATATCTCATCAAACTCGGTGCTATTAGCCTCTTTGAGAGCACATACATTACGGGCAAATTCGATTACGGCTACCTGCATTCCCAAGCAAATGCCAAAGAATGGGATGTTGTGGATGCGGGCATAATTGGCAATTGCTATTTTGCCTTCGATCCCTCGCAACCCAAAACCGCCGGGAATGAGGATACCATCAACATCCGCAAGTTCTTTTTGCAGGTCTCCGGATTTGAAGTTCTTTTCCGAATCGACCCATTTGATCTGCAATTTAAGGTTTTGCGCGGCAGCAGCATGAAAGAGGGATTCTTCTACGCTCTTGTAGGCATCTTGATGTTTTACATACTTGCCACATACGGCGATGCAAACCTTCTCTGTGCTTTTTGTAGCATTCGCAAGAAATTCCTGCCAATCGTCCATTTGAATCTCACTACAATCCAAACCAAAATGCTTGCAGATGACTGAGGGGACATTTGCCCGATGCAAGGTAAGTGGAACTTCATAGACGCATTTAACATCGATGGCGTTGATCACACGGTCTTGCTGGACATTGGTAAAGAGGGCTAGTTTGCTAAAGATTTCATCATCAAAGGGCTTTTCAGAACGGCAAAAAAGCATATCCGGCTGGATACCGATTTCGCGCAATTTATAGGCACTATGTTGTGAGGGCTTAGTTTTGAGCTCTCCAGCGGCTTTGATGTAGGGCACATAAGTCAAGAGGATAAACATCGTCTTTTCAATCCCAAGTTCAAGACGCATCTGTCTGATGGCTTCCAAAAAAGGCAGACTTTCGATATCGCCCACTGTGCCACCAATCTCAGTGATTACAATATCAAAGTCTTCACTAAATTTCTTGATGCGGGATTTGATTTCGTTGGTAACATGCGGAATCACTTGAACGGTCTTGCCAAGGTACACGCCCTTCCTTTCGTTTTGAAGCACACTTTCATAGACTTGCCCAGCAGAACAAGAGGAATTTTTGCTAAGGGCTACATCGACAAAGCGTTCATAATGACCAAGATCAAGATCGGTCTCTGCCCCATCATCGGTAACAAATACTTCACCATGCTGGAATGGACTCATCGTGCCCGGATCGACATTTAGGTAAGGATCGAATTTTTGTAAAACAACCCTGTATCCCATACGTTTTAACAGCAACCCAATAGAGGCGGTGGCGATCCCCTTCCCCAAGGAAGAGAGAACGCCACCCATCACAAAGATGTATTTCGTCATCGTTTGTTATGCTAGAGGTTTCAATTCGGCAAGAGATTCTTTGATCGCATTAACCGTATAGGCGAGGTCTGCATCAGTATGCCTATAACAGATGTAGCCATGATGATATGGCTGCAGGAAGACTTTTCTGCGAATCAACTGAGTATAAAACTCGTTTCGAAGCCGTTTGTATGATCCATCATCATCCTTTGGGAAGGTGATGTATGGCATCCATGGCGCACCAGAGAAACGGACATTGAGACCACAAGTATCAATTACCTTTTCTACTTCGCTACCAAACTTCAAACCCACTTCGTAGATGTGTTCCAAGACCTTGTCTCTTTGCAGGATTTCGATGGTCTTGAGAGCTGCTATCTGGGCATCGCTATTGGGAAAATAAGTCGATGATAAAAAGACCTTATCCGCAAGAACACTCATAAACTGGCGTTTCCCTACAAGTGCAGAAATCGAATAGCCATTTGCCATAGCTTTGCCAAAAGTGGATAGATCAGGAGTAACTCCAAAAAACTTTTGTGCACCTCCAATGGAGCATCTAAAACCGCTGCGGATTTCGTCAAAGATCAATACACAGCCATAGCGATCTGCAAGACTGCGTACGCCTTCCAAAAAGCCGGGTTTGGGATATTCTACTTCGTGGGCGAGAGGGTGTCCGAGAGGCGTTACAATAATTCCCGCCATGTCGTTGCCATGCTCTTTGAGGATGTCTTCCAGCTGATCAAGATCGTTGTAGTGAAACTCGATGATATCTTCATAGAACTTTTGGGGTATGCCACCTTTGACTTCTACACACCAATCGTGCCAGCCATGATATCCACAACGAGCGATCTTGGTCTTTCCAGTATACCCCCTAGCTACGCGGATGGCAATGGTCGTGGCATCAGAACCGGTTTTTACCATCGCCGCCATTTCGCAGGAGGGGATTATCTCGGTGAGTTTTTCTACTAATAGGTTTTGAGTAGATTGCGTGAGTGAAAAGCAAAAACCCTTGTCTTTGATTTGGTGATAAACTGCATCGTCAATTTCGGGTTCACGATAACCAATGATAATCGGTCCATAGGCACAAAGGTAGTCGATATACTCATTTCCATCTACATCAATGATTCTACCGCCGGAACCTTTTTCAAAAAAGATAGGATACTCGCCGGGAACAAAGTTGTAAGGTCTTCTAATTCCTGCCACACCACCAGGTACGAGACGCTGAGCTTCTTCAAACATTGCAAAGCTCTTTTCAAGTTTTAGTCTTTCTGCCATGATCTTATCCTCTCATTTCCCACAAACTCGCTATACCCATGCCTCCACCAATACAAAGAGAAGCCATGCCTTTCTTTAAGTTACGCTTCTTCATTTCATGTAATAATGTAACAATTATCCTTGCACCACTGGCACCGATCGGATGTCCCAATGCAATCGCTCCACCGTTTACGTTTACGATATCTTCAGCAAGAGATATTCCTTCCTCTTCGAGACCACGCATCACTGCTAAAGCTTGAGCAGCGAATGCTTCATTCAATTCAGCTAGCTCGATATCCGAAGCGCTCCATGCTGCTTTGCTTAGTACTTTCTTTATCGCTGGCACAGGACCAAAACCCATAATGGAAGGATCTACACCGGCACTAGCACTTGCTACAAAGTATGCCAAGGGTGTCAGATTGTATTCAATTGCTTTTTCTTCACTCATAAGAAGCAACAATGCTGCGCCATCATTGATGCCGGAGGAATTTGCAGCAGTGACCGTACCATCTGATTTGAATGCCGGTTTGAGCTTGGTAAGACTCTCAACTGAAACACCTTTACGTGGCATCTCATCAACCTTGATGATCGTAGGGTCACCTTTCTTTTGTGGGATAATAATGGGGACAATCTCATCATTGAAACGCTCGGAGGAAATGGCAATTTCCGCCTTGTTTTGAGATTTCGCAGCGAAGGTATCTTGCTCAAGCCTGCTAATATTATATTTGAGAGCGAGGTTTTCCGCCGTTATGCCCATATGGTAGTTGTTGAAAACATCGCTCAAGCCATCTTTGATCATCAGGTCTACTTGGGACTTGTCTCCCATTTTGCCTCCCCAACGTAAATCAAAGCTGGCATAGGGAATCTGGCTCATGTTTTCTGCTCCGCCGGCTAAAATGACATCCGCTTCTCCACTCATAATCATCAACGCTGCTAGAGCAATGCTCTTCATGCCCGATCCACAGACTTTGTTAAGAGTAAAGCACGTGCTAGTTTCGGGAATTCCACATCCAAGTGATATCTGTCTGGCGACGTTTTGACCAAGTCCATATCCGCAGACATTTCCAACGATTACTTCATCTACAATATCCGGGGATATCCCACTTTCAGCGAAGATACTTTGGGCAACTGCTCTGCCAAGTTCTACTGCTGACACATCCTTGAAAGCTCCACCAAAGTTTCCGATTGCAGTTCTTTTGGCACTAACAACAACGGCTTTGCGCATTATTCCTCCATGGTATTTTTCTTTGTCTGCCATTTTGAACAGCATAGCAATTTAGTCAATCCCAATTTTCATGTATGAACGCTAGTTTGTAATGTGTGGTTTGAAAGAAATTGGATTCATGTGGTTTATCGTATGGAGGTGAAAAGAGTTAAACAATAAGAAAACAAAACAGGCGTTAGCGATGGCGGCGACCTACTCTTCCACACAGTTGCCCATGCAGTACCATTGGCGCGAGTGAGCTTAACTACTGTGTTCGGGATGGGAACAGGTGTATCCTCACTGC
>Ga0116204_1001888_pt1 | contig 11591 bp, 8 predicted proteins | sample LakKivwa52mmetaG_FD_94481 | JGI IMG/M metagenome (GOLD analysis project Ga0116204, IMG submission 94481) | Anoxic lake water microbial communities from Lake Kivu, Rwanda to study Microbial Dark Matter (Phase II) - Lake Kivu water 52m metaG | ecosystem: Environmental > Aquatic > Freshwater > Lake ... | reverse complement strand
TGCAGTATCAGCATGAATGCCCCAAACAACGCGGAGTGACTCAGGATTGGAAGGCAAAAAACATCTGTAGGCAAATGAAACATTGTATTCTTTAGCAGCTTCAACCTGGAAAGGAGGTGATATCAACCAGTTATTAAGCGGTGTAGCCTGACCGGTATTGGTAAAGCAGGCAAACGAACGGGAACTATTGTAGCCAATAAGCGATGTGGTAGCCCATGAAAGATTGCCATAATTGAGTGCTGTCCAGCCAGTAGGCAGGTTGGGTGCAGTTACTCCCTCAACATTCATTATGTAGGGATATGTACTCACAGTTCCCATTGTTGTGAAGCTGTATATAGATTCACACTCCTGAACACCAAAACTGTTTTTAGGTTTCACCATCAGGTAATAGGTAGTGTTTGGTTGAAGATTCGATCTGAAGAAGTTGGTAGTGACCGCATGACCATTCAGAACATTGGAAGGAGGAGTTACACCACCACCGTCGGTTCCAAAGTAAACATCATAGGCTGTAGCAAAATTAGCAGCAGTCCAGGTTACCTGATGGTTCAGGAAAGCGCCTGTTGAGCCATCAGCCGGGGAAACCAAACCAGGTGAGCATGTTGGCAAAGCAGCATACTCATCAATACCTGAAAGGATTATTGAGAAAATCTGGTTGCCACCTTGCAGCGTGGTTGCATTTTCAACAACGATGGTATAGGTGCCTGGAGCCGGGTTGGGTATAAGAATCTGCTCAACATTATCAACAAAGTTTTTGCCTTCTGCAGTAGCAGGAGCTGCCGGGTTGTCGGGATCAAGTTTCCATGGGTAATAAATGTTTAAACTCTGATCAACGATATAAAGATCAAGGTCGTTTACAATCACCGGTGTACGTGGGTTGAGGCTTGCCGGTGGTATATTGCCCTGAACATCGGTCCAGCAAATGGTCACTTTAAAAGGCATATTACCCGCAACGGTAACATCGCGCGTATAAGCAATGTTGTTAACAAGTTCTACTTCATCAATTACATTCATTACCGCGCCATCTTCCAGAATAATTCCGGCGGCACGCTGGGTATTCATCAGTCCCCATCCAAAACGATAGTCCGGGCCAGGATGAGCACCGGCCTCATCAGCGGTATGAATAACAAGTCCTTTGAGCGTTGATGAACGCATGGGAACATTGTTGTGGGTTTCTTTGTAAAGCTGCTGCAAAAGCGCCATACTTCCGGTTACATTGGGTGCCGACATACTGGTTCCATTGTAGCTGGCATAAGAAGAGTTGGATGTTGAAGTAGAAGAAGTAACATTCACACCTTTACCAACAACATCCGGCTTAATGCGACCATCATCTGCTGGTCCCCAGCCGCTGAAATCGCTCATAATCACGTTTTGTGGCCCATTGTAATTGAGTACTTCGCGCACTGCACCTACGGTGAGAATATTTTTGGAAATTCCCGATCCTCCAATGCAATCATAACCGTCAATTCCTCCATCTTTTTCAGGATTGTCACCGGTACCAGCATTGGATGGTCCATCGCCACGGTCGTTACCCGCAGATTTTACCATCAAAAAATAGGGAGCATTGCGGGCAAGCAAGTCCCAGGTACGCGCCTGAGAATTATAAAATCCAAACAGATAATCTTCCAGAGGTGCTACGCTGGCTGTGCCATACCATGACCAGGTTCCGGTAGTTTGGTTTTGGTCCCATCCGCGAATCTGACCCCAGGAATGGTTTCCAATTTCAAGGCCGGCAGCTGCTGCTGACGACATCTCATTTTCAACATTGTTCCAGTCATATGCTTTCAACTCGGCACGGTGAGCCATACCTTTGGCATTGGCATTCACACCACCGGCAACCACTGTACCGGCAACGTGGGTAGCGTGTGCCGATTGCGATGTGGCACCGTCGGGCTGCGTAACACGGGTAACCCCGGTGTTGTTAAACTCCTGATGGGTGCGGCGCACTGCCCCTCCATCCCAGATTCCAACCTGACTATACCCCTGACCCTCGATGATAACTCCCACAGCACCGCCTTGCCAAAGCTGATTGGCACGGGTAGTGATAGCAGCCCCAAGATTGTCGGTTTTGTAATAAATTGGTTGACCATCAACAACATCGATCAGTTGTATCACTGTTCCATCAGGAAACTCCTGACGGATCTCGATATTGTTGGCGCGGGCATAGGCTTTTGCGCGTTTCTCCTTTTGCTTCCATTCACGTTCCTGCTCACGGGCAAATTTCTTAAGTGCCTCAACATCAGTATCTCGCTGAGCCAGGGCCGGAAGCACTGTTGCTACCATTAAGGCGGCAACAAAAAATAATCTCAATAAATAATTCATCATTATGTAGTTGAAGGTGGTTAACAAAAACAAAAGTAAACTTTTTCGTAAAAAACGAGCCCATGAAACTCAATAATGCCTCAATAAAATTGATTCATCAATAGATTTGTGCAATTCGCAACCTGCATCCAACACATCAAACTTGCCAATAAAACGACACCTCAGGCAAAGTGATGGAATATTCCAATTTAATGGGCTCTGTATTAATAATTGACATTCAACACTTTAAAATCATCACTGTTTTTCTGCAATCGTTTACGACCCTGAAATGAATCCATCATTGCAACTGTAACATTTATAATGCAAGCCAATATGTACATTTGCATCAAAATATTTTATCATGCAACAATCCATCGTAATACTTGCAGGCGGAGGCCCTGCACCCGGCATTAATACAGTTATAAGCACTGTAGCCAAGGTTTTTTTGAAAAGCGGCTACCGTGTGATCGGGCTTCATGGAGGATACAAGAGCCTGTTTTCGGAAAATCCCGACATGATTGAGTTCAATTTTGAATTTGCTGATGATATTCAAAAACAGGGGGGCTCTGCCATCCAAATGAGCCGTCACAAACCCAAAGATCACGAATTCACAACCAGATTTTTCATCCAGCACAATGTAAGGTTGCTTGTGACCATCGGAGGCGATGACACGGCTTCAACTGCCAACCGAATTTCGCGTTTTTTGGCTGAAAACAATTTTAAAATTCAAAATATCCATGTGCCAAAAACCATCGACAACGACCTTCCTTTGCCAGAGGGCTCACCTACCTTTGGTTATTATTCGGCTAAGGATGAAGGGGTGCGAATTGCTCAAACAGTTTATGAAGATGCACGTACCAGCGGTAACTGGTTTGTAGTTTCGGCTATGGGTCGTGAGGCAGGGCATTTGGCTTTCGGTATTGGTGCAGCATGTCATTATCCGATGATCATTATCCCTGAAATGTTCAATAAAACGGCTGTTACCTTTGATAAAATCACCCGTTTGATCATTTCGAGCATGGTTAAACGCCGCTTGCTGGGCATCAGTTATGGCGTTGCCATTGTGAGCGAAGGCGTTTTCCATTTCATGACCGACGAAGAAATTGTTTCTTCTGGTGTTAACTTTACATTTGACGATCACGGACATCCCGAGTTGGGCAACGTAAGTAAAGCACACATTTATAATATGTTGCTGCAGCATAAGCTGAAAGAGCTGGGCATCAACATCAAAAGCCGTCCGGTTGAACTGGGCTATGAGTTGCGCTGCGTAAGGCCCACTGCCTTCGACCTTATGTATTGCGGACTGCTGGGCTATGGCGTGAAAGAGTTGTTTGATCAGGGTGTGAGTGGTGCAATGGTAACCTCCAATCCGGCTGGTGAAGTAGTCCCATTGTACCTGAAAGATGTGGCTGATGAAAATGGCAAAGTAAAGCCGCGTTTGGTGGATATGGAAAGTGAAAAAGTAAAAATGATTTATGGAAACGGATTGCAATACATTGGCCCCGAAGACTATGTTGCAGCCAGAGCCTATCTGGACAATCCTGAAGATTATGATTTCAATGTAATTCTGAACTGGAACTAAGCAGCTGATCCTGATAAACTTACAATGCCGGTTGATGAGTCTGTTGCGATCCTGACCGGCATTTTTGCTTACATAATATTTCCAATCTTAGCGGCAAGGACTTTGGCCATTTTCAAATTCGACTCATGTGTCCATCCGGCAATATGCGGGCTCAATACAAGGTTTTTTCGCTGAATCAGGTTTTCCAGTGCTGCGGGCAGTTTGTTTTCGGAAAGAGCTTCAAATGAGGTTTTCTCAAACTCAAGTACGTCAAGGCAGGCACCCAATACCCGCCGCTGATCCATTGCCTTCAGGAGGTCAGCAGTATTCAGCACTTTTCCTCTGGAGGTATTGATAATGTAGACAGGTTTTTGGAAGCTTTCCAGAAATCCTGAGTTTACCAGATAAGTGGTTTCCTTGGTCAAGGGTACATGCAGGCTTACAATATCTGCCATTTCAAAAACTTTCTGCATGCTCACTTCTTCCACCATTGAACTGCCAAAATTTGATTTATACTTGTCGTAGGCTATAACTTTGGCCTCAAAACCAGACAGTTTTCCGGCAAATGCTGATCCTGTATTGCCATAGCCAATAATGGCCACCGTTTTACCCATCAGCTCAACTCCCCTGTTTTCTTCGCGAAGCCAGATTCCTTTTCTCACTTCGGCGTCGGCTTTGAGTAAATTATTGAAAAGCATCAGCAGCATCCCTATGGCCTGTTCAGCCACTGCATCGCGATTGCCTTCGGGTGCATTCAGGCACACTATGCCTTTTTTATGGGCATATTCGTAATCAATGTTCTCCATGCCAGCTCCCACACGACCAACAAATCGCAGCTGTGAGGCAGCATCCAGGAGCACACTGTCAACCGGAATCTTACTGCGGATGATTATACCTGCATAATCAGCAATAATCCTGAGATAATCAGCATATTGATAATCAGGGAAATAATCACATTGGAAGCCCATAGCTTCCAGTTTATCCTGCAGTGACGGATGAGCAGTATCAACAAACAACACCTTTTTACACATTCCGAAATGAGATTACCTTCGAAGGCTTATCCGCTGAATGACGATCGAAGCCCGTCAGCAATTAACCAAAATAGTATGAATATATAAAATTGATTTTCAACAAAATAAAAACCTAATCCCAAAAAGTTGTTCCGCCTGAAAAAGGAAAACTATTTCGATGTCTTTTTTTGTTCTGTCTGGTATTTGGCATTCAACCCTGCCAATACTTCAGCCGTAATATCCAAAGCAGGGTGCGCATACAACACCGGGCCGCTATAGGCATTGCTTAGTATAAACTGAAAACCTTTATCAGCATTATATACTTCCAGGAAGTCGGTAATGCTGGCTTGTATTTTAGCCAACGCCTGTTGTTCTTCCTCGGCAAAACGCATCTGAAATTCATTCCGAAGCTGAAGCAGCTCGCGTTCTTTTACAGCCAGGTCCTGCTCAAGCACTTTTGCCATCGACATAGATACAGAGCCTTTTTGAACTTTATCTTGCAAGTCAAGAAATTGCTGTTCAAAAGCCTTTGTTTTCCCTGCCATCTCGCTTTCCATACGACGACCCTTGGCCTCGAGTTGCTTATGCAGATCGTTGTACATTTCCAGATTATTCAAAAGGGAATCGATATTAACCCATGCTATTCGCGGGCTGTCACCATTTGTGGCCGCCACTTCAGCAGAAGCAGCGCTTTTGTCAGAAACTACAGGGTCTGATTTTTTTCCGGTCAACTGAAGCACAAATAAGATGATCACGGCTACCGAAAGAACCACGTTTACAATATAGGATGATTTGTTCATAATGTTAGCATAACCGGCTGCAAGACCGAGTGTTAAGTTTAATAACTGTGATTATTTAATGCGCAAAGATACAGCATTCATCCAACAAAATTATTGCGCCTGACGGACAATACGTGCTTCTTTGCGAATGATATTGCGCAACATCGGATTTAACTGTCGTGCGCCCTCCATTACCATGGCGCCGTCAGGTGGAAAAGGAGCCGGGCCACGCTTCATCATTTCCAGTGTTTCTTTGGTTGCGGCTCTCAGATCGCCATTTACTACAGCATAGCTATGGATGAAATTTGAAGCAGTTTCGAAAGGTGCTGAATGCAGTGCACGACGTGAAGCTGTTTCAACAAAATCGACACTTCCTTTCAACAGTGCAGATTTGCTCATAACGGTTTCATTAACAAATGCTTCAACAGTCCGATAGCGTGTTACTTCTATTACCTTACCTGTTGAGTCGAGCATGATGCGACCCTCGGCATCGCGTTTGGGTTGCTTGCCATCTTCAATTTCTTTTTTCTCGGTAAAGCGTCGTGTATCAATCTTTTCGGGAGAAACCAGAATTTGCTTCAGCGAAATATAAACCACATAATCATAGTCAACATTCTCTTTTTCAACGAGATCAAACTGTACATATTCCTGGTCGAATTCCCGTGTGGAAAGATTCATCACTTCCTTTTCGAATTCCTGAGGCAAAGGCAGTCCTGTTTGATTCTCAAACATTATCAAAACCTGATTGGTCCCCTGTAACAGAGCATTGCGCAACATGCGGTCGATGCCCGGATACTCCGGATAAACAGTTTTCAATTCGCTAAGCACCGAAAAAGCTTTGCGTGCATCACCTTTGCTACCTGAAGCCAGCAAGGCATCAGCGCGCTTTTTCAGATGATCAACTGCCCTTGTGCGGGCCTCAGTGATTTCGGCATCCAGATTCAGTGGTACAAATGCAATGGATTGCTGCACATCGAAAGGAAGCGTTTTTACGAGCGACTGACGGTAATTCATTTTCTCGTAACGGTGAAGTACTTCGGGCCACACATCGGCTCTGCCACTGCTGCCAAGCAAACGAATCCGATCATGATCCTGCTGGTTTGCCACATGATATGCCTGCTTAAGCAGCATAACATCATCCTGTTTAACTTTTCCTCCACGCATTTTACGGCTCAGTTTTTCTATCGCCTGATCATAATCCTGATTCTTGATCAACCTGGAAGGACTGCTGCATGAAGCTACAATCAAAGCTACCAACAGCACTAAAAAATGTATGCGTCTGTTCATTTATTTTGGTATTTGGAATGGTGTAAGGTTCTACATTGTCTGAAACACAATTGCAAATATCGAACCATTTTTTTTATTTCAATTAATGTGCTAATTTCGACAACTCATTTAGTGGGCACTTGCGAATGGTGATCCTCCCTAAAGATTAACTAACTACTTGATAATGTGGACACTGATAATTAGGTTAATTCTTAGAAACCGTCTAACAAATTTACTGGTAATTGGACTGATCACCGTTTTTATGGGATGGCAAGGCAGCAAGGTGCAGATGTCCTACGAATTTGCCAGAATGCTCCCTGCTTCCGACACTGCAAGTGTAATTTACGATCGCTTTAAGGAGACTTTCGGGCAGGATGGAGCCGTGATGTTTGTAGGGTTTCAGGACGAACGCCTGTTCGAGCTGGAACACTTTCAGGCCTGGCATATGCTTACCGAAAAGGTTCGTGCCATTGAAGGAGTTGAAGAAGTAGTTTCGGTAAGCAGAATGTACCATCTTATCCGCAATGACAGTTTGCGAAAGTTTGACTTCAAACCTGTTATGGAAAAACTTCCTGAAACGCAGGCTGAACTTGACTCACTGAAAAATGTCATCTACAATCTTCCGTTTTATGATGGTCTTCTGTACAATAGTGAGACCGACGTAAGCATGATGATGATTACCCTCGACAACAAGGTTCTCAACACAAAAAACAGGGTTGCGCTGGTGTATGAAATCAAAGAAACACTCGAAGCTTTTACTAAAAAGTACGACATCCCTTTGCGCTATTCAGGCTTGCCCTATATCCGCACCATCACCTCCCAAAAGATACAGCATGAGCTTATTCTTTTTGTTTTTCTGTCGCTGGTGATAGCTGCCCTTATCTTGTTTACTTTTTTCCGTTCGGCCAGAAATGTCTTTTTCATCATTATTATCGTACTGATAACAGTGGTATTTATGTTCGGGATGTTGCAGCTTTTCGGCTATAAAATCACGATTTTAACAGGCATCCTACCTCCCCTTTTGATTGTAATCGGGGTTGAGAACTCGATTTTTCTGCTCAATAAATACTATAACGAGTATTTCCATCATCGCAATAAAATCAAGGCTTTAAGCCGCGTAATACGGCGTATCGGTTCGGCAAATCTGCTCACAAATGCTACCACAGCTGCGGGTTTTGCTGCGTTTATTGTTACCGGCAACGAAATGTTGGTGGAGTTTGGAATCATTGCTTCGCTGAATATCATGGTGGCATACATGGTTAGCCTTATACTGATACCGGTCATATTCAGCTACTTGCCTGCCCCTGTACCCCGGCATTATCAGCATTTTGAAAAAGGAAATGTAAACGCTATCATCAAAAAAATCATTTATGTTGTTCTCAACCATCGGAACAAAGTATATCTGATAACGGCAATCCTTATTATTGCAGCGGTTTTTGGTGTGTTCCGGCTAAAGACAACCGGAAATGTTGTTGATGATATTTCGCACAAGGATCAGCTTTATAAGGATCTGATGTTTTTTGAAGAACACTTTAACGGAGTCATGCCCTTTGAAATTAGCATCAATACCCACAAAAACAGAGGTGTGCTGAGGGCTTCAACCATCGAAAAAATTGAACAGTTGCAGGACAGCCTTGCATTGTATCCGCAGTTCAGCAAACCCCTGTCGGTGGTGGAAATTATAAAGTTTGCAAAACAGGCGTTTTTTAGGGGTGATCCGGCCTATTACAGCATACCCAACAGTCAGGAGCGTAATTTTATACTGGGTTATATGCCTGATTTTCGGGGCGACAGGAAAACAATTCTCAACTCCTTTGTTGATACCAATATGCAAACAACGCGGGTAAGCGTTCAGTTGGCAAATGTAACAACCCGTCAGATTGACAGCATACAACAAAGCCTGCAACCCCGGATTGATTCTATTTTTTCGCCGGAGGAGTTTACCGTATCCACTACAGGCACCAGTGTTGTATTTTTAAAAGGCACCAACTATCTGGTTCAAAACCTGATTTCGTCACTTTTACTGGCTTTGGTGGTGATTGCATTACTGATGGCGCTTACCTTTTCATCTTTCAAGATGATCGTAATATCTCTGATACCAAATCTGATTCCGCAATTGCTAACGGCCGCTATGATGGGCTATGCAGGAATTACCATCAAGCCGTCAACTATCCTGATTTTCAGTATTGCTCTGGGCATAAGTGTGGACAACACAATTCATTTCCTTTCCCGGTACAGGCAGCAGCTGCACCTGAGTAACCGCAAAATTCATGAGTCTGTTTTAGCTGCGCTTCGCGAAACAGGCTTCAGCATGATATATTCGGCTGTGGTATTGTTTTTTGGATTCGCAATTTTTATTTTATCTTCATTTGGTGGAACTGAGGCATTGGGATATTTGGTTTCATTTACCCTGTTGATAGCTATGCTTTCAAATCTCTTTTTACTGCCCTCTCTATTACTTACCCTTGATAAATGGAGCACAACCAAGGCCTTTGAAGAACCATTACTTGAAATTCTGGATGAGGAGGATGATATTGATGTCGAATTTCTGGAACTGGAAACAAATGACACTGAAGATAAATAATGTAACTGAATGATTTTGAAAGTATAACCTTAAAATCTGAGAAAATGAAAGGAATTATTTTAGCCGGGGGCTCCGGCACACGGCTGCATCCGCTAACGCTTGCTGTGAGCAAACAATTGATGCCAATTTATGATAAGCCTATGATTTATTATCCGCTTTCGATATTAATGATGGCTGGCATTCGTGAAATTCTGGTGATATCAACCCCGCAGGATTTGCCACATTTCCGCAAGCTTTTGGGTGATGGTGCAGGTTTAGGTTGCAGTTTCAGTTATGCAGAACAAGCCGTTCCGAATGGTTTGGCGCAGGCTTTTGTGATAGGAGCCGACTTTGTTGGAACTGACAAAGTTGCCTTAGTGCTTGGTGACAATATTTTCTATGGCAGCGGTCTACAGCAGCTGATGGTTGAAAACAACGACCCTGATGGTGGTGTTGTTTTCGCTTATCACGTTTCAGATCCTCAGCGATATGGAGTTGTTGAATTCGATAGTAACAACAAAGCCATTTCCATAGAAGAAAAGCCACCGCAGCCTAAATCGAATTATGCGGTACCGGGATTGTATTTCTACGACAACTCGGTAATTGAAGTTGCGAAAAACATACAACCGTCCGCACGAGGAGAGTACGAAATAACCGATGTTAATCGTTATTATCTGGAGCGTGGCAAGCTGAAAGTAGGGATATTGGGACGTGGAACGGCCTGGCTTGATACAGGCACCTTTGAATCACTTTTACAGGCATCACAATTTGTTGAAGTTATCGAAAGCCGTCAGGGTTTGAAAGTTGGCTGTATTGAGGAAGTTGCCTACAAAAAGGGCTTCATCAACAATGAACAGCTTGCGCAGTTGGCTCATCCATTGATGAAAAGCGGATACGGACAATACCTGATGAATCTCATCAAATAGAAAAACATGATTAAGGCAGAAATATACCAGGAACTCATCAATAGATTAATCGAAGAGCAAAATTTTAAGAAACAACCCTCAGCGCTGTACGAGCCAATTCATTATGTGATGTCGCAAGGCGGCAAAAGACTGAGGCCTTTGCTTACATTGCTTGCATGTGACCTGTTTGGTGGCGACCTGCAAAAGGCCCTGTATCCGGCCATGGCCATTGAGGTATTTCACAACTTTACCCTGGTGCACGACGACATTATGGATAAAGCACCGCTGAGAAGAGGCAAGGAAACCGTTTACAAAAAATGGAACTCCAATATTGCCATCCTCTCAGGCGATACCATGTTTGCAATGGCTTATCAATATGCAATAATGACTGATCATGCCGTGATTCCGGATATTCTGAACGTTTTCAGTCAAACAGCCATAGAGGTTTGCGAAGGCCAGCAACTTGACATGGATTTTGAAAACATGGATAACGTGAGTATTCCTGATTATATAGAAATGATCAGGCTAAAAACTGCTGTACTGCTTGGCGCAAGTTTAAAAATTGGCGCAATTACTGCGGGTGCTGACGAGTTTTCAATACAAAAAATCTATGATTTCGGCATCCATCTGGGAATAGCATTTCAGCTGAAGGACGATCTGCTGGACCTATACGGCGAGTTCGAAAAGTTCGGAAAAATGAGTGGTGGCGATATCCTCACAGGCAAAAAGACCTATCTGGTTCTGAAGGCCCTGGAGCTTGCCAATAGTGCGCAGCAAACCCGATTAAAACAGCTGTATGCCGACCCTGCACTTGATCCGCAATTAAAGATTTCATCGGTCAGGGAAATATTCAATGCATTGCAGATCGAACAACATGTAAGCAAGATTATGGAAGAGTTTTTCACCAAAAGTCTGGCAGATCTCGAAAGTGTAAATGCTCTGGAGGCTTCAAAGCAGGCCGTACGTGAATACGCCTATCTGCTTTTCAATAGAAATCATTGATATCCGGACAATCTCGCTTCACACCCTAGCAACTCTTGCTGACGCAGTTCCCAGTCGGCCATGAGTTCATCGTGCTTTGATTTCAGGAATTGGTATCTGTCGAAAAAGGCGGCATCCGGCATGCTTCCAGATGCCTCCCCAGGATTACGGAGCACCTTGTCCATCGAAGCAATTTCCGCTTCGTTGTGCATAACATCGGCCTCTATT
>Ga0116204_1001886_pt1 | contig 11608 bp, 11 predicted proteins | sample LakKivwa52mmetaG_FD_94481 | JGI IMG/M metagenome (GOLD analysis project Ga0116204, IMG submission 94481) | Anoxic lake water microbial communities from Lake Kivu, Rwanda to study Microbial Dark Matter (Phase II) - Lake Kivu water 52m metaG | ecosystem: Environmental > Aquatic > Freshwater > Lake... | reverse complement strand
GCCCTCAAGACTAATAGGAGTTTCACCCATCAAAACAATTTGATTGCAAAGGGCTCTGTTCCAAACCTCGTAGTCGTGCAGTTTTTTCTCAAGAGCTTCAAAACGAACCATTAAATCGTCATAGTTTTTGTTAGCAGTTCCAATTGAAGTTGTAAGATTCTCGATAGTCTGAGAATTTAGATTGTTAATTTCTGGTCTTCGTTTTATGAGGGCAGTAACTGCGACTATTAAAGAAATAATCACTCCAGCCCAAGTCGCTAATGTCTCATAGTTCATTTCAGTCTCCTTGAAGAAAGATAAGCCCCCGCCGCTACGGTAGAAATGAAAATCAAGAGAGGAGTTCCAACCCATACAGGGTGAGATATTGTTCCTAAATCTATATCAAGAACTATTCTTAAAAAATATCCAGAGAAATATATACCCAATACTCCAAGAACTATTTTGATAAACCCCGCCCCTGTGCCTTTCAGTGCTTTTACTTGTTTAAGCTCAAAATAAGCCATCACAAAAGAAGCTATAAAAAGTAATACGTTTTGAACGTCGAATATTGTCATTGAACCCTCTGTTAAACCTTTCAGGGTGGCTTGTTTAGAGCCACCCTGATAAATTCATTTTACTTTTTACTAGCGGTTCCTACTAAGAGGATTCCGTCAGTACCGCCACCAGAGAGACCACCGATTACCAAGTTGTTCGCGTTGATACCTGCGTCCAAACTTCTTGGGGTCGCCAATCTAGTAGCTTTCTGGAAGACAGGCCAGTTCATAATGCGATACTTAGTCCTTGACCAATCTGCTCCACCATTCCAAGTTGAAAGAACTCTTGCAGTGGGGGTCGTGGTTGAGTGAGAAATGTATCCAACCTCTGAGGTCGGAAAAACAATATCCCAAACATTGCCAGTACCTGAGCCAGAGAAAGCGATTTCAACCCAAGACTCACCACCATTAGTTGTGTGGTAAACCTGACCAGTGGTTCCAGTTCCAATCATAAATCTAACAGTGTCAAGCACTGCAAGAGCGATAATTGAGGAGCCTGTGGGGGTTACGGTTGCGGTAGCCCAAGTAACTCCACCATTGGTTGACTTGATAATAGTTCCAAGTAATCCAACTGCAACAAGAGTTTGACCTGAGCCAGAAATTCTTTGTAGTGCATTGGTCGTGGCAGAACCTGCGCTCACCACAGTCACACCAGCAGTAACGTCGGTTGACTTGTAGATGTATCCACCATCACCACAGAACCAGACTTCGCGCGGGCCGACGACAAACATGTCGTTAGGTGAACCTTCGGCAACGAAGCCAGTAGAGACTTTAGTGAAAGCGGCTGGAGTGCCAGTATCTTTGTTGATTTCAGAATAGTAAAGTGCGTCCAATCCCAAAACAACGAGATATTGACCGACAATATCCAGAGCGAAAACGTCCTCAGAAACGCCAATACCTGCGATATTCATTTGTGACCAGTTAGAACCGCCATCAATTGAATACTGAATTTCAGGGGGCAGGCCGGGAGAGCCAGCGCCAGACGACTTAGTGAGTGAGTAGATTCTTTGGGTTCCATCGTCGCAGTCAATGCAGGACTGAATAGAGCCATAAACTACGTCAACAACTTCTCTGTCCGCCTGTGTAGTTGCGGTCTCACCAAAAGAGAGCGAACCAACGGGATAAACGTCTGAAAGCGTGATTGATAATGAATCTTCAATCACATCATCTTTATCCCAACCAGTACGACTTCCAAGGTCTTTTTCAGATACGATAGCGTTTGAATAAATCAAAACGTAATCGCTCCAGCCACCAATGAAGTCAGATAAATCGCCACAAGTTCCTGTCAGTTCGTAAAGGTTGAATTGACAATTCTGCTTGAATAACTGGCGAGGGATAGCCCCATGTTTTTCACGTAGCTTTACGGAAGCCTTAGCTAAATCAGGGGGGTTGACAGTTCTTCCTACAAGTTTGAAGCGTCCTGAGAAATTGGGGTCATGCACCCACACTGGATTGATACCACCAGTTTCAGGAACACCTACACCCTCTATACTTAGATACTGAGTATCTTGTCCTGCAAATAGGACTTTGTTTTGAGGGCGCGGGCCGCCAAACTGTATGAAGTTACGCTTGTGTTTATTACTAATTACTTCATCAACAGTTAAATCGGGCATTTTAGAGCTCCTTTCACAATTTTGTTTTAATAAAAAACGAACCACACAATTAAGTGCGGTTCGCTATTTCCGCTTGCTAACCCTAAGAGTTAGCCTAGCACGTTCTGCTTTATTATATCATAGCATTATAAAGCAACGCCTGTTTGTCTTCCTAGGTCTCTTACCATCTTCCATGCCGAAATATGTCCTCTGCGAGTTCCAAATGGGTTTGTAAGGTCTTCCCTTGAGACTGCTCCATAAGACTCGTCCCCACTTCCAGAGGTTCTAGCTAAGTCAAATTGCCATTCGTGCAACTGTTTGTTTGCTTTATCACATGCGCAAATTGGTCGAGTTAGTTCCGCACAGGCCATTCTAAAGACACACTCTCTGTACGTTGGGTTTACTAACCCCTTAACTCTAGGAACTCCAGCCAAGTACCTAATTACTACTCTGTCAGGAGGGCGAGCCGCGTCGTAATAATTATGACACCACTGGCTCGTAAGAGCATCATACGTCGCTAAACCAACGCCAATCAAACCGTTCTCAGAGTTCCTTATTGCCATTCTTCCGGTTGCGTATGCAATAGAGGCAGGGTCAAGGGAGTTTGTTATGATAGGAGAAGAGTTTTCAGGAAATAGCGGGTATGGGGTTGTTTCCCAAATAAAAGCAACCTGACTGTCAGTGACAGTCGTACCTGAATATGTAGTTCGTTGTTTAATGGAAATCTCAGAGACGTATGTATTAGAGTAATCAGCCGCGTCTAACGGGCCTTTCCCTATTCCTTGATACAAAACAGGCTTTACGACTTGCCATATCCTGCCTTTTATTGTCGCAGTGCCATTTGAAATAGAGACTGATATTGGTGCTATTTCCCAACTTCTATTACCAGATATATCTTCGCCCTCTGGAATATCGCTTGTCTTGAAGAAAGCTATAATTTCATCTGCGTCTGTAACAGTTGTGGGAATAGTCGCAGTAAAAACATCATTCAAACCATCTGAGTCTGAATCTGAAAATACAAGAACTGCATCACCTATGGTAACAAGTTTTTCAATTCCACCGTTAATAAGCTCTGCTTCGTCAGTTGTAATTGGAGTCCATCTTCCGTCAGAACCTGCGTACCCAAGTCTATCAAATTGAGGGTTTATATATCTTGGAAAGTCGTGAACCTCTTCTGTATAGTGAGGGGCAATAGAAAACCCTAAATGAGTTCTAAGCTTTTCCTCAGCAGACTGAATAGCTTTTGCAATTTCTCTTCTTCCTACTATGTCTGGAGCTTGCCAAGCATATTCATTAACCGTGTCGTTACATGAAGACGTAACTGGAGCCTTTGTCCCCGCAAGCCCCCAAAAGTGATAGGGGTGGTAAGATAGTTCTCTTCTGAACTCTTCAAGGCTAAACAAATTTTCATCATGCCAAATAGGTTGGTATCCACCAGTTATATTTGCAGATGGGAAAGCTATTCCACTGCCACCACTCATTCTATCACCTCCAGTTTATTAATTCTGAATATCATGTTATAATTTTTACAATAAGGAGCAAAAAAATTATGCCTAAAAAGGGATACCGAATGACCGAAGAGCATAGACAAAAAATATCCATTTCTCACGTAGGATTTAGAAAAAAAGAAAAAAAGGGATGGATTCATAACGGAAGAAAAGTTATTTATGATAGCGAAGAGAAAAGAGAAGTTCTTGAACATAGATACATAATGGAAAAACACATTGGCAGAAAACTTCTTAGAACTGAAATTATTCACCATATTAACGAAAACCCACTGGATAATCGAATAGAAAACTTGAAAATAGTTTCGCGTGGAGAGCACACAGTAATTCATAATACAAATAAAGATAGGACTTCTATTAATAGTTAGTTCTCTACCACTCGTGTCGTCCGCTTTTACAAAATCACCACCAGCCATTGCTACCTTTGCCAACATATATGTCGTGTTTGCTTGCTCATAAGTCGTTGGTTGTGTAGAGCACACACATAGATAGTCGCCTCCTGCCACATAATCAAGGGCAGAATCAATCATTGCATCAGGAGCTATTTTAGCCATTTAGAAAGCTTCCTTTCTGTCCAATAAAAGAGCTATTGACACTTAATTTAAAGTGAGGTCTTTTTGACGGAAAAATCTTGTAGTATAGTCTAAGAAAAAAATCTTTTGTTTTCACATTAACCTCTGTAAATAATCTTGTGAATAGTCGTAACTGCTCCAGACATTCCTAGCCACAAAAGGCCGAAATCAACAAAACTAACGCCTTGAAAAACTATTGCAGTTGTAAGTAAACTAGCCCAAAAAGACATACATAAAACACAGTTAAATCCCTCGTAAATCCAATGCGTGATTCCGAATTTTTTAGCCATGAACTCTCTAAGCCTAAAGAAGATATTGAACGGCCCGTCTTCAATGGCAATCATGTGACAAACTCTAAAAACAACTAACACACAAAGGATAAACTTGAAAATCATAATCTACGTCTCACTTTTCTTTCTTTTTGAGACTGAGCAATCTCTTTTTCAATAGCTTCGTCTTCGTCTGAAAGTGTTTCTTTTACTCCAAGCTCTGAGACTGCTTGAGGCTCGTGTTCCTTTTCTGGTTCGTCTAGGGCGGTAAATTCTTTTACCTCGTCCATCTTTACCATTTCTTGAGGCACTGACTCAACCACAGGAACAACTATTCTCCATTTGCCAGTGGACTCAAGATAAGCAACATGCTCTTTTAGGGCGTCAATGTATCTATTCAGGGCGTTTGCGCCCCCCCTGTAAACACGACCTTGGACATTGAAAGAGATAGCTCCCTGATTTTCACCAGTGTATTCCATTCTAACAACCTCTCCATCCCCCCTCGTTCCAACGCCATCTTTAGCTAAAGACACAATATTGCCTCCACAGCAACTTCCCATAGTAACACTCCTTTCACTGTTATTATACCTTGACATCAATTTAGTAGCTAAGTCGCTTTTACCAGACATTGTTTCTTTTCGTCTAACACCTGTGTTAAGTCTGTAATATAAAAGTGGCTCAGGGTATCTCATTCCGCAGTAACCCTTAATCGCGCACTTCACAAAGAAATCCCAATCTTCCCAACCAGTAAGGGTCTCGTCAAACAAAATCTCTTTTGCTTGAGAGGTCAACATTAATACTGAGACCGCGTGTATTCCATATAGATAGTCTTTTCCATAAGGAGAAGGGGAAAACCAAGCGTTTTGGTCATAGTGTTCTGTTTCGTGTTTAATTGGCTCTTTTCCATTTTCGACTGAAAACCAATCTGTGTAAACGTATCTGCCGGGGTTAATTTTGTGAAAGTTCACAAGTCTCTCTAGCGTACTCGGTGCAACATAATCATCTGCGTCCAAAAAGAAAACGTAAGGAGATTTTGCTTTTTTGATACCAACGTTTCTTGCCGCTCCTGCGCCTTTATTTGTAAAGAAGAACTTTATAAATGGATATTTTTTCTTCAAATGAGATACGTCTTGTTCTTGAATCTTATCTCCAACGATTATCAACTCCCATTGGCGCGTAGTCTGCCCTATAATGCTTTCTATGGCGCTTTCCACTATTCTTAGATGTTCTTTGCACAAAGGCATGATAACAGACACGTTGGGGCTTATATAAGACCTAACATGCACGTTTGTGGTGACTGACATCGGGGAGGCGAAAGGAAAGTCTCTGTCTCGCATCCAAGGCATCCAAGAGTCGATTGCGGTGTATTTTTTAGTCCTGCTAGCACTGTTTCCATGTATTCTGTATCTAAACAAGCCCTCTGTGGTCACTCGTTTAGCGTTAAAGCCTATTGATAAACCACGAGTCCAAAACTCTGCATCTTCTCCGGGGGCGTAAACTTGTCTAAACCCACCGCACCTTTCCCACATGTCTTTTCTGAACATACAAGCAGAGGGAACGCAGTTTGAGGGGGGTACGTGTACTGAGGTTTGCCCTTCCCAATTGAACTCTGGAGGCCAACCCAAACTAGGAACCTCTTCGCCTGTGTCGTGCGTGATAGATAGGCCAGTATAAGCAACCCCTAAAGACCTGTCTTTTTTCATTGCGTCTCTCAAGACTTTTAGAAATGGCTTATGGAGCCTGTCGTCTGCGTCCAAGCAAACGATATAAGGATTGGAGGCTTTTTCAATACCATTGTTTCTGGCAGAGGCCACTCCCCCATTTTTCTGAGCAATTACGCTTACTTTCGGATTTTCTGAGTACTTTTTCAATACCTCTAAACTGTCGTCTGTGCTTCCGTCGTCTACAATAATGATTTCGTCTGGAGGGTAGTCTTGGTCTAAACACGTATCCACTGCCTCTTGAATGAATCTGCCGTAGTTGTAGTTAGGAATGACAATAGAGACTTTGTGGGTTTCTTGTTGCTTTTTCTCAAGTGCTCTCTCATAGGTTGCGAGATAAATTTTCGCTACTTCATCCCAAGAATACTCCTGAGCTTTTTTGATACAGTTCTTTGATAATCTATCCCAATTGTCGTTAATGTACTGAGCTCCAGCAATAAGCCCATTCAGGTCTCCATGCTTAACTAAATACCCATGTTCCATGTGAGTTACTATATCTGGAGTTGAGCCGCTTGAAAAACCTAATACAGGAACACCGCTCGCCATGGCTTCAAGAGTTCCTATGCCAAATGTCTCAATCGTTGTTGCCAAATAGATACCTGCTTTTTGGATTACTTTCTTCATGTCTTCAAAAGAAAGGGCTCCTGTTACTGTTAGTTTTTCGGGGAGTGTCTTGAGGTCTTTCTGAGCAAAGGTTGACATAACATCGAACCCTGCCCCTGCAAGCAAAGTCGCGTACATTGGGTCACATACGTCTGAGGCTCTGTTTTTGTTCCAAAGGATATACCCCTCAGACTTTTCTCGCTTCCATAAATGAGCGTCGATTCCATGGGGAATAACAACTGGAGAGCGCCTCATGTCACGCTTAAAAGGCTCTGCCACCCATTCACTAGGCGCAATAATTTCTAGGGATTCCCTAGCAGTTTGGGCTATCTCTCTGTTTATTCTGTAATGCCAAGAGTCATAAGGGATATGAGGTTGGTCGTCAAAATACAACCCATGACAATGCAGGACATCTACCGTCGGTAAACTACCTTTCATTACATGGGTTGCAATTATTTCTGCTTGCTCAGGGGTGTCTACATACTCTACCCCTAACTTTTTCATTCTTGGCTCTAAATTAATAATGACTTGACCAATACCAGTTCGCTCGTCTACTTCACGTGCTTTGGGGTGGTGAAAAACTCTCATTTTACCTCGCAAAAGTTGTTATATTTTCATTGGCATTATCTGCCAATCTAGGGATAAAACCCATGGAGTCCAACTCTCTGTAATCGTAGTCAGTAATTTGTCTAGGGGGATACATCCAATCACCCTCTTTGATAAACTCTCCGTTTCTAACCATTATTTGATAGCGCATAAGCCACTGCAAAGTGCCATACACTTTTAGTTTAGTAGAAGCTAACCTATCAGACCCTAATATCTCAGTCTGCCAAGGGGTTTCTCCGGGGCGTAAAATAGAGTACAGGTGCTCAGGATTCCAGATAGCCGCCTGAAAACTCATGTAGTATTCACAAGGAAGAGCTTCAATAATATCGGTGTCGTAACTAGCCTCATAGTATTTATACTTTGAGGAGTATTGTCTATCAGTGGTAAGGTCGAATCTAATAGCCTCTGGATGTTCCAACATGAACTGCTCTGCCATGCGTATTTTTGTTGGGTTAACACTTCGAGTCAACCAATAATCTTCCAAAACGATTAAGACAGGCTCCTCTCCAACAACTTCTTGGAGTATCCTTTGTAAAGCGTCTGACCATTTGTTAGCAGGGTAGTTTTCCTGAGCTCCTAATGAATAAAAATCATAGGCGAAGTTTTCTGGTCTAGTGTACCCACAAGCAATAGGCTTTACCTCTGGATAGTATTTATTCCACTGACGATAAAATCCATTCAGTAGCCAGTTATTTTTGTCGCAAGTTAATACAACTGTTTTCATGCAGTTATTATATCACAACAAACTCTAATATATTTCTAATAAATACATATTGACTTTTGATTTATTATCATGTATTATAAATGAGCAACCCCGCACTTGCCCCCCTCAAGCGCGTGTTGCCCAAAGAGAGAGCCATGTAGCGAGCAGTTGCGTTGGCTCTCTCTTATTATGCGAAACGTCACATTATTAATACAACTCTTATATTACCCTATTGACTTTTACACTATAATTTGAGATAATATAACTACAGAGAGGTAGGTGAAAAATGACTGAGAAATTATCCCCTGCGCAAAAAGTTGGAAAAGCTCAAAATGACTTACAGGACGCTCTCGAAGCTTGTGGTTGGGACGTAAATAGAAAGTCTTATGAATACGCGGTATGGGCAGTGAACCCTGTTGATGAATCAAAAATTCGCGGCACTTTCTTTCGAGTTGATTATTCTGGACAAATTGTCATTGGAATAATTGATGGTTGCGCTCCTGAGTTCAACCAAGTTTATCGCCCTTTGATTACTCAGAGTCACGAAACTCTAGGGAAAGCCCTTGAATTTGCCCTCAAATTCGACCTGAGCATCCAACTCTTAGGAGCCTAACATGACAAACTTAGAGCTTAATCAGTTCACAGGAACAGAGTCTTATTACAGATTTTCTCGTCTTCTAAAGAACACTGTTCTCACAGACGGAACTAAGTATCTGGCAGAAAAAGCAGGAGCCTACTGGCTTATGGACGAAATTGGTCTTGCCCACAAACTAAACCGATACGTTGCTACCCAAAAGTTTACAGTGTGGACTTTGACCAAAAACAAGACAGGTAGGGGAGCCAAGCTCGTCTGCGACGACGGTAATGGTAATGTGGTCTACTCAAAACGAATCCAATTCACCGACTTCCCTTTGCCTGAAATTAAGTTGTATGCAGGTGTCGAAGAGTCAATTGGTCAGGGCGGGTTGGTTATCTTTCTTCCAAGTGAGTATTAAAATGGACTTCAAAAACTCAAAAAACTGCCACATTAAAACGATAGACAAGATTGATTTTTACTTCTCGTACAACACTATTGTCGCCTACAAAATACCTGAGATTGATTCTGTTATTTGTTGTAAAAATGTATGGAGTCGCACCACCGGAGTACATATTTCAACAATAGAGCCAGACGCATCAAAGCGTATTCCATACGAAAGATTTCACGACCAACTCGCTAATATACGAGAGACAAGAAAAGTCCTAAAAGAGTTAAAAGAGGCTTAAAAATGATAGTCTATATCCTCGTCCTAAATAACGGACAGTCTTATGAAGATTACTCTGAATGGAACTCCTGCGTGCACATACTTTTTGACACTGCTTTCAAAATAGGAATGGAACAAACCATATCAGACTCGTTCTGTATTGAAGAGTGGGATACTGTCACAGGTGAGCAAGTTTGTTACTACCAATGCGAAGTAGCCCCTACTGGACTTTGGGAACCAAGGAGGTGTAAATGTTAGACCACGTTTTTAGCTCAAACCCATACATGATTAGTGATATTCACTTCCTGCACAAAAACATCGTCAAATACTGCAATCGCCCTGAGAATTGGGAAGAGGAACTTGTCAAGTATTGGAATAAAACAATCACACCCAAAGACATTGTTTTTATTGCAGGGGATATGTTTGTGGCAAGTAAGACCAAAATACAGGACTTTCTCAACCTAAACCCTCTCAATGGCCTTAAATACCTCTTGTTGGGGAATCACGACGAGCACTCTATCAATTTCTACCTGTCTTTAGACATTATCCCCATTAAAAGCAACATCAACTACCACGGGAGAATGATAAACGCAGTAACTTATGAGGACGTAATCATATCTCACTGCCCTCTCGTCCCTGTTCCCTCTGGATACTATAACATCCATGGGCACACTCATAATAGCCCGTTCCGTCAAAAGGAAGATAAACACATCAACATTTCCATTGAGGTACTGGACTACAAATTTGCCAGATTTAACGACCTAAGAGGATAAACATGACACTTTGTAATAGTCCTTAATGGCTATAAGCCTACAAAACAACACATTTCCCCTATATACCTAAGTCAAACAAAAGAGCCCCTAATCTAGGGGCTCTTTTTATATTCAGGGGGTTACTAAGTGCTAGTTGGTGAGTAGAAGCTAGGAGCACTTGAGTAACTGGTTTGTCCGCCGTCCTTATAGTAAGAAGCGGAGGGGTCGTACTGGCGTTCATGTTCCAACGGAGTATAGTTAACGTTGGTAAGTCTGGCGGCGAGGTAAGGGGTGAGCATCAACAAGCGAGGCTCAGTCTTAGCCAGAATCTGCACACAGAAATTGGTAGGTGGTTTTCTGTGCCACAGGAAGCGACCATTATCACTGGCGAAGTAAGCGCCCTCTCCTGCAAAGGCGTTACCCATTTCAATTGCTCCTGCGTTATAGTCGAAGTATTCCATATAAGTTACTGGAGTACCGCCGATAACAGTCATAGGAACAAAATAGATGTCAGTGGTGAAACTTGAACCTGCGTTATGAGTTTCAGGGATAGCGTCGTCAAGAACCACGGGGATTTTTTGACCATCGAGGATTAAGAACTGTCCGGTCAAGGAATCCAAGTTACCACGCATTTCGTCTCTCATTTTTTCAACATCAGTTGAGTTCACGAAATTAGTGGAGCCAGTGGGGATTGAGAGGGCTCGGTAGGTCATGTAGCTTACAGGCCAGATTTCAGTGAGTTCATAGAAGAGACCCCAAGACATGACAATATTCCAAGTCACAGGTAAGAGACCTGCACGACCCGCAACGCTACGCAGATTGCGCATAACATTTGCGATTGTTCGCACATATAAAGCAGGATTAGCAGAAACATCCACGTTTCCCATTGAGCGAACAATTGAGTCAGAAGCAGGACATGCGATACTAGTAACTGCGTCTCTGTAACCAGTGTTGACGAGAGTTTCCAAACCATAATACTCTTTGTAACCACCACCGGCAGTATTATTAGTAGGAGAGCCCTTGTAAATCTGTTGAGCAAAATCGCGAGACCATGCTACGCCCAATTCAAACAGGGCTTTTGCAACTTCGTTTCTAACGATGTTCTGTTGTGAATTTCCTTTAGGCATTGTCGGTACAGTTTCTCCGGTCAATCCCTGCATAGCATTTCCAATCATCTGCAAGTCCATCATTTCGGCGCGATTGGTGATTTTTCCTGCGCGGTCAATGTCGAAGACACGACTTTGGCGAGAATAGCGACCAAGGGGGAAAGTATGGGTGCAGAGCTTGGCGAGTCCTGCGGTTTTGGGGTCGTCACAAACACCATTGGGCTCAGAAGCTCCAGTAGTGGCAGTAACGCCAGTTAAAATTCCGAACAGGGGGTCAGTAGAGGTAGTTCGTTGAACCATCAATTTTGACTGCAAACCCATTCGAGGCAGAACCATTGACGAGAAAATAGGTCGTTCTAGTCCGGGGGTCGAGAAAAGACCTCCCGCTCCATGTGCCATTACAGT